>ERZ1292625.27-Hain-H41-01um-R1-27-length-249036-cov-13_pt1 | contig 153655 bp, 136 predicted proteins | sample MGYA00564400_ERZ1292625 | MGnify/ENA primary metagenome ERZ1292625 (study PRJEB36523, sample SAMEA6512639) | groundwater metagenome | collected 2019-01-08 | study: AquaDiva: Metagenomics assemblies of 32 groundwater samples | reverse complement strand
TAACTCCAAGAACTGATACACCGCCTGCTGGCAGCGGTTCAGCACCAAAAGGATCGTAAGCATTCAGCATAACTTTTACAATAAAATATACCTTGAACGAAATACAAAATCGAACATTTAAACCCTTTTACCATGAAAAAATTAATCTATATCCTCATCCTGGTTGTCACAAGTATGGCAACCATTACTTCGTGCACAGAAGAAAATGTAACTCCAAGAACTGATACACCGCCTGCTGGCAGCGGTTCAGCACCAAAAGGATCTTAATCTTAAACGTAGCCTTTATGAAAACAAAAATAATTGTATTACTTGCCATTTCGTCCATCGCTACTCTTTCATTTGCTTTTAAAGCTGGCCATAAGGTAAACAATAAGCAAGTGAAGCAATCTGCGCAAGAGAACAAATCAAACGAACCTTTAGGAGGATTTGTGTCTGAAGATAAATTCTAATATAAATAGAGTTATCTACAAGAGATCAAAACGTAACAGTAGAAGATTTAAAAAAGTGGCTTCAGGTGGAGTCGCTTTTTTTTTCATGTTTCTATGTCCTACTTTATTTACTTTCAGTGCATCAATCTCAATCTTACCTGCGCCTAGCCAAACTGATTCGTCTGAGCTTTCCTGGAACGACAACTCAACTTCGTATTTAAATGACAGAAAAAGTCATCTTCTCAGCAAAAACTTACATCGCAGAAACTCAATGATAGAGATGGTCTACTTGATCTCAAACTCGAATGGCATTCGGGCCTGAACGCCCTTATAGTCTTTTACTTTTTGCCAACGTTGGTACCAGGGATAATACTCACCAAGCTCAATTTTGAGAGCATTGGATTTGGTGTTTTGCTCAAAGTCGCCCATAAGTTTTTCAAGGAAGTTTTTCTGCTTTGGATAATATCTCACTTTGTAATCATCTGCGACTCCCCCCTTCTTCGCAGCCAATGCAATTGCATCATCGAATCCACCAAGAACATCCACTAACCCATTGTCCTTTGCCTGGGTGCCAGTCCATACCCTCCCAGACGCAATTTTTTTAATATCTCCTTGACTCATGTGCCTTCCGGCTGCAGCTTTAGCGGTGAAGGTCTCATAGATTTCATTAACCTGCCTCTGCAAGATATCCTTTTCAACATCGGTCAATGAACGAGGCATCACAAGCATAGGCTCTCCTATTTTTCCAGTCTTCACTTCCTCTGACGTTATACCCAACTTGTTGTCCATAAATTGACTAAGATCATAGAGCACAAGAAATACTCCTATCGAGCCAGTGATTGTAGTGGGTTGTGCAACAATCGTATCGCATGCCATGGCCATATAATAACCTCCTGAAGCCGCATAATCTGCCATCGAGGCAATAACAGGTTTCTCTTGAGTTGCCAGAGTTATTTCGCGCCACATTTGATCGCCTGCCTGAAATACTCCACCAGGACTATTGATGCGAATTACAATAGCTTTTACTTTTTCATTCGTCCGTGCTTTGCGTATCTCTTCACAAATATCAGCCGAACCAACTATTCCTTGATCTGCCTCACCAGGCATTATAGTGCCATCTGCAACAATAACAGCAACCTCATTAGGAGAACTCTTATACGTTGAAAAACTTTTACGATACTTTGAATATTTCACTAGCGAAATGTCTTTGTCCTTTTCTAAGTTAAGCTTTTCTCTGAGCTCATCTTTCAGCTGATCCTCATAATACAAAGTGTCCACAAGTCCAAATTCGAGCGCCTGCTTAGCATTTTGCACCATCATATTGTCAGAAATCTCTTTGAGTTTATCCTTTGGCATCTTCCTGGATTCAGATATCTCATTCAGCATTTCCCCATAAACAGAATTGAGCATAGAGTTAAGCTGAAGTTTGTTTTCATCGCTGAGGTTGTCTCTAAGAAATGGCTCCACTGCACTTTTGAAATCTCCCACGCGAAAAACTTGTGGTTTGATTTCCAGTTTATCAAACATTTTCTTTAAAAAAATGACTTCGGCCGCCAGTCCATTAAATTCTATCTGGCCTTGTGGATTAAGATATACATGGTCTGCAGATGAGGCAAGATAATAGGCGCCTTCCGTATAGACGTCCGAGTACGCTAAAACCCACTTACCTGAAGAACGGAAATCAAGTAATGATTCCCTAATTTCACCAATTGTAGAAATACCAGCCTGAAGATAGTTTATGTTCAGATAGATGCCTTTGATCTTATCATCTGATTTGGCATACTTAATCGCTTGTTTAAGTTGTATCAACCCAATACTTTGGTTACCTGCCCCGGGGAACAATTCTGACAGCGGATCTTCAACTTCCTGTTCGTTGATGGGGAATTCCAACTTTAGGTGAAGAACCGAGTTATCTGAAATCATAACTTCCTTTTCACCTGCCAGCGAGCTGAAAATAAGAATACCTAATAAAATCAGTACAACAAGGGCTACGAAAGTGCCCAAACAAGATGCAAAAAAGCTTTTCACAAACCCCATAGTATATAATTAAGTTTCAAAATTAAATATTCCTGTCGTATTTCGAGCAAATATGGAGAACGGAGTTTACCTGCTTTTAGGGTCAAATCTAGGCAACAGGGAAAAGAATCTTTTTGAAGCGCGAAAATCGATTCAGGGCATTAGTCCTATCATTACCACTTCCTCGCTTTATCAAACACAAGCCTGGGGCAATACGCCACAATCCGATTTTTTGAATCAGGTTATTCAAATTGCTTTTACTAATTCTCCTGCAAAGCTGCTTAGTGAGTTGTTGGCCATTGAAAATGATATGGGCCGGCTGAGGACCGAGAAATGGGGACCACGAATTATTGATATAGATATCTTATTCTTTGGTCAGTTAATAATTAACGAAGTGAATCTGGTAGTACCGCACCCGGAAATGGCCATGAGACGATTCACTCTTCAGCCACTTGTTGAAATAGCTCCAGAATTTATTCACCCTATCCTACTTAAAAGTTGCAATCAATTATTAATAGAATGTCCTGATCACTCAGCTATTGCTCGCTTAGTTTCCTAAATGCTCATCACTTCAACTTCTGGAGCAGTTTTCTTTACCAATCCCTGCAATACTTTTCCCGGTCCGCATTCAATGAACGTTCGTCCTCCATCCTTCACCATATTTTGTACGGATTGTGTCCAACGGACTGGAGCCGTGAGTTGGGCAATCAGGTTCATCCTGATCGAGTTGACATCAGAAGATGGAAGCGCGTTCACATTTTGATAAACAGGACAAATCGGAGTGCAGAAATTTGTAGCTTCTATGGCTGCTGCCAGTTCTTCACGAGCTGGTTCCATCAAAGGTGAATGAAAAGCTCCACCCACTTGCAACGGCAGAGCACGTTTAGCTCCAGCTGCTTTAAGTTTTTCACATGCAATCTCAATTCCTTTCAAGGACCCGGAGATCACGAGTTGCCCTGGACAATTGTAATTGGCAGCGACTACAATTTCGTCTACACTGGCGCAAACCTCTTCCACCACGTTATCCTCAAGACCTAGAATAGCAGCCATGGTGGAAGGATTTGCCTCACAAGCATGTTGCATAGCCATCGCTCGTTTGTACACTAGTTTTAACGCATCTTCAAAGGAAAGTGATTTGTTTGCAACAAGAGCTGAAAATTCTCCCAGGGAATGACCCGCCACCATTTCAGGTCTAAAAGTTTCATTTGAAAGTCCGGCTGCAACAGAGTGAATAAAAATTGCAGGTTGAGTTACCCTGGTTTGTTTCAACTCATCTGCAGAGCCGCTGAACATGGTTTCCGTAATACTAAAGCCCAGAATTTCATTTGCCTGATCAAAGAATGATTTAGCTTTTAGATTGGAATCGTAAAGGCCTTTACCCATTCCGGTAAATTGCGCGCCTTGGCCGGGAAATATGTAAGCTTTCATAAAACAAAATTGACTATAATGTAATTCGAGTTTAGGATTAAAAAGTCGAAACATCAAACTTTTAAAGGAACGTTAAACTTGCTAATCAATAAATCTCGATTTCAATTCCGCTGTTGGAATCATACACGAATCTTTTTTACCAAACCAGGTATAGCGGTTCTTTGCAACGAAAGTATACACCCAGTCACGTATGAAGGGCGGAATTACTTTAAAAATATAAAAAGCAGGCCATAGCCCATCAAGGTTCCTGGCGATTTCCAATGCGGCATTACTTTTTTGGAAAAGAATTCCATCCTTAATTAGAAAGACACTATAAAATTGATTGTCAGGTAATTCAAATGTATTGAGCTGACGCTGGCCAAGTGGCGATTGCAAGGATGCAAACCGGAAATATCCTTTCGAATCACGCTTGATTATAAATTTGACTGAATTACTGCAAAGATTGCATAGACCATCAAATAAGATTATGCTTTTAAATTCTAGCGGATCAAATGTACCCATCCTTTAATTTCTCTTTTCTCCTGAGATGGATCCACTACATCAAACGTAACATTGGCCTTATAATAGTAAACACCTGTCGATAATTCAGTGCCGTTATTGTCGAGACCATCCCAATCAATGTATATGTTGCGCTCACCTCCGGATTCATAATTATACACTTCCCTCCCCCAGCGATTGAAAACAACAAAGTTTACTTTTTCAACAAAACGAGCGCACCTCCTTTTTAGGTCGTCTTCATTTACTTTTCCACAAGCTGAATTACCTGATTCATCAATGACCACTCGATCGCTGAATGCGCTGAACAATTCATTGCATTGATCCCCATTGGGCGTAAATACGTTAGGCAATTCATAGTAAGGGCAATTATCAAAACAAAATCTATCACTCAATGGACTACTATTCCCTGATCGATCAATGGCAGCTATTTTATAACAGCGAGCAAACGAGGAAAGATTGGAATCAATAAAAAAAGTGTCCTTTACATTTGGTGCATAAATTGAAAAGGAATCAGTTACAGAATTCGCCACATAAATAGTATAACTTTTAATATCGGCTCTGCAATCCGGATCCTCGGGCTTATTCCAAAAAATAACATTCGAGAATAAATTTTGACCACATACATTACTCTGCAGGTATTCTTCGCAGTCAATCCCTTTTAATTCGAGGGCAAACTCCGGAGCACAGGGTGGTATGCTATCATTGGGCTGGGCACAAATGATTTGTGAAAAATTCTCCAACGGTTCTTTGATTTTTGGATTCCCATAAACGCCTCTCGTCATTACTCGATAGCAATACACTTCGGTCTCCTTTAATGGTGTGTTATTGTATTGGCCAGAATCAATGTAGTGAAACAATTTTTCATTCACGTTCACAGTACCTATCTCTACAAATTCATTCTCCGCTGCCGTAGTTGATCCACGATAAATCACATGCAGTGGATAATCCTGTGAAAGATTGCTCCATGGAACATCTGCATTCCAATTTAATTCGATCTGCTTCACTTTCGGTTTAGCCTCAAGCCTTACAGAGGATGCCGAAAAAGAAGTATCAACAGGAATTCCATTGTTGTCGTATAATAAAATACTGTAGTTATATACCGTCTCCTCCGAATTCATATTCTTATCAACAAAAACTGAGTCGGTTGAAAGACTTCTGACTTTCTTCCAACCTATTATCCCAGTGAAGCCTTCTGCCCTATACACCTCATATTCGTAGGGTGGCGGAAACTGGCTTTTGTTAATATCAAAAGGTGACCTCCATTTCACAGTGATCTGTCCTGCGGTTTGGTCTGTTTTGTCAACGGTAACATTCGTGATGACTGGCGCATCCGCGTTAATTGGAGCCAAACAGGTATCCCTGGAAACATAACTTTCCCCACCTCCTGGTAATGGAAAGACGGCTACCAATCTATAACAGTAAGCTGCACCAACTGCAAGTCCTTTACCTCCATTCTGATCTATATACTTTATTGTAGCGATGGGCACCTCTGCAATTTTTGTATATCCAAGAAAATCCGGCATTCCGGTAACGCATTCTGATGGAGTAAAAGCGAATTGATCCACTCTTCGCCAAATCTGCATGGTCTCGGCATTTGTACAGGCGTAGTTCTCCCATTCCAAATTAGCAGCTCGTTTTCCTAAATCGACCTGGGCATCCTTCCATTTAGGTGCGGGCCCAACCACTCGAATATTCCAGGTTTTAAATTGCACCAACTTTGGCCCAATCGGTGGACTGTCAGTAATCTTAAATACCACCTGGTATGGCTGATCTTTAATATGCTCGCAACGAGTTGCCCAGGTAAAAGTAAGTTTAGCTTGTTTCAATCCGGAGGTTGATTGCAGAGTCGCTGGATTGGGCATCCAGGTAGCCGGTGATGGATTAATACCAAATACCTGGGAAAAAGCCTCAATCTTTACACTATCCTGATCTGGATCAGTTCCAAAAATCTCTGCGTTAATGATTGTTCCTGCCTCAACACAAACATCTGCAGGAACTTCTATTTCAGGTCGCTCATTATCGCAATCTTCCACCACAATCTGCATATCACGTGTAACATAGCCCAGCAATACCCATGTGTCTCCAATTTTTCTCCATTCTTTTATGAAAAATGAAATGTTGTATTCCCCTGGAGCTCCAGGTGCATCCCAAATAAGTGTGCCTGTAATGGCGTCAATGGAAAATGTGGGTTCCCCATTCTGCTCTTCATTGGATGTACCATAGTTCAAACCAATTCGAGTGTAAAACTCCTCTGAATTAGGAGGACGATAACCGTTTACGAGCTGGCCTTCATCTTTTAAAGGTATGGCCAGTTCAAAGGAGAGACTGTCGCCATCCGGATCATAAGCGCCTGGGTTATGGTACCATGCTGCTCCAGTACATGCCTTGTCTATAGGTGGAACCAGTAATTTGGGTGAATTACTACAGCCTAACAGCGGATCAATATTTATTATAGTTTCTACATAAAATTTTGTCTCAACCGAGTTGAGAATGTTAAGAATTCCACCATTGCGATTGTTCTCGCCATAGCTGATAATATATTTACCGGGCCCCGAGTATGTATGATTGATACAATACGTAACCGTACCTACATTTGGTCCGAGGTCAGGACGAAGTGTATTATCGATGGAGGGTGTGATATGGGGATTACTTCCATCACCAAAATCCAATACCCCATCTCCAAACTTGATCTCAGATCCTGTGTTGGTATAGACCGTTATACATATTAGGTAATCCCGACTTGTACAACTAACACGTTCAACCGTAATCTCTCCTGCGCGCAAGTGTGTTGCCTGTGAGATAAAAGGGACTAGTAATACTACCCCAAACAGGAGTAGTCTCGCAAAGAATCCCTTTATTTTGTAAAAACCCATATCTGCTAAAATACCCTGCGGAATAACGCTGAAAAAAAATTCGTCTAAAAATACCAATAATACGCTGCTTTGAAAAAAGTATTCAAACCTGTAAACGACAATACAAAGAAAATATTTAGTTCAGCAAACAAATAATCACTTTTATTTCTCTGGTGTGCCAGAAATTTAATCCTGATTCTATAAAAAATTAATTGATATGATACTGGCTCCGAAGGCCCTTGATGAAACCTGAGCCCTGTGGAGAAGTTAATCAGCTATTTATTGGCTCCTGTTATTATTTCTAACTATGAGTTGATTTGGTGTTCTGTTTTAAAATCGGCTATTTTAATGCATGAGAGTAATTGACGAAATTGCCCACCCAGAATGTAAAATTACGATTTTTCATTGGAACAACCGTTATCTTATAAAACTGGAAGCGGGTCTGCTTGAACAGACTTTTAAAGTTAGTGAGTATGATATCACCTCTGAAGAGGATATTAGAAAAATATTAAATGAGGAGTTCATGCAAAAAGCCATTGATCGATTTCAGGATATGTCTACATCGCTAAGGGCTGCGCTGGAGAAGGTGTGATACAATCCCGTTATTTATGCAACCTCCATTCAATACTTCTTTATCCGCTCATAATTTAATAATTTTGGGTTCGTTCACGCAATACGTTGATGGAGATACTGGAAGAAAAGAAAAATAAAAACCGCGCCTATAAGCCTATTCTTGATGGTATCCCTGATTGGCCAGTTTATCAGTTAAGCAAAAACCGAAAAGAATTTCTGGATGAAGTGACCAGAAAATCCATTGAACGCATACGCAAAGTAAGACCTTCACGCAAACAATTGATTGATGAATTAGAGGCAACGGTTTATCGCGAGCAAAACCGGATGAAACGCAACCGCTGGCGAGTTGACCCAAAAGATGAACCAAAGTTCTGGTCTGGAATAAAAAATGAACTGGTTATACTGAGTTCAAAAAGATCCGAGGAGGGCGGAAACCTGCCTGCAGGCCAAGCTGGGAAGGAAGAAGAAATTTTAGAGCGTATTGTACACCGCTATGCGAATGAGATTGCAGGTAAATTCATTCCAAATAAATACAGGCTAACACGAGAGATTTTAAAATTTTTTTTCGCCCGCCTGCTGAATGGAGCCCGCGTAAAGAAGTTTGGAGCGTTTTTTAGATCCAAATATACCCTTCGTGATAAAATTCAGATTGTGGGTAAGGTAAAAATGCTAAGGCGACTCGCCAAACAAGGAACCGTTGTAATGGTTCCGACTCACTTCAGTAACTTAGACTCCATACTGATCGGTTGGATAATTCATTCCCTGGGGTTACCTGCCTTCATCTATGGCGCAGGATTAAACCTGTTCAATATCAAAATTTTCGCCTATTTTATGAATAGCCTTGGAGCTTACAAAGTTGATAGGCGGAAAAAGAACGTACCCTATTTGGAGACGCTTAAAATGTACTCCAATGTTGCTTTGCAAAAAGGTGCTCATAGCTTATTTTTTCCAGGAGGCACGAGGTCACGTTCGGGCATGCTTGAGAAACAATTAAAACTCGGGTTATTGAGTACTGCCGTTGAAGCTCAGCGAAACCTGTACTTGGAAAACCCGCAAGAGAATGTACGAAAGATTTTTGTGGTACCCGTTACCCTCAACTACCATTTCGTGCTTGAGGCTCCCGATTTAATTGAAGACTACCTACAAGTAAAGGGTCAGAATCGTTATTTCCCGGAGGAAGATAATTACGGAAGTTTTCAACTGATCAAGTTCATGTTCAAGTTTTTTACGAAAGGCTCTAATATCTCAGTTTCGATTGGTCCAGGCCTGGATGTAATGGGCAACTATGTTGACGATAATGGCAATAGTCTGGATGCCACCGGAAGAATTGTTAATACACGGGATTATTTTTTGACAAATGCAAAAGTGATTGAAGATGAGCAGCGTGAGCATGAATATACGCGCATGCTAAGTCAAAAAATAGTGAAGGAATATCATCGGATTAACCGGGTTTTCGCAAGCCATCTTATCGCCTTTATTGCCTTTGAGATGTGGCAAAAGAAACATCCCAAACTTGATTTGTTTGGATTCCTTCGCTTACCGGAAGAAGATCTGGAGATAGATTACAACGAGCTTAAAGAAACATTCAAACGCCTCAGAAAAGAAATTTATAAGCTTGGTGAAGAGGGCATAGTATATCATGCTACACACTTAAAAGGCGATGCAGATCTGGTTATTAATCGCGGCATAGATAATGTCGGCATATTTCACCTCAAACGGCCCTTGTTAAAAAATAAGAAAGGAAACATCATCACACAGGATCTTAACGTTCTCTACTACTACCACAACCGCCTGGCAGGCTATGACCTCGAAAAACTTATCTGATAAACCGATAGGTGTTATTGGTGCAGGAAATTTCGGCTCAGTCATTGCCAATATCATTGCGCGAAACCGGAAAGTGCTTCTATACGCCCGTGATGAAAAAGTGGTTCACCGAATTTTAGACAAGCGGGAAAATCGAGGCCATCGAATGAATAAGCATGTAATTCCAACGAATGACATGGCCTTCCTGGCAAGTCAATGCGATGTCATTTTCCCTATTGTACCCTCCGAACATTTTCGGAAAATGATGAAGAAGCTATCGCCTTATCTTCATCCTTATCACATCTTAATTCATGGAACAAAGGGCCTTGACATTAAACTCCCAAAAGGAGAATCTATCGAAACCGTTGCACAACTTAACCGCAATCAGGTAAAAACCATGAGTGAGGTAATATGTGAAGAAAGTGTGGTTGTCAGAGTAGGCTGCCTTGCTGGTCCTAATCTTTCTCGAGAATTGGCACTTCGACAGCCTGGTGCAACTGTCGTGGCCTCTCATTTCAATGAAGTGATACAAACCGGTAAAAAACTTTTGCGAAATGATCGATTTCAGGTCTATGAAAATAACGATTTAGTTGGTGTTGAATTAGCTGGAGTAATCAAGAACATTATTGCCATCGCTTCTGGTGCTCTTAGTGGAATGGGCTATGGCGAAAACGCCAAAGGACTGCTTGTAAGCCGCGGGGCCGTTGAAATGGTACATTTAGGCAAAGCACTTGGAGGGAGTACAAGCGCCTTTCTTGGAGTAGCCGGTATTGGCGATTTAGTAACTACATGCAATAGCCCAATGAGTAGAAACTTTACGGTTGGCTACCGCCTCGCAAAAGGTGAACAACTTTCTGCTATTCTGGATGACATGGAGGGAATTGCGGAAGGTGTAAACACTATTCGTATCGTAAAAAAATGTGCTGATTATTACAAAGTGAGAGCTATGATCACCGAAACTCTTTATAAAGTATTGTTCGAAAATTTAACAGTACAAAAAGCGGTACAATATCTGATGCGATATCCATTAAATGTGGATATCAATTTTTTATAGTCTTGAACTTTCATTTAGAGTTGACAACCTAAGAACCCTTGTAGGCGTTACGGATTTTAACCATAATTTCAGTGAGTTCGGCTGGTGTCGGTTTAAGCTTTTGTCTATTGAAATTCAAATCACCAACAGAATTCATTGGAATAAGGTGAATGTGTGCATGCGGCACTTCTAACCCAATCACAGCTACTCCTATCCGTTTGCACGGAATTACCTTCTTAATAGCAATTGCTACTTTTTTTGCAAATACATTAATTGCGGCAAGCGAATTGTCATCAAGATCAAAAAGATAATCAATCTCGTTCTTAGGAACCACCAGTACATGACCCATGATCAGGGGCATAATATCTAAAAAAGCGATGAAGTTTTCATCTTCGGCAACGATGTGACCTGGTATTTCACGGTTTATTATTTTTGAAAATAGGGTTGCCATGTTTAATCAGTGAAAGACCAAATTGATCAAACTTCGATATTTATGATTTCGATTTCAATTTCACCGGCAGGTGTTTTAATGCTGGCCAATTCGCCTTTCTTTTTCCCGAGCAGGCCCCTTCCTATAGGCGATTGCGTTGATATTTTCATTGCTTTCAAATCTGCCTCCTCTTCAGAAACCAACATATAGGTAAAAGAAGCCCCGTTCTTTTTATTCTTAATGGTAACTCTTGAAAAGATGGAAACCACTGAGGTATCAATCTTGGTTTCATCTAGTAATCGTGCATAGCTGAGCAAGTCTTCCAGTTTAGCAATTTTTGCTTCCAGGTGACCTTGCGCGTCTTTGGCGGCATCGTATTCAGCATTCTCGCTTAAATCTCCTTTATCTCTTGCTTCCGCAATTTGACGAGCTATTTCAGCTCGACCTTTCGTTTTTAGTTGAAGTAGTTCTTTTGTCAACCTGTCCAACCCTTCCTTTGTATAATATGACGTCTGCTTGCTCATAATTTATTTTGCACTTTTCATTCCACTCATCCCCAACGTATGGTTCGACCTATTGATCTACCTGGCCATTTGCATCAAAAAAGAAACAACGGCTTCGCTTCTGAAACCGTTGTCTGTTATACTACACAAATGTAGAGCATTATCTCACTAAAGCAAAAAAATAGGGCTACAAATCAGCTTCCGATCAATTCCGGAATATCTGTTTTGATCTGATCAAAAATGTCATCGTCAAATTTCGCGAGATACAATGTCTTGGTCTTGGCCAATTGATCTACTGTTAATCCTTTGGCTCCTCGCAAATCCGCTTTATACAAACTTGCATTTTCAAAATCTGCTCCCATTAAATAGCTGTTTTGCAAATTTGCTTCCATTAAAAATGCATTTCTAAAATCTGCTTTAATGAGAAACGCACCCTCCAATTGGGATTTTATCAAAAAAGCATCTTTAAAATTTGCACCACTGGCGTAGGCACCTTTAAGGTTCGCCTGATTTAAATTGGAATTTTCAAGATTAGTTTGATTCAAGCGTGTATTTTCAAGATTCGTTTCAATCAATGAGGAATTAGAAATATTAGCAGAATTGAGATTTGAGCCCTTCAGGTTTACATAATTGAGGTTTGTTTTTATCAAATAACAATTCACCAAATTGATTTCATAAATGCGGTGACGGTTTAGCCTCTTTAGATTACCAACCGTCCGAAATGCTGCTTCTTCTGACTCCCAAAGCCGAAAGTCGTCAATTTCATCTTTATAGGTTTTGATTCGCTGCCGTATCTCACCATTTTTATTCAACCAAAATAACAAAATACCAATCACCGCAATGTCAAAAATCATTCCATGGGCTTCACCCAGAATCTGAACCCAAAAACTTTCGAAATCATTTATATAATATTTTACGCTTAGCCCCATGACCAGTAGGGTGATAATCACGAGCACTATGGCAGACGTAAGTATAGGTTTCTCGATGATATCATTAAACTTATCCTTAATTTTCAACTTGCATTTCTTCAGGATTCTTTTCATTCTTACCCGTCAAAGGACGATCCGCCTAAATAACGATTCAATACTAGAATAATAAATCACTGGATACTCAACAATATCAAATCGGATATTACATAGCTAATTTTAAAATGAAAGGATTCTAAAGCAGGATACTGATGGTGAGGAAATATATTCCTAATCCCAATAAATCATTCGTAGTTGTAATAAAAGGGCCGGAGGCCAGCGCAGGATTGAAACCAAATCGATTGAGGATCAGCGGTGTTATAGTACCAATAAAAGAAGCAATCACTACTACACTGAAAAGGGCCATGGATACAACGAAGGAGAGTTTTTGATCTCCACCTAACGCAAAGTTGACGCCCAAAACAATCAGGCTCAACAAGGTCCCATTTAATAATGCGACCAAAAATACTTTTGAAAGGCGATTCCAAAGCCCCTCATCCACAATACCCGGATTCGCCAAACTTTGAACCACAATAGAAGATGATTGAATTCCCACATTTCCACCTGTTGCCTGGATTAAAGGAATAAACGTAGCCACCGCAACAACTTGCAAGATCTGCTCTTCAAAAAGTCCCATAAATTTCGCACTGACGATACCCCCTACAACACCAATCAACAACCAGGGCAACCGGGCGCGGGTATTCCGCCAGACACTGTCATCTTCTTCCACATCCTCGGAAATACCAGTCATGAGTTGGCGGTCTTCTTCCGCTTGTTCTGTGATCACATCCACCACATCGTCAATAGTGATGCGACCGACTAATTGACCCTGCACATTCACTACCGGTACCGACTCAAGGTCATATTTTTTCATTATCTCCGCGACATCACGGTCTTCTAAATAGGTTTCCACTGAAACCACATCATCATCATAAATTTCTTTTACAATTGTTTTTGAATCCGTTAGAATAAGTTTTTGAAGCGCTACTCTGCCGAGTAATTTATCGTTATCATCTACTACGTAAACGGCATAAAATTTTGTAACATTTTCTGCTTGTTTCCTGATCTCATCAATACATTGAACAACCGTCCAATTATCGCGAGCCTTAATTAACTCCTTGGCCATGATACCACCTGCCACATTATTGTCATAGCGTAACAGATCAATTACCTGTGATTTTAACTCAGCGTCAAGTTGTGCTATGACTTCTTCACTTTCCTTGATTGGCAATTCATTCAGAATGTCGGCTGCGTCATCTGAATCTAGTAGATTAATAATCTCAGTGATCTCGGCTGGCTGATAAATTTTTAAAAAATTCTTTCGTGCATCACTGTCAAGGTCATTAATAATTTCGGCACGGACTTTAACAGTAAGCAAATCAAGTACGAACTTAGACTCCTCTCTATTAAATTCATACAAGAGGGCTGTTATGTCCGCAGCGTTAATATCATCAAGCGATTTGCGAATGAATTCAACATCATGCTCATCCAATGCCCGTTGAAAGCGATCGCGATATTCCTTGGTTAAGTCAAACACCATTGCCTTTTTCTTCACTTACTTTCTCGATTAGTGATGTTAATGATATGAAATCTTCTACACTCAACTGCTCAGCCCTCTTATCAAAAATAGGGCCAGCAGAAACGATGGCAGGCAAATTTAAAGGTTTCAATGAGTTACGCAAGGTCTTCCTGCGATTTTGAAAACCTTGCTTGACTACTTTTAGAAATAAGCTTTCATCGCAAGACAACTGCTTTCTGTGATTGCGCTTTAGCCTGATCACAGCTGACATAACTTTAGGAGGGGGAAAGAAAACTCCAGGTGGAACTTTAAATAAAAACTCAATATCATAATAAGCTTGTAGCAACACACTGAGAATACCATAGACCTTGTTGCCATGTGGCGAAGCAATTCTTTCAGCTACTTCTTTTTGCAACATGCACACAACCTGTGTCACTGCATGACGATATTCCAATACCTTAAAAAAAATTTGTGAAGAAATATTATATGGAAAATTGCCAATGATTACTACTTCTGATCGAAGTAGATTGTCAAGATCCAGTCGCAAAAAATCACCTTCAATAATTTTATCACCTATTTCGGGGATAGTTACTTTCAGATAAGCCACAGATTCATGGTCTACCTCAACTAGCCACAAATCAATTTTCCTGTTTTTAACAAGGAATTGGGTAAGCACACCGGTCCCCGGGCCAATTTCAATCACGCGTTGAGGTTGATCCGATAACTCTAAAGCCTCAACAATTTTTAAGGCGATGTTCTGATCTTTTAAAAAGTGTTGACCTAAAAATTTCTTGGGGCGGACCATAAGCGGTAAAGGCGAAATATAGGTCATATTGGGGAATAGAGCACAGGCAAAAATACCTTGAGTCTTCGACATTGGGAGTCAACAAGAAGGGCAATGATTGAATAGGGTTGGCTTATAACAAGGTATGATCCTCTTCCCATGGACAACATTCCAATATCCTAGTTCATATCATAATGAAAAATTAATTTTTATCTTGCACACCTTGTTAACTTTACACATGAGCCACCCCAACTATATTCAAGAAAAACCCCGTGTAGGCATTACCTTAGGTGACTTAAATGGCATAGGCCCTGAAGTTGTAATCAAAGCACTTACAGATAGTCGCTTGCTGAACATGATCACCCCTGTGGTTTACGGGTCTTCCAGAGTCCTTTCATTTTATCGCAAGCTGATGAACTTTGAAGAATTCAATTATAGTCAGGTCAAAAGTAAAGGGCAATTCTTTACCAAGTCGATCAACGTGGTAAATTGTTGGGAGGATCTCATTGAAATAAATCCAGGACTACCTTCCAAAGAAGCGGCAAAAGCTGCTCTGCTAAGTCTTCAAAAAGTGGTAGAGGAAGTAAAAGAAGGTCTTATCGATGGCTTTGTTACAGGACCCATTGATAAAAACACTATCTATGGTCAGGATTTCCCATTCCGCGGCCATACAGAGTACCTGACAAAAATATTTGATGCTACTGAAAGTCTGATGTTGATGGTGGGCCATGATCTGAAAGTAGGCTTGGTAACCGAACATATTCCTGTAAAAGAAATTTCATCGTACATCACTAAAGAACGCGTTGAATTAAAAATCCGATTGCTAGAGCTTTCCTTAAAAAAGGACTTTAATATAAGCAAACCCAGGATTGCTGTACTCGGATTAAACCCTCATGCAGGAGATGAAGGTTTGATTGGCGATGAGGAAAATCTGGTGATTAAGCCTGTTATTAATGATCTCAAGGCAAAAGGGAAATTGATTTTCGGTCCATTTCCTGCAGATGGTTTTTTTGCAGCGGGGCATCACACTAAATACGATGCAGTCTTGGCAATGTATCATGATCAAGGATTGGTTGCCTTCAAAACCATTGCCTTTGACAATGGGGTAAACTATACTGCAGGGTTGCCCGTTATCCGAACTTCCCCTGATCATGGCACTGCCTATTCAATTGCTGGTAAAAACCTGGCGGATGAAGGGTCAATGAGACAGGCGATTTATCTGGCTTGCGATATTATCAAAAACCGCCAGGAGCAATCCAAAGAAAAATAAAGCAAGTTGTCGGTCTAATTCTTCATTGAACTTAATAAGCTTCATTTCCCCAACCTTTGGAGTAGATTTGGTCAATAATAAAGAGCTAAAATGGACATCGTTACTAAAAAACAACTTAATATTCTTATTCAGCTTGCCGAGGTGGATAAGGACTTTGTCAAGGCTGAACGAGATATGATCTACAAAATAGCTCATGACAAAAGATTTTCAGACGAAAACGTGGATAGCCTGATTCACAACCCCGAGCCGATCGATACTTTGGGAGCATTATCCCTGGATCAAAAGTTTGAATACCTCATTTCCTGTGTTGACGTGATGTTTGCCGATGAGAAAATCCTCAAAAGCGAGCTTATTTTCTGTAAAAACATTGCCATCAAACTTGGTTTTAAGAAAAATGTGGTCGATTATATTGTCGAAACCTATGATATAATTGGACGTGATGACCTCAAAAAAAAGGTTTTTACTGAATTTTTTTAAGGCATTTAATCCATAATTAAAAAATAACTAACACTCTATCAACGTTTTACGCGTTCAATTTCATTTCCACAGGCAAATAAACCTGCTGCCTACCACCAAAAATCCGGTAAATCCTGATAAATTTGCCCCCTAATTTTAAAAGCCCTTGAGAGGAGGATTGAGTGAAGGCTTTTAGTGTTAATATCATCGGCCTGAGTTATAAAGCCCATCCATTCGAATTCGAGCTAGATGGCGCTTTTTTCGAGAAATATGGTAAAGACCTTGTTTCGGATGGGCATTTCAGCGCCAACGTGGTGCTGGATAAACATGAAACGTTCATTGAAGCAAAATTTAAAATCAAAGGGGAAGCAAAATTAATTTGCGACCGCAGTTTAGAACCATTTGATTTTCCCATTGATCTTGATAAACAAATCATGTTTAAGTATGGGGCAGAAGAAATGGAAGTGAGTGACGAAATCATAATCATTAGCCGCGATAGGGTAAGCCTTGAGTTGGGACAGTATATCTATGAATTTATTTTGCTTTCTATTCCTATAAAAAAACTTCACCCAAAATTTCAGAATGGTGAAGAAGATGAGGATCAAGGCGAAGGAAGGATCATCTACTCTTCTGAAACCAAAATTTCAAAAGAAGAAGGAATTGATCCGCGATGGGAGAAATTAAAAAAGTTAAAAAGTTAAATTTAATATATTTAGGTTATGCCAAATCCAAAACGAAAAACCTCGAAAACCAGAAGAGATAAAAGAAGAACGCATTATAAAGCTACTGCCAAGCTGTTTGCCATTTGTCCCACAACTGGTGAGAACCATTTACCACATCGTGCCTTCTGGCATGAAGGCAAACTTTACTACAAAGGAAATGTAGTGATGGAAAAAGAGGTATTGGCCTAATAAACCATGATGAGGTTTATTACTCGTAAAGAATTGAAATGGCCTGGTGCTGCTTGTCATTCCGGCAACATCACGAACAACGCATAGTTTCAAAATGCTCGGTTTGAAGAGACCGGGCATTTGTTTTTTATCTAAGTTCAGAATCTTGAGTGAAGAACGTACTCAAAAAAATATAATCAGAAGAAAAATTGTATGACTAAAATCAGGGCCTCCATTACCGGAGTTGGGGGATATGTTCCCGACTACATTCTTACCAATAAGGAGCTCGAGACTTTGGTTGAAACAACCGATGAATGGATTACCAGCAGGACTGGAATAAAGGAGCGAAGGATATTAAAAGGTGAGAACAAAGGCGTTTCGATAATGGGCGTTGCTGCGGTGAAAGACATGCTGGCCAAAACTAAAACAGACCCTAAAGAAATCGACTTGATCATTTTTGCGACTGTTACGCCTGATATGACTTTTCCGGCAACCGCTAATATTGTTGCAACAGAAGTAGGTGCCATAAATGCTTTTAGTTTTGATATGGCAGCTGCGTGTTCTGGATTCCTATATGCTTTGACAACTGGTGCAAGCTTTATTGAATCGGGCCGCTATAAAAAAATTGTTGTGATTGGTGGTGATAAAATGTCAGCCATACTTGATTATACCGATCGCACAACTTGCATCATTTTTGGTGATGGGGCAGGTTGCGTTCTGCTTGAACCTACCAGTGAGGAAGTGGGTGTAATGGATTCTATTCTCAAAAGCGATGGAGGAGGCGAGAGTTATTTGCATATGAAAGCAGGAGGAAGTCGTACTCCTGCTTCACACGCAACAGTCGATAACCGACAGCATTTTGTGTATCAAGAAGGCGCAGCAGTATTTAAGTTTGCCGTAACCAATATGGCTGACGTTTCTGCTCAAATTGCGGAACGAAACAATCTAAAGCCAGAAGACATCAGCTGGCTTGTACCGCACCAGGCAAACAAGCGGATTATTGACGCAACCGCAATTCGGGTAGGCATTAGTGAAGATAAAGTGATGATGAACATAGAGCGATATGGCAATACTACCGCTGGCACCATCCCCCTTCTTTTATGGGATTATGAGAAACAACTTAAAAAAGGAGACAACATAATTCTAGCCGCTTTTGGAGGAGGTTTTACCTGGGGTGCCATTTATGTAAAATGGGCTTATAATAGCAAGTAGACACAGGTTTTACTATTGTAATTAATCAATTCATTTGTAATTTAAAGTCTGATTTTTTTATGGCAAGCGTTTCTGATCTTAGTAAGGGAAATTACATTCGCTACAATGGTGAAGTGGTACAAGTGGAAGAATTACAACACCGAACACCAGGTAACCTGCGCGCCTTTTATCAAATAAAAATGCGAAGTGTTCGCACTGGAAAAATTGTTGAAAACCGTTTCCGTCCAGGCGATTCAATAGATATACTCAGAGTAGAAACAAAAGAATACCAATACCTCTATCCTGATGGAGATAGTTTAGTGGTGATGGATAATGAAACCTTTGATCAGATCTATATTGATAAGGCACTCGTTGGTGATGCCGTTAATTTTATCAAGGAAGGTGTTACGCTCCTAATTGCTTTTGAAAATGGAACAAACCCCATCACAGCAGAGCCACCGTCACACGTGGTGGTGAACGTAACCTATACAGAGCCAGGAGTACAAGGTGATACCGCAACTCGCACACTTAAAAGTGCAACCATTGAAACTGGTGCAGAAATAAAGGTGCCCCTGTTTGTTAACACGGGTGATAATATTAAAGTGAAGACTACTACTGGAGAATATGTAGAGCGAGTTAAACTAAATTAACATATGGCCGCGAGTAAGAAATCTGAATCAGCATCAACAAAAAAAAGGAGCAATTCTCTCGAGAACGGAACCTTAAATCCATCCGAAATGAAAACCTCAGAAATTCGGGACCTTATTGATTTCATCGCCCAGTCCGGGTTGAATGAAGTTAATATTGAAACCAAAGAATTAAAGATCCATGTGAAGCGTGAGCCTGATCAAAAAGTATTTAAATCTACGCCTGCACCAATTGCCCTGCCTGCTGCACCTTCGCCAGTTCTTATCACCGCCACCACGCCTAAAGCAGAAAAACCAATCGCTGCGGGAAAGAAGACGGAGGATATCAAGTCACCTATGATCGGTACGTTTTATAGAACAGCCAATCCGGACTCGCCTCCATTTGTCTCTGTTGGAGATAAGATAACTAAAGGCCAAACGGTCTGTATAATTGAGGCGATGAAATTATTCAATGAAATCGAATCTGAAGTCTCCGGAACAATTATAAAAGTTATGGTAGAGAATTCCTCACCGGTTGAATACGACCAGGTCCTTTTTGTTGTTGAACCTGATTAATTCAAGATTCAAACCCGCTATACAGTCAGGTTCCAAATTCGGAATTTTGGAGTACGCACAACTTTGAATCTTAAACTTTGAATTAATTCTATGTTTAAAAAAATATTAATAGCTAACCGGGGAGAAATAGCGTTGCGTGTAATACGCACTTGCAAAGAAATGGATATTAAAACGGTGGCCGTTTATTCCACTGCCGACCGGGAAAGCCTCCATGTCCGCTTTGCCGATGAAGCAGTTTGCATAGGTGGACCTCCCAGCAAAGATTCATATCTCAACATCCCTAGAATTATCTCTGCGGCTGAGATAACCAACGCAGATGCAATTCATCCTGGCTATGGGTTTCTTTCTGAGAATGCAGAATTCTCAGCGGTCTGCCACGAGTATGGAATAAAATTTATCGGCCCATCGCCTGATATGATAAAGGCAATGGGTGACAAGGCCACAGCCAAAGCCACCATGATAAAAGCAGGTGTGCCCTGCATTCCAGGTTCTGAGGGTCTGTTAGAATCTGTAGAGCAGGGAATGAAGCTTGCCAAAGAAATTAAGTACCCTGTTATTGTAAAAGCGACAGCCGGTGGCGGTGGCAAAGGAATGAGGATCATCAACGATGAATCTGAATTTAAGAAATCCTGGGATGATGCCAAACGCGAAGCAGCCGCTTCATTTGGCAACGATGGTTTATATCTCGAGAAGTTTGTGGAAGAACCACGGCACATTGAAATACAGATCGTTGGTGACCAATATGGGAAGGCATGTCATCTTTCTGAGCGAGATTGCTCCATTCAAAGAAGACATCAGAAGTTGGTAGAGGAAACTCCTTCTCCTGTGGTTAGTCAGGAATTACGGGAACGCATGGGAGAAGCGGCCATCAAAGGAGCAAGAGCTATCCATTATGAAGGTGTAGGAACAATTGAGTTCCTTGTAGATAAACATGGTGATTTCTTCTTCATGGAAATGAACACCCGTATTCAGGTTGAGCATCCTATCACAGAGGAGGTTACAGATTATGATTTAATTAAAGAACAGATCAAAGTCGCTGCCGGAGTTCCGATTTCCGGCAATAACTATTTCCCAAATTTATTCGCGATGGAATGTCGCATTAATGCAGAAGACCCCTCAAACGGATTCCGACCATCACCCGGAAAAATTGTGAATATGCATATGCCCGGTGGCCACGGAGTACGTGTAGATAGTCATGCCTATGCGGGTTATACTATTCCTCCAAATTACGATTCCATGATCGCTAAACTGATCGTGAGCGGCCAATCACGGGAAGAAGTGATAACCAGGATGAAAAGGGCATTGAGCGAATTTGTCATTGAAGGAGTGAAGACAACAATCCCCTTCCACTTAAAACTGATGGACAATCCTATTTTCCGCTCCGGAAAATTTACCACTAAGTTTTTAGAAACTTCTTTTGATTTTTCAGATTTGAAGTAGTCGGTTTTGATTTGGGATAAATTGGCTCGGAAATTTTCTTTCAAGTTTTGAACTTCTCAATGTGCCTTGTTCTGAGGTAATCCAGGTAGTTTTTTGTATCTTTATAAGCGATGAAGAAGCTTTCAACCCGAAAGATGCGCGCTCCCCATTTCCCTAAAAATCTATTTTGGGATGTCGATTTCAATGACATCGACTGGAAGAAAAATAAGCGGTGGGTAATAGAAAGAATTTTATTAAGAGGTGGCTGGGAGGAATTTAAAGAGATGAACCGTTTCTATTCCAAGGAAGAAATAAAGAGTAGCATTATCCGTATCCGATATCTGGATGATAAAACCCTGAATTTTGCAAGTAATTTTTATGATATCCCAAAAGACCAATTCCAGTGCTTCATACTGAAACAGTCAGGCCTTCAACTCTGGGGCTAATCAGTGAAATCAATTCGTTATCCACTCTTGCCGACTTTTCTTTAGTAGGCGGAACATCTCTTGCGCTCCGGTTTGGGTATCGCCTTTCCATTGACCTGGATTATTTCAGCCCAAAAGATTTCAATCCAGATACGCTGTTATCAATAATTTTGGGATTCAACAAAGTCCGATTTGTATCAAAAAACGACATCGGCCTTTTTGTTTTTATCAATAAGATAAAAGTGGATTTCGTGAAGCATCCCTTTCCTTTAATAAGTCCAATTGAGACTATTGATGGAGTGCGCATGTTTTCACTTGAGGATATTTCTGCCATGAAAATTGCAAGCATATCCGGAAGAGCCGAGAAAAAAGACTTCTATGACCTGTACTATCTATGCCATCATTTCAAACCTCTTGATGAATTAATAAGGTTGTTCCTCAAGAAATACAAAGTCACCAGTCTGATGCACATCTTTAGAAGTCTTCAATACTTCATTGAGGCTGAGGACTCTGTAGCCCCAAAGACATTAGATAAATCTCTACGCTGGCCCATCATCAAATCTTTTTTTACCAAAGAAGTGAATGCACTTGTGCTCAGTGATCGCTTTTAAATGATTTAACCTGGCCATCGTTTTTGAATTAATTGAGGAATCAGGAAAGCTGGTTTGTCAAATTACGCCCTGACTCATTCATTTTTTAATCACAACCCAAAACTAAACACGTTCTGACCGCTTACTGACTCAATTCTGCCAGGGCCAAGTGTTGTTTTGCTCCACGTCAAGGCGAGTTTAAGTGAGGTATCCGTCACTTCCTGTAGTGTTACCTCCAAACCATCATCTCGTTTGATGGCTGTAGCATCAGCCGTGGTGAAGGTCCATGTGCCACTGGCTGGCCAAACAGCTCCGCCATTCGCTGAGGTAAAACTGGTAGCACTAAACTTTAGACTAAGGTCTTGGTACACACTGGTCTTGTCAATTCCATCCACGGTCACAGTCTGCATTTTCCAGGTAGCCGATGTAAGCTTGGCCGATACTTCTTCCTGTTTGGTAATAGGTGTTGGCGTTGGATCGCTGCTTCCTCCACCGCAACCGGAAAGATGAATCAACGTGGCTAAGATGGTGATGAGCATAAAGGCTGTTACGATTTTTTTGTGGTTCGTTTTCATAATGATTTTAGTTTACCTCACCCTGCCCCTCTCCACCTCATCCCTGCCTACCGGCAGGTAGCCATTGGCCACCTTCTCCAAAAGGAGAAGGAATATGATCTAAAGATTATACTTGGAGAGGGATTTTTGGGCGAGCTGGTTTATTTTTTAATGAATTTAATCTGATGAATAGTGCTGCCCTGTTGAACGCGCAGCAAATAAACACCTTCATCCAGGTTTGGGTTGCCATTTGCTGATTCAAATACCGTACAAAACTACTTCTTAGGTGGCTCTTCTTTCTTTGGTTCAGAAGTTTGAATTATGGGTCGGTTCGCTTTAGCCTCTTCGGCCATGCGTTTTAGTTCAGCTTCAGTTTTCCCTCTTAAATATTCGGGAAGTTCCATTCCTGCCATATTAAATATTTCCTGAAGTGGCGGTACAGATTTATAAAGACCAGAAATAAAATTGGCGGTTGAATTCTTTCCATCACCAGAACCGCCTGGGCCACTGTCCCACACCGTGATCTTGTCAATTTTAATATTCTTGATGGCTTCTGTTTGCAGACGTACCAACTCAGGAAGTTTATCTACAATCAGCAAAAGCACGGCATCGCGGGAATTATTACCTGCTGCTTTTACAATTTGTTCTAAACCTTGAGCTTGTTTCGTTAGCACTTCGAGTAAGCCCTGTGCTTCCGCCTGGCGTTTGAATAAGATAGCATCTGCATCACCTCTCGCTTTTCGTCTGACCACCTCGGCCTCAGCTTCAGCCGTGATTTCAACTTTCTCTTTATTGATTTGAGCCGGGATCACGATGTTTGCATTTTGTGTTGCCCTGTCGCGTTCAGCACGGGCACGCTCTGCTTCTTGCTCAGCAGCATAGGATTCTTCCAACGCTTTGGCCGCCTGAACTTTTTCTGAGGCGGTAGCAAATTTCAAAGCCTCAGCTTCCCGTTGTCTTCGCGCGGCATCTGAATTGGCCACCTTGATTTTTGCCAGGTTTTCCCCTTCAACGGCCATTGCCTGCGCGTCCGCAACTTTAACACGTTGATCCTGATGAGCGTTGGCTTCACCAATTGATCCATCCCTGTTTTTTTCTGCTACCATTTTTTTGGCATCGTTAATCGCCTTGGCAGCAGCTTCTTTTCCCAGCGCTTCTATGTAACCTGACTCATCTTTAATATCGGTTACGTTTACGTTAATCAGCTTTAAGCCGATCTTTTTCAATTCTGCTTCCACATTGGAAGCTACGTTGGCTAAAAACTTGTCACGGTTGCTGTTGATCTCTTCAATGTCCATCATCGCCACGACCAATCTCAATTGACCGAAGATGATATCCTTTGCCAGATCGTGAATGTGCTCTTTATTTAAGCCCAATAGTCTTTCTGCCGCATTCTCCATAACGCCCGTTTCTGTTGAAATACCAACCGTAAAGCGGGAAGGCACATCCACCCGGATATTCTGGCGGCTCAAAGCACTCGTAAGGTTAACTTCTATTGAGTTAGGAGTAAGATCAAGAAAAGAATAGTCCTGAAACACTGGCCATATGAATGCTGCACCTCCATGGATACACTTGGCAGAACCTCCACCCACCTTTCCATACACCACCAATACGCGATCGGAGGGACATCGCTTGTACCTGCGAAGTACCGTTGTGATCAGGATAAAGACAAAGAGGCCGACTAAGGCCAACACGGGCAGCGTATACATGAATAATTTAGTTTTGAGTTACCAATAGTATATTATCGTTGATGATCTTAGTTACAGTGATGAGCCTCCCTGTCGGTATGTTCTGATCATGATCTGTCATTGCCTCTAACGTACGTAAAGAGCCTCCCACATTTAGTTGAACTTTTCCTAAACCGGATCTTTTAGATGGGATCGTCAAATAAACCTCTCCCACCACACCAACTGCCTTTGATATTTTCATGGTACCATCTGCTCCGGATTTTGAAATCAAATAAAATAATCCAGCCATGATGGACATCATCCCAAGCCCGGCTGCGGTGGAGATCAATAACGTTACTCCATTTGAAAACCCTGCCTCAATACACGCTATTCCCGTCCATGAAAAAATGGTGAAAAAACCCACCATATTCTTAAGGGTAAGAAATTGAAACGAAATGCCATGATCTGATTCTACCTCTATATCGGGTGTGTTATCGCTAATATCTCCGCCAATAAAAGACAGCACCAGTTGAAGCAGAAAGAAAATGGTAAACGGAACCGCCAAACACCAATATACCTTAAGGATTAAACTTAACCCTTCCCACCAAGCTGTGAATCCCTCCATAAGTATTGAAGTTAACTGGAATTTTATTATTTCCCAAACAAAAAAGTAACCCGTCACGCATCAGCATTAAACAAGAAGCCCCTCGACAAGTCGAAGGGCTCCAGGGGTTTAGGTTAGGAAAAATTTATACGTATTGGTTCAACATAACAGGCATTACCAACATTAGAATATCTTCGTTCTTCTCCTTTTCAGCTGGGGTAATAACACCCGCCTTGTTGGGAGCTGACATATTAAGCCTTATTTGATCAGTATCAAGATTTGATAACATCTCAACAATGAACTTGGCGTTAAATCCAATTTCAATGTCTTCACCTTCATGTTCACATGAAAGGCGCTCATTTGCTTCATTGGAGAAATCAAGGTCCTCCGCGGAAACCTGCAGTTCGCTGCCAGTAATTTTTAAGCGGACTTGATGCGTTGTCTTGTTGGCATAGATAGAAATACGCCTTAAAGAACTTAGAAAATCCATCCGGTTGATGGTCATCTTAATGGTGCTGCTGGCCGGAATTACATTTTCATAATCAGGAAAACGCTCATCAATCAATCGGCAGATCATTCGGATGTTACCAAATTTAAAGAATGCATTTGACATGTTGAAGTCAATACTCACATCCGTATTCTCGATAGGCAATGTCGCCTTCAATAAATTCAGTGCTTTGCGCGGAATGATGATTGAATTGCCATTGTCAGATTTTAAATCTGTTCTTCGATAACGCACAAGCCGATGGCCATCAGTAGCAACAAAGGTGGCGGTCTTCTCGCCCAGATTCACATATACCCCGGTCATGGCTGGGCGAAGTTCATCATTACTGGTGGCAAAAATTGTATTGTTGACAGCCCGAGCGAGGACTTCAGAAGAAACTGAAGCTGAAAAATCGTGGGAAACCGAAGGCACTTTGGGGAAGTCAGTTGCATTCTCTCCAGAAAGTTTATACCGTCCATTGTCTGAACTGATCTCAATGCTATACGTAGATTCGTCAATTGAGAAGGTCACCGGCTGATCAGGTAAGTTTTTTAAGGTATCTAATAAAATCCTGGCAGGTACTGCAATATTTCCTTTTTCCTTTGATTCCACCGTGACCTCGGTAATCATAGAAGTCTGTAAATCAGAAGCCGTTACCGTTAAATTGCTCTTTTCAATTTCGAAGAGAAAATTTTCAAGAATGGGTACTACGGGGTTTGTAGTGATCACTCCGTTGATATTAGAAAGCTGCTTTAAAAGGTAGCTTGAGTTAACAATAAACTTCATTGGAAATCAGTGGTTTTTGGTTGTCAAGGCGGTAAAGGTAGAAAGAAAAACTAATTCAGAAAATGCCAGCATTACCTGGATTCAGTATATAAATCCAGGCTATCAAATTGCTTGAGTATCCCTATTTAATAGGAAAAAACGCTCTTTTCTTTGCAATCGGCAGAATAGTACTGCGCGTAAAAATTGCAGGTTGATTTCCATTTAGTCTGCCTAACACATTAGGGTCATTCGCCATGGGTGCATAAAGATCCAGGGAATAGGTCTTATCCGAAATGTCTTTTACTTCCAGATGGAACGCTGGGTTTGTTTTAAGTAGGCTGTCATACAAGGTGGAGAACCCTGGAAGAATGAATTGTTCTGCTGCCAGCAATGAAACAGCATCCAGATAATCACTGAGTTTTGTTGTATCAACAGAGGCTATGCCTTTAATTCCGAAAAACTGATCCTGAAAGGAAACTTCGAAATTTTGCGAAGGATCATCTGAGAGAAGCATATTCAGACTTTTGAAATTCCTCCAATTAAAATTAAAGATTCGCTTATCTCGCCAACCGTTTTCGTCCAACTCAAATAGGTATGAAATGTAAAGCCGATAGCCTGGGACTGTCATTACATATGGAAGTCCATCATCTTTCCTTTGGAAATAGGCCTCCGTCTTTTGCGTATTGCCACCTGCTCTAAATGATAGTACCAGATGAGTGTCTTCAAAAAGATTGACATCAACTCCTTTTTTTAATAACTGATAATTAACGGAATCTAACTGATTAGTGGAAACCGGCCTTTTAGGCTCTGTTTTTTCAAGAATTGCGAATAGTAATTTAATAAGCTGCCGATCAGCTTCATATTTATCATTCACCATCCAACGGGTGCCATTAAAAGTTAAATCTACTTTTCCATTTACTGACTCCATGGCTACGTGATTGATGTTAGTCCCCTCCTCAGGTTTGAACATTGACCTATCAACTTTTATCTGGTTCTCCGGATTCCCGAAAAAATAAACGCAAACCGTCAACAGCATCAAACCAATGAAAGACATCAGAAATCGTTTATTTTTTTTTTCTTGCATTGTCTTACGCAAAGTGGGAAAGGTGAACCTTACGGAAAACCATTTCTTGTTTTTCTAATTTCACAACTTAAAGTTGGCGTACCTCTTTTTTCGTGAGTAGCCTATCAGTGCTCCAAAAAGTGCTACCACTATCACTGGTAACACCAAATTAATCATCTGCCAATAGGCCCTGTTGTTTCTGATCTTCTCTTTATCCAGCGGTCTTATCTTCAATTCTTTATTACGGGCTTTGATCAAACCATTTTCGTCAGCTAAATAGGCGACCATGTTTAATAACAGGTCCTGATTGGCAAACGTATATTGTGTTAATGGATCAAAACCTAACTGCTGGGGTTGGCTATTGCGAGGGTTGACGTCATTGCGCACAACATCACCATCGGCTACAACTATTATTTTTGTAGGTTTGCTTTTATCATGGAACAATTTGGGATCAACACCATCTGGCACAAAACGATTTTTATACAGCGAAGGGAACTCACCTTCCAATAAATAGGCCACTGCGATTTTCCCTTCCGAAAAAGTTTCGGCTTCAATATTTTTCCGTAAATCAGCAACACTTACTTTCACCGGAGCTATTACTTTTCTGCTATAGTCTGAAGTAAACAGCAAAGGCGTTTTCCGAATACCTGATACTTTAATGGTATCTATACTGCTTACAAATTTTGTAAGGGTAGCATCCAGATTCCTGGTTATTGCATGATCAGCATACTGATTGATTACTGGAAAGAAAAGCCAATCCATTTGCATGATCTGGGGCTTGTTGTTGATGACACTGGTTACAATCGGGTATTTAGAAGCTATTCTATCCTGAACAAGATCAGGATTGATTCTTACCCCATATTTAAAAAGTTGATCTTCAAGTCTTAGCTCATACGGGAATGCAAAATAATCATCCCGCGAAGCACTGTCCATTACAGCATCCAGACGGTCCATTAACAAGAGCAATTTGCCGCCATTCATTACATACTGGTCGAGTCTGTATTTCTCCAGTTCACTAAAGCCATAGCGCGGTTTTGCGATCACCAAAACATCCACATTTTCAGCAGTAGGTTGATCTTTCAGATCAACCTTAATTACCTCATATTGGTCCAGAAGAGCACTATTAAAACTGGCAATCTCCAGGCTATCCAATTCGCCATGACCCTTCACCATCCCAATTCTCTTACGCTTGATGTTGGTAATCTTATAAATGGCGCTGGCAAGTTCAAACTCAATTACTTCAATAGATTGGTTCAATACTTCTTGCGAACCCATAGCGCGATTGCCCTTAAACAACATTACACCAGTTTCGAATCCTCCGGAAGATACCAAAGCACCGGGAAAAACAATTTTCTCAGACCTCTCGCCATCTTTAGACTCAATAACGGGCAAGGCTTGAATTCCTTTTGAAGCCAGATCATTCATAAATTCATTCCTTGACTGTTGGCTCATGGCCGCAGATGGATTGGTAAAAACATATTGTACTTTGTGATCAGAATATACCTGAAATTCAGTCAATGTTTCTTCGATCGAGTTTCTTAACCGTTTGAAGGAAGGATTTAATTCTCCCTCTAAGAATATCTCTACAAATACCACATCATCAAGATTTTTTAAGAGGTCTTTTGTTGGTTCCTTAATGGTGTATCGTTTCTCTTCCGTCAAATCAATTCGGAAAAAGTAGTACGAGGCTATGAGGTTAATAAGAAAAATAAAAGCCAGGCCATTAGCCAATAGAAGCACATCGCCCGTACTTCTTTTGCTCAACCATTTTTGCTTAGGCGAAACGTCCATTCTTAATAATGTTGGCTTACTTTTATTTTAGTAAAGACCAACATCAAGCCGGTCACACTTAAGAAGTATGTCAAATCGCGACTATCCATCAAGCCTTTACTGGTGGATTCATAGTGATACAAAATTCCCAGTTGCTTAATGAGCAATCCTTGCGACCCAAAAATTGGTAATGATGACAAGGACTCTAGTCCAGAATAGAAAATAAAGCAAAAAAAAGCAGCCAGAATAAATGCGACAATTTGATTGGAGGTGATGGAGGAAGCGAAGATACCAATGGAACAAAAAACACCGCCTAACATAACCAGACCAATATAAGATCCAACGACCCCTGGCGTATCCACATTGCCAACCGGATTGCCCAATTTTACTATGGAAAGGTAATACACAAGTGTGGGGAGTAAAGTTATGACCACAAGTAAGAAGGCAGCAAGAAATTTTCCAATTACAATATCCCAATCTGACAAGGGTTTGGTGAAAAGCAATTCAAGTGTCCCTAATTTCTTCTCTTCGGCAAAACTTTTCATTGTAATCGCTGGAACTAAAAAAATTAAGACATACGGACCCATTGAAAAAAGTGTATCCATATCAGCAAAGCCATACTCCAAAACAGAGGTCTCTGGAAATACCCACATGAGCAACCCAATGCCCGTGAGAAACACCGCAATCACCATGTAAGCGATTAATGAATTGAGGAAGCCTGTAAACTCTTTTTTGAAAATGGGCAGCACTCGGAAATTAAGTTTTAGAGGGCAAAAGTAAGAAAATTAGGCATCCGGACTTGGCGCATGAGTTAACTCTCTAAATACAGATTCTAGCGATACTTCTTCTTTCTTTAGTCCAAGCAAAGAAATTTTTCGCTCTGAGCTAAATTTGAATATTTCCGGACGAATATCAATCCCCCCTTCCCCAATCAGTCTGAATTTGTTTCTACCTAGTAAAACAACTTCTTTAACAAAGGGCAACGACCTCAACTCCTCCATTTCAATTGATGTCTCAAATTCAACCTCTATTCCTGTTGACTTGTTTTCAATCTGAAGGAGGTTAACCAATTTATCATCGGCCACAATTTCACCTTTGTTAATAACAATCACCCGATCGCAAATGGCTTGTACTTCCTGCATAATGTGAGTTGAAAAAACTACAGTCTTATTGACACTAATCTCCTTAATTAGTTTTCGAATCTCCACAATTTGATTTGGATCGAGTCCAGAAGTGGGCTCATCCAAAATGAGGACCTTTGGATCATGGATAAGAGCCTGGGCAAGGCCAACCCTCTGCCGATATCCTTTTGATAAAGTCTCAATTTTTTTATTCTGCTCATGTGTTAGTCCGCAAAGTTCGATCATCTCTCCAACCCTATGCTTTAATCTTGACCCGGATAATCCGTATAGGCCACCAACAAATCTAAGATGCTCATGAACATACATATCCAGATATAATGGATTGTGCTCTGCCAGGTACCCAACAATTCGCTTGACTTGAAGAGGCCGTTCTGAAACAAGAAAATCCCCAACCTTTACATCACCACTTGTGGAAGGAAGAAAGCCTGTTGATATCTTCATCGTGGTTGATTTACCCGCTCCATTCGGGCCCAGAAAGCCAACGATTTCACCGTCCTGGACGGAAAATGAAATGGCATTTAAAGCTATTTGCTTTCCATAGACTTTGGTAAGGTGGTTTATTTCTAACGACATAATTTTACAATCCGTAAAAGTAAATTATCTAAAGTAGTATTTACTAAATCCCCTGACCATTAAACTTTAAATACTTTCCTCTTTAACCTGACCTCACCCCGGACACCCTACCTATTCTTCTAAGTCTATCCTAATTTTTTGTTAAAAGCTTACTATTTCCGTTTCTGGCTCATTAATTGCCATTAATTTGTGAAAATGAGATATTTGCACACAACTTATCCAATATGCGAGCATTAGTCACATACATTCTTTTATTAGGTCCGAGCTTTTTCTCCATGGCCCAGCCAGGTTACAAAATTGATTTCAAAATCAAAGGTTGGAAGGACACCACGGCTTACCTGGGACATTATTATGGTGAACAGACTTATATAAAAGATACGGCCAAAATCAATAACCAGGGTGCATTCTCCTATGAAGGTAATAAAATGTTGCCACAAGGTGTTTATTTTCTGGTGTTGGACAAGTCAAAGATATTTGATTTCGTAATCAGCTCAGACCAACGCTTTAGCTTGGAAACCTCCGATGAGGATTACATAAAAAATATGAAGGTGATTGAAGATGAAGATAACCAGCTGTTCTTTGAGAATATGGTTTTTAATATGGAACGTCATAAGGAAGCTGAACCCTTCATTAAAATCTTACAAGACACCACGCTCTTAAAAGACGACCCGAAGAAGAAAGCAGCTCAAGAATCGTTTTCAAGAATTAACGAAAAAGTAATAGTCTATCAAAACGAAATTATTTCAAAATACCCATTAACATTAACTGCCAGAATTTTTAAAACAACTAAGCAAATTGAGATTCCTGATCCGCCTAAAAAACCAAATGGCTCAATCGACTCTACCTTTCAATTCAGATATTATCGGGAGCATTTCTTTGATAATTTTGATTTAGCCGATGACGCCCTGATCCGTTTGCCCAGGCCTTTCTATCAGGAAAAACTGAAAGAATATTTGGGAAAGCTCTTTGTTCCGGAGCCAGACACCATTACTGGAGCCATTGTGAAAATTGCCAATAAGGCTAAGAAAAATCAGGAGACGTATAAATATCTTGTTTGGAATTGCCTGGTGAACTACCAGAACCCTGAAATAATGGGCCTTGACAGAGTGTATGTAAATCTCTATGATAAATACTACGCTTCGGGTGAAATGGATTTTTGGATTAACGATACGGTAAAAAAGAACCTAAAAGATTATGCGGAGAAGTTAAGAGGCAGTTTAGTTGGCGATCAGGGTCGCAATCTTCAGATGCAAGATCAAAACCTGATGTCAAAGTCTTTGTATGACGTTAAGAAGAAATATACTCTTCTTTTCTTCTTCGATCCCGATTGCGGTCACTGTCGGGAGGAAACACCTAAACTCGTTGAATTTTACAATAAGAACAAAGTGAAATTTGACTTGGAAGTCTTTGCAGTTTCCGCAGATACATCTCTGCAAAAGATGAAGGATTTCACAAAGGAGTTTAAAACCAATTGGATTACAGTAAACGGACCAAGGAGCTACACTGGTAGTTATGGTAAACTTTATTATGCAGAACAGACACCAACGCTGTACATTCTCGATAACAAGAAAAAAATAATTGCAAAAAAGCCCCCTATCGATAAGCTGGAAGATTTTCTGACCAATTATGAGAAATTCCTTAAGCAAAAGTCAGCTTCAGGAAAGGGACCATAGTCTCAGATTTCAAAGTCAAAGGGTAATGTTTCAGGATTTTGCCACCACTTGAGTCCAGAACATTGGAAACTTAAAACATTGATCTGATCGATTCAAGACCAGTTTTTAACAATTGGCGCAATAATTCTTGGTCCTGGTGCAACTATTTACCCATTTGAGAGTATCTAAGTAGTATAATCATTTCACCTATGGCACTATTTGATACTCTTTTTGGAAAAAAGAAGAAAGAATTAAAAGCTTCTTGCACGATAACTAAGGAACCCATTGAAAAAGGCTTTGGCTACCTGTTAACTACTTCCCAAGTCATAAGCTCAAAAAAATATTGGGATATGATCATGACGGAACCGGAAACGATGTCTTACACTGTATCTCATTTTAAAAACCAATCCAGTGGCACACAAATGCGGTCAATGATTTTTGATAAATACTCCACCATGGGGAAGCCCTGGATTGTTTCAGACTCTGTGATTGGCTACTTTGAAGTAGATCGAAAAACCGCTAAAGAGAACGCTCAAAAATGGTGGGCGAATGATGGCAACTTCATGCCAGATAAGACTGGACCTGCATCTGAAAATTTGGATTCGGATACCTACAGAAGTGTAAAGGACTATGCCGTTCTTGAGGCCGGAAGAGGACGCTTGCCTGCCTAATAAGGTTAAGGACCCTTAGTTCTTCCTGTCGATGGTAAACTGCACCAGTTGTGAAAGAGATTCTTTATAAACAGAATCCGGCAATTGCACAATCATATCTGTAGCCTGACGATGGTACTTATTCATGGCGTGGTGGGCATATTCAATTCCACCGGATTCTTTGACAAAGTCAATCACCTCTTTCACTTTTTTTGGTTTTTCACTTTCGTTTTTTACAATACTTATAATTCTCCTTTTCTCGAGCCATGAAGATTTTGATAATGCGTGGATCAATGGCAACGTCATCTTTTTTTCTTTAATATCAATGCCCAAAGGTTTTCCAATTTCATCCTCGCCATAGTCAAATAGGTCGTCTTTAATTTGAAACGCCATACCAACATGCTGGCCAAACAATTTCATTTTTTCCACAACATCCTCTGATGCCTTCACCGAACTAGCTCCAACGGCACAACATGAGGCAATCAGGGAAGCCGTCTTTTGTTGAATGATTTCATAATAAATCTCTTCGCTAATATCCAGTTGTCTTGCTTTTTCCATCTGTTGTAACTCACCTTCACTCATTTGCTTTACAGCCTGACTGACAATCTCCAATAAATTATAATCCTTATTTTCTATCGACAAGAGTAACCCACGCGAATAAAGGAAGTCACCCACCAAGACGGCAATCTTATTTTTCCAAAGTGCATTGACTGAAAAAAAACCTCTTCGATAATTAGAGTCATCCACCACATCATCATGCACGAGCGAAGCAGTGTGGAGCAATTCAATCAAGGACGCTCCACGGTACGTTGACTCATTGATTTGCCCGCAAGCACCTGCACTAAGAAAGACAAACATCGGCCGCATTTGTTTACCCTTTCTCTTGACAATATAACTCATGATCTTATCCAGCAAGAGTACGCGCGTTTTCATAGACGAACGAAACTTCTGTTCGAATTCTTGCATTTCCTTAGCAATCGGTGCTTTTATATCGTCTAACCTAAGTGGCATGAATTGCAATAATAAGCAAAAGTCAACAGTCCTTTACCGGCAACACGGGTATAAATCAAGGTCCTAAAAAAAACTATAGACTCAGGCCGTTGATGGTGGACTAATGCTTATTTTAGGGCTCGTGAAAATGATGGATAAATATTGGGAACAATTTGTATTTGCGATCATCGTACTGGTAATAACGTTCATCATTTCAAGGCTGCTGCGGATGGTCATTGGAAGATTTTTTCGTGCCGCAGCAAAAAAGCTTAAGGTAGACCCAACCCGATATAATTTTTTTAAGAATGCCATAGACTTCATTGCCTTCCTGATTGCAGCGATCATTATTTTCAGATCCATTCCTGCCTTCAAAGATTTTGGAACGACTCTGCTTACGGGTGCTGGAGTTTTGGCTGCTATCGTTGGTTTTGCCTCTCAGGCAGCATTTTCAAACATTGTCAGTGGCATTTTCCTGGTGATTTTCAAACCCTTCAGTGTGGGCGACCGTGTGAAAGTGGGTTCCCTTTATTCCGGGGATGTAGAAGATATTACGCTCCGACATACGGTGATTAAAGACTTTGAAAACAGACGGGTAGTTATTCCGAATAGCGTGATCAGCAATGAAACGATAATAAACTCCACCCTTACTGATGAACGCGTCTGCATGTTCGTTGAATTCAACATATCCTTTGACTCCAATATTGACATCGCTATACAGCTAATTCAACTGGAAGCCTTAAAACATCCCATGTGCATTGATGGACGTACACCTGAAGAACGCGTTAAAGGCGACCATCAGGTAATGGTACGTACCCTGGCGATCACGGATTTTGCAGTACAGTTGAGAGCTTATGTTTGGGCAAACAACGCTTCTGATGGATTTGAATTAAAATGCGATCTTTATAAGAACGTTAAGCAACAATTCGATAAAAATAGAGTGGAGATACCTTACCCTTACCGGACGATACTTTATAAGAATGAGCAACAAGAAAAGAGATAAATTTCACAAGCCACATCATCCGATCGGGCAGGAAGACAGCCAAAATCATTCAGGGTCTCAGCCAACACCCAATATTATTTTGGAAATGATCTCATTTAATGAGAAGTCCTTTTCCAGAGTCGAAAATATACCGATTGATGAAATCCTTGAAAAATGTGATAAACAAGCTATTAATTGGATAAATGTAGATGGTTTATCGGATACCCTGCTTATCAAAAAGATAGGCAACCATTTCAATTTGCATTACCTCTTACAAGAAGACCTCTTGAATACCGACCATCGACCGAAGTTGGATGAGTATGAGGAGCATCTGTTTCTTACCTTGAAAATGTTGTATCGCATGGAGGGAGACGAAATTGATTATGAACACATAAGCTTCGTATTGGGGAAAGATTTTCTGTTGTCTTTTCAGGAAAAAGAAGGAGATATTTTCAATCATCTACGCGAACGAATAAAAAATGACACCGGAATATTCCGAAAGCGGGGACCTGACTATCTTCTATACCGGCTCGTGGATACGATTGTAGATAGCTACTATACTATTTTAGAAAATGTAGGATATAAAGTTGAAACTCTTGAAGAAAATATTTCTGAGAATCCATCCATTCATGATTTCCGGGAGATTCAAGAACTGAAGAAAGAGTTTATCTACCTTCGAAAGGTGGTGTATCCATTGCGTGAAGCCCTGAATAAAATGATTAAAAATGAGACAGGTTTTATAGAATCACACACCTTGAAATATTATTCTGATGTGTATGACCACGTGATTCATTTGATTGATTCACTGGATACTTATAAAGACCTCACCTCCACTTTGATGGACTTGTATATGAATACTATCAATTACAAGATGAACGAAGTGATGAAATTATTGACCATTATTACTACAATCTTCATTCCATTGTCGTTCATTGCTGGTATTTATGGAATGAATTTTGAGAACATGCCGGAACTCACATGGCATTATGGATATTTTGAGGTGCTCGCCTTTATGGGAATAATTCTCATAGGAATGGTTTTTTACTTTAGCTATAAAAAATGGTTTTAGTTGGCCGCTTTGGGACCATCCCATTCTATTTCTACCATTTCAGAAAATGTTTTATTCAGTTTTACAATCTTAATCTTGTAATTGAAGAGTTTGTTCTCTTCACCTTCTTTCACATTCGGCAGATGGTAGCTGAGCAATCCTGCCAGGGTTTCATAATCGTCAGACTCCGGAAAAGAGTGTTTTAAAAACTTGTTGATATCACGAAGTGATGAAAGGGCTAAAACCTGATACCGGTTATTTTCAAGAGGCACAACAATCTGTTGTTCGTGATCATGTTCGTCCTGAATTTCACCTACCAATTCTTCTAAGATATCTTCCAGGGTAACCAGGCCAATATTGCCTCCAAATTCACTTACCACAATGGCCATCTGTGTTTTTCGCTTCTGAAACTCGCGGAGCAAAGCATCAATAGGTTTTGTCTCCGGAACAAAATGGACGGGTCGCATGATATCCTTTAACCCCTTGTCGTTGCTCTCCATAAAAAGACTGATGATGTCCTTTGCATGCACCACACCTACTATTTCCTCCAAAGTATTTTCATATACAGGGTATCTGGAATAGGCCTCCTTCAATACTAAATTCATTACCTCAGGTATGGGGGAATCCAACCGGATAGCGGAAATCTTTATTCGCGGCACCATCACCTGTCTCACAATGCGGTCGTCAAAATCAAATACATTTTGAATCAGTTCCCTTTCGCTTTGCTCAATGGCGCCACCTTCCTGACTTTCAGCAATAATTAATTTTAGTTCTTCTTCTGAATGGATCTCCGTTTCATTCATAGGTTTGATCCCAAAGACTTTCAAGATAACGTTTGCAAAACCATTCAAAAACCAAATGAAAGGACGGAAGACAAAATAGAAAATACGCAGTGGTACAGATAAACTAAGTGTTGTAGACTTAGGGTAACGGATGGCTATGGTTTTAGGGGCTAGCTCACCAAAGACAATGTGCAATATGGTGAGCACAGTAAACGCCACCGGAATAGCAATGCTATGGGCAGTTGCTTCACTTATGTCAAAGCCAATGACATGAATAAGATTCATGACTAATTTAGACACTACGTCCTCACCAACCCAACCTAAGCCCAGACTGGCCAATGTAATCCCCAACTGAGTGGCCGCCAGAAATCCATCGAGATTATTAATAATGGTTTTGGCAGCATCCCTGGACATATTCCCCTTCTCGAGGGCTATTTGAGAGGACCGAACCTTCACAATGGCAAACTCGGCTGCCACAAAAAAACCATTTAATAAAACGAGAAAAATGGTTAGTAAAATATCAAACGTCATACAAGAGTAAACCTCAAATTTAGCAAGAAACCAGTTCTAAAAAGTTTAAATTTTTTTGAATCCGTCATAGGATAGCTTCAAAAAATTATATCTTTCGGATAACCTAACCTCAACAATTTTATGGTTCTCCCCATTATTCTCCTCTTAGTAGGTTTTGCCATCCTGATAAAGGGTGCAGATTTTCTGGTAAATGGCGCATCCTCCGCGGCCAAAAAGTATGGAGTATCCAACTTAGCGATTGGCTTAACTGTAGTTGCCTTTGGCACGTCCATGCCAGAGCTTATTGTAAGTCTTGTCTCTGCATTGGATGGTAAAAATGATGCCTCCTTTGGCAATGTTATTGGAAGCAATAACTTCAATCTTCTCTTTATTTTAGGTATTGCCGGGCTTATATATCCATTGGTTGTGCACCGAAATACGGTGAAATATGAGGTGCCGCTATCGTTTTTAGCAGCAGGGATTTTATTCATTGTTGTGAATGATACTTTATTGTGGGGCGCCACCACTTTTACTGCACCATATGGAGGAATCCTTGACCGTTTGGACAGTATTATTCTCTTAGTATTTTTTGCGGGATTTCTCTATTACATCTACCGCACCATGAAGAATGCGAGCGAAGTTGAAGAAGGAGATGCGATTAAAATTTTTAGCACCCCCGTGGCAACCGCTATGATTATAGGGGGACTCCTGATGTTGATTTTAGGTGGACAGATTGTAGTAGATAATGCCCTAAAAATTGCTCACCACTATGGCTTAAGTGAAAAACTTATTGGCCTTACGATACTTGCCGCTGGCACTTCCCTACCCGAACTAGCTACATCTTGCGTTGCCGCTTACAGAAAGAACACAGACATCGCAATTGGCAATGTTGTTGGCTCAAATATTTTTAATATCTTTTTTATTCTGGGGATAACGGGTATAATCCATCCCATTCAATACAACATAGCTATGAACTTTGATATCTACGTGCTGCTTGCCTCTACCGTTCTACTCACGATCTTTATGTTCACGCTAAGTACGCGTAAGTTGGATCGTTGGGAAGCATTTCTAATGCTCTGTGCGTATTTCGCGTATACTATATTTTTAATTGGAATGGAATAAGGATAGTGAACTAATTCACAATCACAACCATTACACCTTTAAATTGCAACGTGAAAGGTTATCTCTGTTGGCTATTATTTCTGGTTGCTGTTGCCAGCTCTTGCACCACCACCAAAGACGTGCCGAAATACGAGTTTGGTGATAACGTATATAAATTCAAACAACGGGGAGTGCCTTACAAAAAGGTGTATGTCAACGTGAAAAAAGATACCGTTGAAATTTTACCTCTTAATAAGCAAGGGGAGAAAATAAGTGTCACTCCGGGAAAAGACGAATTTTTCTATAGACAAACATTTGACGTTGATGTATTGATCGCTCCTTTTAAATTCCGACCCAGTTCGGCTGGATTTCCCCGGCAGCTTAATTATTCCTTTAATGGTAACATTTTCATAGGCTATCGTATCGATAAATTCCGTGTCCACTTGAAAAGTACACCAAGGGGGACTAAAAGCGTAGTGAGTCACCGGGGAATCAGCGTTGGGGGTTTTGGAGGTTTAGGGTCTGCCTTTATTAGTCCCTGGACCACCAACTATCAAACCACTGATGAGTATGATGGCTTAGTACTGACTCGTGGATTGGCCATAATGGGCGCTGTTAATAGTTTAACTGTAGGATTTGGAGTAGGATGGGACTATCTCACCGACCGGGACAAGAATATCTGGATCTATCAAAACAAGTCCTGGTTTGGAGTTACGCTGAGTTTGAATATCAATTAAAAATAAAAGGCTGCCTTACCCAAAAGCAGCCTTTCCACACCAAACTCCTAATTCTTAAAACGATAATGCAAGCTATATCAGATCAATCAGAATTGTAATACCCCAGAGTTCGTGGTTTTTTGTTTTGTTGGAGTTTTAAAAACCAAACAAAAAAAAGCCACCCCTCAGTGGCCTTCAAAAATCATATAATAACCTATTTCAATTTCTTTTCAAGCTCATCAATTTTTGCCTGAGCATTTGTATTGCCCAGTGACTGCGCTTTCTTGTATAATTCAAGGGCTTCCCTTAAGGTATCTTTTTTCTTTCGTGGTGCAAGTTTGGTTCTGTTAGCTGCTTCCTCCACAGCCTGGCCTCTTGCATAATACGAATCCGCCTCGCTCATCTTGCTTTGAATCATAATCTCCTGCACGCGGGCTTCAATCAGCGACAACTCCTGAGTTTTTGCCAGTATCTGCGCTTCCTTATCACTTAACTCAGCCTCCTGAAGTTCGGTTGTAGTTATCAGGTTTTTGTTTTCGTTGCTTAGTTGTTCCACCTGAGCCTGAAGGGAAGCTATCTCCTTATTTCTTTCCTCTAAATCCTCCTTAAGTTTCTTGATAGTGGCTGAAAAAGCATTCGCAGTTCCTTTTGATTTTTTTAAAGTCTTCTCCAAATCTTCAATTTTATTCTGCGTATCCTTCACATAATTATTAATGTCTTTCATACGCGAAGAATAATCATCATAAGTGGTACCTTCCACCATATTTACCCGGAGAAGTTGCCTGCTGGCATCAATTGAATCCATCAGAACGCCAACATCTGCCAGGGTCTGACCGAGTTGTTGACTGGTTTGCAGTTCAGACTTCAGTGAATCTAATTGGGATTGAAGTTTGGCGTTTTCAGCACCTCCGCAGCCCACCATTATGGAGCCAATAGACAATACAAATAAGAGTTTCTTTACCATACGGTTGTTAGTTTTAAGTTTATCAGTCAATTAAAATTTAGTTCAAAATTAATGGGTTTACCTATGTTCAGACTTCAAGAACAATAAATTTTTTCAAACAGGAATAAATCCTTCGACAACCTGTAAATTGCCCCTGTTTTAAGCAAGAATACTCGTTTAAATGCCCAAATTAATTACCACGCGCACGCGTATTGCAGATCTGGGCAAGCCAAGAATCATTGTAATTGGTGGAGGTTTTGGTGGCTTAGAAGTAATCAAAGGTCTCAAAGGCCTGAAAGCGCAGGTAGTTTTATTTGATAAGAATAACCACCACACATTTCAACCGCTACTCTATCAAGTTGCCACATCAGGTCTGGAGACAAATTCTATTGTAGCCCCCTTCCGAAAATTTTTTCGCAATCAGCAGGATTTTTATTTCAGGTTAGCCGAAGTGATCAATGTAAAACCTGAAGAAAATTATATCGAAACCTCCATTGGTGGTGTACGGTATGATTATCTCGTCATCGCAACAGGTGCGGTCACAAATTTTTATGGCATGTCCGAATTACAAAAATATTCTTCCTCTATGAAAAATATTGTGGACGCTACCAAACTCCGCAATAAAATAATACGGCATCTTGAGTATGCACTTCTTACAGAAGACCAGGAGATGATGAATAGTCTTATGGATTTTGTTATTGTAGGCGGTGGACCTACCGGTGTGGAGTTAGCGGGCGCTTTAACCGAACTTAAAAAAAATGTATTTCCAAAAGACTACAAAGAACTAGACATGAGAGAGATGGACATTCATTTGGTGGAAGCATCGCCTCGTTTGCTAAATGGCATGTCGCGTCAGGCGGGCGAAAAAGCGTTTGAGTTTTTAACAAAAATGGGTGTAAAGATACATCTGAACACGGCTGTTAGATCATACGATGGCTACGAACTAGTGTTAAGTACAGAAGAGAGGTTAATATCCCGTTCGCTGATCTGGGCTGCTGGAGTAAAAGGCAATCCGATCTCCGGATTCCAACCGGATGTTGTAAACAAAGGAAGCCGAATTTGGGTCGATGAATATAATAGAGTAAAAGGGCACGAAAACATTTTTGCGATTGGTGATGTGGCCACCATGCAAGGGGATGAAAAGTTTCCAAAAGGACACCCCATGATGGCCCCCGTTGCCCAGCAGCAAGGAAGGCGATTGGCAAAAAATATTAAAAGCCAGATTTTAAAAAAAGAAATTAAGCCATTTCGCTATTTTGACAAAGGGTCGATGGCTACCATTGGTCGAAACAAAGCGGTGGTGGATATGAAAGGTATCCGTTTCCAGGGTGTGTTTGCCTGGTATGTTTGGATGTTTGTTCACTTAATGTCTATTGTTGGATTTAAAAATAAAGTATTCACCTTCTTCAGTTGGATGTGGAACTACTTCTCATTTGACAGAAGCAACCGACTGATCATTGGTCGCAATGAAGAGAAAATAATTCAAGAGGAACCAAGATTAGAAACAGCTGACCTAAACACTCACTAATTTTTTTAAGATTTCCTCGAACAACACATGGAAGCATCGACTAAACATAAATTATCAGCAGCGGGGGTTCTTGTTTCACTTGGGATAATCTATGGTGATATTGGAACATCACCTATCTACACCTTACGATTTATTGTAGGTCATCGTGAGGTAACTGAAGATCTTATCTTAGGCGGACTCTCTTTGGTATTTTGGACGCTCACCATTATCACTTCTATCAAGTATATCTATCTTGCGCTGAGTGCGGATAATAAAGGCGAAGGAGGAATTTTTGCCCTCTACGCTTTAGTAAGAAGATATAAAGCATCCTGGGTTATTTTTCCAGCCATGATAGGATGTTGCACACTCATTGCCGATGGATTTATTACGCCAGCCATTAGTGTGACATCAGCTGTGGAGGGTATCAGGACCCTAATGCCAACTATCACCACACAAACCATTATCACCATCGTAATTATCATTTTGATAGCGCTATTCATATTTCAACAGTTTGGCAGCAGCGTGGTAGGAAAAACCTTTGGTCCGGTAATGGCAGTCTGGTTTTTATTTATTGGAATTATTGGAGCCTACCATTTGTCAGATGATTTTGGAATACTAAAGGCGATTAATCCCAGTTATGGTGTCAACCTTCTGATAAAATACCCAGGAGGCTTTTGGATTTTGGGAGCCGTCTTCCTGTGCACCACAGGTGCTGAGGCAATGTATTCAGATTTGGGGCATTGTGGCAAAGCCAATATCCGCCTGGGCTGGGGTTTTGTTAAGATATGTCTCTTGCTAAGTTACTTTGGACAAGGTGCATGGTTGCTGTCAAACTTTGAAGGAAAAACATTAGGGGAAAACATTCCTTTTTTTTCTATTATACCAGGTTGGCTCTTGATTTTTGGTGTTGTCATCGCCACGATGGCTACAGTTATTGCAAGCCAGGCTTTAATCTCAGGTACCTTTACATTAGTGAACGAAGCCATGAAGCTGAAACTTTGGCCGGCAACACGTGTCCGTTACCCAAGCCAGATAAAGGGTCAAATTTACATACCGGCCATTAATTGGATATTACTATTGGGAAGCTCAATGGTGGTTATATTTTTCAAGGAATCCGATTCTATGCAGGCAGCTTATGGGTTAGCCATCACATTCAACATGTTAATGACCACAGCTTTGTTGGTTTACTATTTCTCTACCGCAAAAAAATCAACCATTCGAACATCCATCCTGGCACTTTTATACTTTAGCGTTGAAGGTGCTTTTCTGATTTCAAACTTAAGTAAGTTCTCACATGGCGGTTGGTTCGCTTTTACCATTGCTTTGGCATTCTTCCTTATGATGTATGTTTTACAACAAGCCAGACATCTAAGGGACCAGCACACGGAATTTGTTGACTTGAAAAAGTATGTGCCCCTTATTCAAGATTTGCAATCCGACACAACTATTCCAAAAGAAGCCACCAACCTGGTGTACATGGCTGTCGCAGATAGTAAGCGCTACATCGATTCAAATATTATTTATTCCATTTTCAAGAAAAAACCGAAACGCGCGGATGTCTATTGGTTCATTCACGTTGATACGGTAGATAGCCCTTTTACCAGTAAGTATTCTGTGGATACCATTATTCCAAAGAAGTGCTTCTTCATAAGAATTAAACTTGGTTTTAAATCTGATCATCGGGTAAATCTCTTATTTAATAAAATCCTTCATGAAATGGCTGATAATGCTGAGATAGACTTAGTGAGCCATTATGATTCCTTGCGCAAGCACTCCATGCCGGCAGATTTTAAATACATCATCCTGCATTCACTCGCCTCAGTAGACAGCGAAATATCCAATCTCGATAATTTGATTAATCAAGGCTATAGTTTTATCAAAGCACACAGCCTTCCAACAGAAGAGCAATACGGTCTAGAACTTGCCAATGTAGCCGTTGAAAATGTTCCGATTATGGTCGGGCCAGCTGCTAAAATCCGTGTAAAGCGAGAAAAAGAGTATAAAGGTGGAGAAACAAAGATTGAACAGATTAGCAGCAATTAAATTTTATTGAATAAAGTACCTTTCAAATTGTGGCGGTGTCTAAAATTGTTTATATAGTTAAACTACTTCGCGTATTTGGTCGGTGAGTCCTCCAAGGTCTTTTCGCGAAAAGCAATCAGACCTTGGAGGATTTTCGGCAATGGAAATGAGGGGTTATATATAATTGTGGCTGTGTCTAAAATTGTTTATATAGTTAAACTACTTCGTGTATTTTGTTGGTCTTTATGAGTTAGCGGTAAAAAAAACCGCGTAAAGAAAGTATTTACCATGCGCGACATTTTGAAATGCAACCTGAATGACTTACCGCTATTGTATAAGTTATTTTAGATTTCTGTGAATAGGAAAATAAAATCATTAACTGCAGGAGGCGTCCTGGTTGCCATTGGAATCATTTATGGTGACATCGGCACCTCCCCGCTTTATGTTTTCAATGCCATCATTGGCAACCGCGTAATTTCACCAGAGTTAGTCTTAGGCGCTTTGTCCTGTATCTTCTGGACGCTCACCCTAATCACCAGCCTAAAATATATTTACCTCGCACTAAATGCAGATAACAAAGGTGAAGGTGGAATATTTGCGCTGTATGCGCTGGTTAGAAAAGGCAAGGCACGTTGGGTAATTTACCCGGCTATTATTGGATGTTGCACACTGCTGGCAGATGGCTTCCTGACCCCGGCTATTAGTATTTCAGCAGCAATCGAGGGCCTGATACTGGTCTACCCTACGCTTCAAACCACTAAGATTGTTATGGCCATTATGGTGGCTTTGTTCCTATTCCAGCAATTCAACTCAGGCACCATTGCAAAATCATTTGGATCTATCATGTTGCTATGGTTTTCAACAATTGGAATATTTGGCCTTCTGCAATGGATGCACACACCAGAGGTATTTAAGGCCATCAACCCTTCTTATGCCTGGGCATTTGTGACAAAATACCCAGGTGGTTTCTGGTTACTTGGCGCTGTATTTCTATGCACAACAGGTGCCGAAGCATTGTATTCGGATCTCGGGCTTTGTGGAAAGCAAAACATGCGCGTCAGTTGGGGCTTGATAAAAGTCTGTCTGTTGTCGAATTATTTTGGTCAGGCCGCGTGGCTGCTTCAACAATCAGGAAAACAAGGATTGGGACAATCATTTTTCCTTTCCGCACCTGAAGGATTTCTTTGGTGGGGAATACTCATCGCTACACTTGCCACGCTGGTAGGGAGCCAGGCATTAATATCCGGAACATTTACATTGGTGAGTGAAGCCATTAAACTGAAACTCTGGCCTAACTCACATGTACGCTATCTGCGTCAAAGAGGTCAGATCTATATACCCTCTATCAACTGGATACTTATGGCCGGATGTCTCACCGTACTTTGGATTTTCCAGGAATCAACAAAAATGGAAAGCGCATATGGCCTTGCCATAATTTTGAACATGCTAATGACCACTACGTTGCTGGTCTATTACTATAAAGAAATAAAAATATCACTGGTCAGAACCATTTCACTTGTTTCTATTTTCTTTTTGGTGGAAGGTATATTTCTTATTTCCAATCTGAATAAGTTTCTGCATGGCGGCTGGTTTACCTACACAATCGCTATTGCCTTTTTTAGTATAATGTTTCTATTGCATAAAGCACGGCAGTTGAGGCAAGAGTATCGTGAGTTTGTAAGCTTAAAGGATTATATTCCTTTACTGCAGGAGTTGCAAGCCGACACCTCTGTACCGAAAGAAGCTACGCATTTAGTGTATATGTCTGTAGCAGACAGTAAAAAACAAATTGATGCATGTATTGTTTATTCTATTTTTAGAAAAAGACCAAAACGAGCAGATGTCTATTGGTTCTTGCATGTTGATACGATGGACAGTCCGTATACAAGCAAGTACCTGGTTGACACAATTATTCCAAAAAAATGTTTCTTCGTTCGTATACAACTGGGATATAAAGCAGAATATAAAGTTAATCTCATCTTCACGGAAATCCTGCGTGAGCTTTCAGAAAAAGGAGAAATTGAGTTAGGCAGCCCCTATCCTTCCCTTCACAAACATAACCTTGATGCCGATTTTAAATTTATAATTCTCTTCACACGTGCCTCGGTAGACAATGAGATATCCACCTTTGACCACCTTGTTATCCAGGGATATCGGTTCATAAAAAAAATCAGTTTGTCAGCTGAAGCCCAGTTTGGTCTTGAACTTGCCAATGTTGAAGAAGAAACTGTTCCGATCATGATCGGCCCACCCGCTAAAGTCAGCATTGTTCGCGAAAATGAAAAAACCGCTCTCGAAAAAGAGATGCGATATTACAATCCCGTTAAATGACCGCTTTCGGACGCAGACGTTCAAAGTTGAGCGTTTTGTAAAATGTCAATGACGGTTTTTATGACGATTTAGATATAAATGGTTATGGCATTGAATTGGAGTACTCATCACACAAGGCAAATTCTATGTTCAAAAATTCATCATTTCAGCGCTTTGAAACTTTAGAGCATCACGATTATGATTGAACATTTCAAAAATTTGAGATATGCTAAGTAACTATCTGAAAATCGCTTTACGAAATTTGCTGCGCAACAAAGCTTATTCCGCCATCAACATCTTTGGCCTTGCGCTCGGTGTTGCCTGCTGCCTCCTGCTTACACTATACATACTGGATGAGACCAGCTATGACAAGCATCATCAAAGGGCAGGTGATCTTTATCGTATCATCAGTAAATTTCAATCAGACAAGGGCTTGGATAAATTAAAAACTGCATCACCTCCCATTGCCATGACTATGAAGGAAGAAATTCCTGAAGTAGAATTTGCAGTTCGCGTACTCAATCCCCCTGGAGTTGCGCAAAGTCTTATTCGCTATCAGGATAATCTCTTTTATGAAACGGATGGGTTCATTGCTGACTCCACGTTGTTTGATGTCTTCACGTATGAATTGAAAGAAGGCAACCAAAAAAAAGCATTGACCCAAGGCAATTCAGTAGTACTTTCAGAAAAACTTTCCCAAAAACTTTTCGGGAATGAATCTGCACTCGACAAAATTATTTCTATCAGTCAGGGTGGCACACCAAGAGAGTATAAGGTGACTGGCATATTTGTTGAAAAGGGCAAAAGCCATATCAATGCAAATTTTTTTACTTCCATGACAAGCGCGGGCTGGGGCGAGTACGTACGCACAGAAGGAGCCAATCAATGGGCAGGAAACAATTTTGTTCCCTCCTATTTAAAATTAGTAGCTGGCCACAATCGGGCGGATGTTGAGAAAAAGATGAACGAAGTTTTGTTGAAGCATGGAGCGGAGGCGATGAAAGCCCTTGGGTTGCACAAAACACTTGCACTGGAACCTGTGAAAGATATTTATTTAAAATCCGATGTTGGTCAGAGTCCGCGTATTACCTACCTGTATGTGGTTGCTTCCATCGCGGTTTTCATACTCTTGATAGCATGCATCAATTTTATGAATTTGTCAACGGCTAAAGCTACCAAACGAGCTGGAGAAATTGGCATTCGCAAAACGATGGGCGCCTATCGTTCTTCGCTCATTCAGCAGATTCTGGGCGAAGCTATGCTCATCGTGATTTTTTCCATTGTGATCAGCATCGTATTGGTCCAGTTAGCAATTCCGTTCTTCAATCAGCTCACCGATAAAAGCATTTCAATCAATTCCGATAATTTCATGTACATCCTCATGGCTTCTATTATTCTGGTAATCGTTACCGGAGTAGTGGCAGGCAGTTACCCTGCTTTCTATTTGTCATCTTTTCAGCCGGCACAAGTGCTGAAAGGAAAACTGAACCTCGGCAACTCAGCAGGGCTTTTGAGACGCGCGTTGGTGGTATTTCAATTTATTATCGCCATTGCATTGGTATGTGGAATATTTATCATTTCCAGGCAATTAAGTTTCATGCAGGAAACAAATTTAGGATTTGATTATCGCGCCAAAATTGTGTTGCCTTTGCGCACCGATGAAGCCCGCAATCAATATGATGCGTTGAAAAAGGAAATTGAGACGAATAGCAACATTAAAACAGTTTCAGGAACCTACTACATTCCAGGATCTACCATCTGGAGCGATATGATGTTCTATGCGGATGGAGGAAACATGGACAAAGCCGTGGACATCAGACGAAATACAATCGATGCAGGATACATGGAATTGTTGGATATGAAATTGATTGCCGGCCGGACCTTTACCAACAATCGCCAAATGGAAAGCCAGTCCAAACTAATTCTAAACCGCACTGCTTCTTCCAAGTTGGGATTTACCCCGGAAAAAATGGTAGGACAAAATATTCATTTCGATTGGGAAGGAAAGAAATATGATTTTCAAGTCATCGGGGTGATGGAAGACTTTCACCAAAATTCACTTCATGAAGAAATTAAACCTACATCATTTGAAATGGCCGATAGCACAAAACGATATGACTTTATCATCGCTTCTGTTTCAACCGGTAATTTTGAACAGACCGTAAGTTCTATTGAAACTATATGGAAATCTGTCATTAGCGATACTCCTTTTGAATATTCTTTCCTTGATCAAAATATTCAGAAGCAATACGATGAAGATCGCAGAATATCAAAGATCATTACCAGCTTTGGAATGATTGCGATGATTATTTGTTCGCTAGGATTATATGGACTATCCTCCTACATGGCCGAGAGCCGCTTTAAAGAAATCGGCATTCGCAAAGTGATGGGCGCGAGCGTGAGTCAAATTGTGGCCATGATGTCAACCGAATTTGTAAAATTAGTTTTGATTGCTTTTGTCATCGCTGTTCCGGTTGCCTGGTATGGTATGGACAAATGGCTCGAAAGTTTTGCCTATCGGATTCCGGTGGAATGGATAGTGTTTGCCTTGGCTGGTGTTGTAGCTCTTTCCATTGCGTTGATCACCGTCAGTTTTGAATCCATAAAAGCTGCGATGGGAAACCCTGTGGAGTCGCTGAGAAATGAGTGACCTGAAACTTGAAACAGTCTAAATCTTGAAATGAAAATTTCTGAAAAAGTATCTATGGCCTACATCCGGTGCGCATATAGAAGGCAAGCCTGGATGTCCGCCATTTCCATCCAATCAAATCCGGTGAGAATTGTTTCCGGAGTATCTCCTGCCGCCAACATCCCTAATACGTGTTCAACTGCCATTCGCTTGCCACGGATGATAGGCTTACCACCAAATATCTCTGGATTGACAGTAATACGATCAATCAATTGTTTTTCATTCACACACAAATTTTATAAAACTAAATGAATATCAGTTGCCAGTTTCAAGTTCAAAGTTCTGTTAAACAAACTTGAAGCCAAAAACCTTAAAACCAGAAACCAATTAAGAGCCATGTTTAAAAACTACCTCAACATCGCCATCAGAAATCTCACCCGTAATTCCGTTTATTCCTTCATCAATATCACGGGGCTTTCGATTGGCATTGCCTGCAGTATTCTCATTTTACTTTGGGTGTATGATGAGCTTACTTTTGATCACTATTTTACCAAGCAAACGCTGATTCACCAGGTAAAACAAAACAGCAAGATGGACAATGGAATAATGACTCGTCCTTTTATTCCATTACCTCTTTTTGATCTTCTTCAACAACAGGATAGCCGGATCGAGCGATCGGTTATGACGATTGATCAAACTGCGTTGCTTTCTGTAGGTGAACATAAAATCAATAAAAGAGGAATGGATGTCACCGAAGATTTCCTCGAGATATTCGATTTCAAAATGATCCAGGGCAACCCAGAAATGGTGTTGGATGATCCCCGCTCAATTGTGCTGTCACAAGCAACCGCTACCGATCTGTTTGGCGATGAGGACCCGATGGGCAAAATGGTCCAGGTGAAGATTGAAAACAATGAAGAACTAAAAGTTACTGGTATCATTGCCGATCCCCCCTCCAATGTTTCATTTACGCCTGATTTCATTCTCCCCTTCTCCTATTTTGAAGCGACTTCTGTTTGGATCCAGTACGCCCGGAAAAATTGGAACAACAACGCCTTTTTTGTTTATGTAGAGTTACAACCTGGAGCAACAAAAGAGGAGGTAGACAATTCCATTCGCGACTTGATCAAAAAGAACAATGCAGAAGGAAAGGACCGTGAAATTTTTCTTCATCCCATGAGCCGTTGGAGACTTTACAATAAATTTGAAAACGGGCAAGAAGCCGGGGGGCTCATCACCTATGTTATGCTGTTCTCAGGAATTGCGGTGTTCATCTTAATCATTGCCTGCATCAACTTTATGAATCTGGCAACAGCCCGCTCCGAACACCGGGCCCGCGAAGTAGGCATTCGTAAAAGTGTCGGTTCAGACCGAAGCCAACTCATTTTTCAGTTCTTAGGTGAGTCACTCCTGATTTCGGCAATTGCCTTCCTCATATCCATTGTACTAGTAGAGTTGGCGCTGCCATTTTTCAATGCTTTTGTAAGTAAAAGACTGACGATAGATTATACATCACCGTTCATCTGGATGTTTGGGCTTTCCCTCACCCTGATTACAGGGTTGTTGGCAGGAAGTTATCCGGCCTTCTATCTTTCTTCTTTTAAGCCGATAAAAGTATTGAAAGGAAAACTTCATGCAGGTAAAAATGCCAGTACCCCCCGACAGGTAATGGTGACTATGCAGTTTGGCTTTTCCATTCTTCTCATCATCGGCACCGTGGTAATATACCAGCAAATACAATATCTGAAAAACCGGGAACTGGGGTATGACCAGGAAAACCTGATGATGATCTGGTCCACCAGCGATATTGAAAAAAATTTCAAACCTCTTAAACAGGAGTTGCTCAACTCTGGTGTTGCGCAATCCGTCTGCAAATCCAACAGCCCCATCACCTATATTTCTGCTTCGAGTCCAATTGACTCGTGGACGGGCATGCAACCTGGGCAGCGCTTTGAAGTTACCAACATAGCCACCGAGTATGACTACACCAAGACAATGGGTATCAAAATGATTGAAGGCCGCGACTTTTCAGAAGATTTCAAAAGCGACACGGCCGCCATCATTTTGAATAAGACTGCAGTGAAAACGCTCAACTTAACGAATCCTATAGGTGATAAAATACAGATGTGGGGATCGTGGTGGAATATCATTGGCGTGATGGACGATGTGCTGATGGGCTCAAGCTCCCGGCAAATCGGTCCGCTGGTGATGACCATGGACCCAACCTGGTCTTCCACAATCAGTGTGAGGCTTCCCAAAACAAGCAGTATGGGCGGGAAAGATCAACTCACTGCCGCCATCAAAAGGGTAGAAGAAGTTTTTAAAAAGTACAACCCCGATTATTTATTTGAATATCGCTTTGCCGATGCGGAGTTCGAGAAAAAATTTACGAACCTCAACTTGATCAGCAACCTGGCCGGTTCATTCACTGCCTTAGCAATTTTTATAACCGGGTTAGGATTATTTGGAATGGCAGCGTTCACAGCCGAACAACGAACAAAAGAAATCGGAATCCGAAAAGTGATGGGCGCATCGGTCACAAGTCTAGTAATGCTGTTGACGAAAGATTTTTCAAGAATGGTATTAATAGCGTTCGTTATTACCTCTCCCCTGGCCTGGTGGGCCACGGTTGATTTTCTTGAACAATACCCTATACGAATTGATATACCGATGTGGGTGTTTCCGATGGCTGGAATTGCCTCACTCCTTATTACCATTATCATCGTAAGCACACAAGCGTTGAGGGCAGCAACCATCAACCCATCACAATCTTTGAGAAGCGAATAAAAAAATCAAATCCTCTCATGAAAAATTATATCACCCTCTTCCTTCGCGTTCTTCAAAACAGCAGGCTATTTGCGTTCATTAACCTTGCCGGACTGACAGCCGGAATGCTTTGTGTGACTTTAATTATCATGTTCATTCGGGATGAATGGAGTTATGATAAACATATTCCTGAAAGCAATCGCATTTACCGCATTGCATGGTTTAACAACAATCCACAAACGCGAACGCCCCACCCCATGGCACAAGCGCTTGCCCATGATATGCCTGAAGTAGAGAGTGCCGTAACCCTGTCACCTCTTTGGGGGCCTGGGCTCACCCTCCAAACATTTGAGGTCAAGTATTTGGAAAAAGACATTCACTTTAATGAAGAAGGCGTGCTGGGTGTTGATAGTACGTTCTTTGAAGTCTTCTCTTTCCCGCTGGTCAAGGGAAATCCAAAAACAATATTGCGGACACCGGAAAAGATTCTTATTTCAGAATCGACCGCCATACGCTACTTCGGGTCGGATGATCCTATCGGCAAGCGCCTCGCCTTTGTACAAGATAACAATACGCTGGAAGTCGAAGGCGTCTTCAAAGACATTCCTGCCAATACGCATTTTCATTTCGACTTTCTGGTCAGCTACGTTCATTTGAAAGCTCATGAAGATAAGAGCAGCGAATATTATACGTGGAAAGATTTTGGCCATTTTAATTACATCAAGTTAAAAGAAGGCGTCTCTCCAAAAGATCTTGAAGCTAAGTTGTTCCCTTGGTTAAGAACGTATTTTGATCTCTCCGATGAAACCTACAATGGTCTTTTAAAAAGTCAGGACAGGTTTCGGCTGCAACCCATAGAAGATATTCATTTGAAGTCGCACATCCGCTGGGAGCTGGAACCGAATGGAAACAGCGAATACATTTACATCCTGGGAGGGGCTGCTCTTTTCATCCTGGTCATCGCATCACTCAATTTTATTAGTTTATCAACCGCCAAGTCAGTCGATCGCGCCAAAGAAATTGGTGTGCGGAAAACATTGGGCGCTGACAAGGGACAATTGTACCGCCAGTTTTTGGGCGAGTCTCTTATGCTGTCGCTTTCTGCTTCTGTGTTAACGCTTGTCTCCCTGGAGCTGATCCTTCCACTGTTTAATAATCTTACGCAAAAAAATCTGCCGCTTCAGATTACAGAGCAATCATTCGAGATCATCACTATTTTATCGATCGGGTTGCTGATTGGAATCATCAGCGGGCTTTATCCCGCCTTCCATCTTTCTTCTCTGAAACCCCAGCTTATGCTGAAAGGGAAATTTTCTTCCTCTACACGGGGGCAATTTTTGCAAAAAGTATTGGTCGTCACGCAGTTCTCCCTGGCCATGGTCTTGATCTCCGGATGCTTCGCATTGGTGCAGCAAATCATTTACCTGAAAAATAAACCATTGGGATTTGATAAAGAGCATGTAGTAGTGGTGCCTTTCCGAACTGACTTGCTCCGTCATGATTTCAAGACGACAAAAAGTGAACTGTTGAAAATCCCGGGAGTATTACAAGTATCGGCTACTTCAAACATTCCCGGCAAACAATTTAACCAGCATCCTATCTGGCTTCTTCAAGACCTCTCGCAGACCCTTGATGCTTCCGAAGCTTATGTAGATGAAGACCTTGCCAAAACATTGGATATTAAACTTGTTGCCGGAAGATTTTTCAATAAAGACAGTAAGGCTGATTCTGCAGATGCTGTAATTATTAATCAAACTATTGCCCAGCAGTTTAATCTAAAAGATCCTGTCGGCCAACGCATACGTATCAAACGCGATGGCGAAAACTGGGAGCGGACCATTATTGGTGTTATGGAAGACTTTCACTTTCAATCTCTTCATCAATCTATTCAACCCCTGATTTTTTTACCTGTCAAGCGCTATAACTTTGCGTTACTAAAAGTGGATGCAACCCAACTCAATGCGGTCACCACTTCATTAAAAAACACCTGGGAAAATCTTTATGCGGGGTTTGGTTTCGAATATTTCTTTATGGATGAAACGATCAACCGTCAATACCAATCCGAACAGAACATGAGCATTGTTTTGGTGTTCTTCACATCAACCGGAATCCTCATCACGTGCATGGGATTGCTCGGACTGGCCATGATCAACTTTAAAGCAAGGGAAAAAGAGGTAGGTGTTCGCAAAGTGCTCGGTTCTTCAACATCAGGTATACAGGTGCTTTTATTAAGAAGTCTGGCAGGCCCTATTCTTATTGCCCTGGCTATCGGCACACCATTCGCCTTCACCTTCATTAATTACGGACTTCAAAATTTTACCTATCATGTCAACATCGGCTTAATTACGTTTGCTGGTTCCGCCATCATTGTGATTGTAATTGCGCTGCTTACCATTTTATTTCTTGTTAGGAAAACTTCCAGCCTAAATCCAGTTGATATCTTGAAAAATGAATAATAAAATTATTCAGGTTTCTCCTATCTAAGTCTATAGGGGTTTCTGGCCCCACGGTTGTCTTACAAGAAATAAATTAAAGGACTATGAAAAATCACTCAAAATCACTGCTTTTATGCATGACTATTGCCTTATCAGGGTTCGCACAGGCCCAGGAACTTCAAAAGAAGCTGGATGTATTTGACAAAATTATTGTTTCACCAAAAATCAATTTGGTCTTGCAAAAGGGTGATCAGGAGTCTATCCGAATTAAATATTCTAATGTCTCCTCCGACAAAATCAACATTGAAGTAAGCAACAACAGACTAAGAATCTACTTGGATGATGCCCGTATCGTAGACAAGCACAAAAGGATGCACGATGAAAACTATTCGTCTAATGTCAGTATCTACCATGATGCAGTAGTAACAGCTTATGTTACCTACCGTGAATTAAAAGTTCTGGATGTGCGCGGTGAAGAAGAAGTAACATGTGATGGGGCCATCAACAGCGAGAAATTTAAACTCAAAGCCTACGGGGAAGCTGAGATCAATCTGGTATCACTTCATACTAAAAAATTCAAAGCTGTATTGTATGGAGAGAACAAGTTAACAATAAAAGAAGGTCAAACAGGCCATCAGCGTTATCGCCTGTATGGTGAAAATAAAATTGACACGCGTGCACTTACCAGCGAAACCATCTCCAGTACGATATATGGGGAAGGTCGGCTTAGTGTAAATGCTTCTGATGAAGTAAGGATCAATGCATTTGGTGAACCCAAAGTCAATGTCAGTGGCACCTCACATATAAGCAGGGGAATTATTATTGGAAAGGCAGATATCAGGATGAAGTAAGCCGACAGCGCTGGGTGCAAGGGAAGTTATTGTGGTCACTGCTTACTCCAAGCTTGACCATCCTAAATGTCGTCAAGCAAATCAATAGGTTACAAAAATGTAAGTTACAAAAGTGTAAGTTACAAAAATGTAATAATTCGTGATTTTGGCTCATTTTGACCTTTTTAACCCTATTTCTTATTCCGCCATCTAAAAGGTGACCCCGACTTTTGAGGGTCTCAACCACAGCGACTAAAATTTTGCAACTGAAAAGAAGGCGAAGAACCGCAGCACTATAAAGATTCGACCTTACCTTGCAACATCAACCCGGCTTCAGGCGTCTTAGCCTAAACCACCCTTGCGATGCTGAAAAACTATCTCACTAATGCGCTCAGGATTTTGTGGAGACAAAAGACCTACAGCACCATCAATATTTTTGGACTAACCCTCGGCATCACTTGCAGCCTGCTCATCATCATTTACATCGCAGATGAATTGAGTTATGATAAATTCCATAAGGATGCCGACCGAATGTATCGGGTTGGCTTTCGGGGCGTTGTGCAGGGCCGCGAGATTTCAACTGCCATGACGGGTTTCCCAATGGCAGAAACTTTATTGTCCGAAATACCTCAAGTGGAAAGTGCCCTCCATCTTGAACCACGTCATACCTATCCCGTGCGATATGAAGATAAGGCCTTTACCGAAAATAAATTCCTGTTTGCCGACTCTAATTTTTTTCAATTCTTTGATTTCAAACTGATAGCTGGCAATCCCTCCACCGTGTTGAAGGGCCTGGACAAAATGGTGATCAGTGAAAATGCCGCTAAGAAATATTTCGGTTACAAAGGGCCTGGTGATGATAGTCCGCTTGGAAAGATCCTGGTATTAGGCAGTCGGGGTGACCGGACAGCCGAAGTCACGGGCATTGCCGAAAACACACCACACAACTCGCACATTCAATTTGATTTTCTACTATCGTTTGAATCGTGGAAGGGAGAGCCTTACTGGCTGAGCAGCGATATGATCACGTATTTTAAACTGAAGCCTGGAGCAGATATCCGTTCAGTCGATGAAAAATACAATTACTTCGTTGAAAAATATTGCGGGGCGGAAATTGAACAATTTCTCAGCATGTCCCTGAAACAATTTTCAGAACAAGGAGGAAAGCTTGGTTTCTTCACAACTCCGTTTCTGGATATCCATTTAAAATCAAACGAGGCTGATGAATTGGAACCGAATGGCAATCTGCAATACCTCTACTTATTCGGAGTCATTGCTTTCTTCATCATCTTATTGGCGTGCATAAATTTTATGAATCTATCTACAGCCCGGTCAGCTAACCGCGCCAAAGAAGTAGGTGTGCGCAAAACCATCGGGGCGTTAAAACAACGACTACTCGCTCAGTTCATGTTGGAGTCTTACCTGTATGCCGTCATTGCAATTGTTTTGGCTATCGGGTTGGTGGCAGCGGCCATGCCTTCGTTTAATATCCTTACGGGAAAGCTTTTGACGGTTTCGATCTTATCTCATCCCTGGTTTATAGGAGCACTATTTTTATTTACAATCGTTGTCGGACTGATGGCCGGATTTTATCCTGCTTTTTACCTCACCTCTTTCAAACCAGTTGACGTGTTGAAAGGAAAAGTACGTGCCGGCATGAAAAGTTCGGGTATACGCAACTTCCTCGTGGTGTTCCAATTTATAATTTCCATCACCCTCATCATCTCCACACTGATGGTATACAAACAATTGAAATATGTTCAAAACCAAAATCTGGGATTCAACAAAGAGAACGTGGTAAACCTTTTCCATACCATGAACCTTGACAAGAGTGGAGAAGCGTTTAAGAACGAACTCCTGAAATATCCTGACGTCACCGCGGCAAGCTACGCTAATCGCCTCCCGCCTAATGTCGAATGGACTACCCTGTTCAGGCCGGTTGGCACCGAAACTGACCATCTGCTCAGTATCTATGTGATGGATTACGATCACCTCAAAGCGATGGACTTTACCATGATGAAGGGCCGTTTCTTCTCACGCGATTTTCCATCGGACTCAACGGCCGTCATCCTAAATGAGACGGCAACTGGCCTGATGGGGTTTGAAGATTTTGAAGGTAAACAACTTTTTACACACTTTAACAATGAGAAGGGCAGCAACCTGAATGTGATCGGCATCATGAAAGACTTCAACTTCCAAAGTCTTCATACTAAAATCTTGCCAATGGCCATTGTCCTTGCTCCACAACCTTACTATGAAATGGCTATCCGCCTGACCCCAGGAAACGAACAGGAAAAAATAAAACTCATTGAGTCAATCTGGAAAAAGTTTGCGCCCACCGCGCCTTTCGAATACAGTTTCCTCGATCAAAACTTTGATGCTAAATTCAGGGCAGAGCAACGCCTGGGTCAGCTGTTCCTGGTGTTCACATCACTGGCCATCATCATTGCCTGTTTGGGTTTACTGGGTCTGGCAACTTTTATTGCCGAACAGCGGGCCAGGGAAATCAGCATCCGGAAAGTGATGGGCGCTTCAGTCTCGCAAGTTGCCGTGATGATGTCAAAAGATTTCGCAAAGCTGGTGGTCATTGCATTTGTATTGGCCATACCCGTCACCTGGTATGGCATAGAAAATTGGTTCCTCAATAAATTTGCTTACCGGATAGACTTCGATTTGCCTGCAGTTTTCCTTTCGGGAATGGCGGCATTCATCATTGCGGTAGCTACCATCAGTTTTCAAGCCATAAAAGCAGCTGTGAGCAATCCAGTGAATGCGTTAAAAAACGAGTAATATGATCTCCAGCCAATGATATAATCGCCCGCAGTCGAACACTTTTGCCCGCGACCGAACTGGTGATGATCCATAACATCACGTTGCAGGCTCGATTCAGCACTTTTTAGATTGGACTGATATTGGAATAGGAAGAAGTACCTAAATACTTCTCCAATGGGTTTCAACTATCTGAAAATTGCACTTCGTTTCTTACTCAAGAACAGGACCTTCACCATAGTCAACATCTTTGGACTCACCTTGGGTTTCCTTTGCTTTATTCTCATCACCCTGTACCTGCACGATGAGGTCAGCTTCGATTTATTTCATAAAGATGCCGATCGTATCTATCGGGTACTGCAACATGAAAAACAAGAAGATGGTACGATCCGGAATGTTGCTCCTGTTGCGGCACGCATAGGTCCGGAGGCAATCAAACAATTACCAGAAGTAGAACAAGTTGCTCATATTTCAGCATTCGGTCGAATTACGATGGGTAACGACCCGGCCAATCGCAATTATGAAAGAGCCATTACCACTGATCCGGATTTTCTAAGGTTCTTTAATTTCCCCATGATAGAAGGAGACCCAGCCACGGCCCTTCATCAATCAGATGGAGTGGTACTGTCTAAAAAACTGGCGCGCAAATATTTTGGTGACGGCCCTGTGTTGGGCAAGCGGCTCTGGTCAAGCCTTTCAAGAGATAGTCATTCTGTTGAATTTACGGTTACTGGTGTGATGAAAGATTTTCCTAAAAACTCACATCTTCAACTTGACATTATTTTTGCCGAACCGACCTGGCCAACTGTTTTCCGGTGGTACACTGAATTTGTTTCTTCCGACTGGACTTCTAATACTTATGTGACGTATATAAAATTAAAACCTGGTGTTGATCAAAAATCTTTTGAGGCCAAGCTGACGGCATTAACCAAAAAAAATTATCCAACAGACCGGGAATTTATAAGTTCTTTTTCTCTGCAATCGCTTAAAGACGTTCATCTTTTCTCCGACAACATACAGGGTAACGAGATCAATGCCAATGGCATCAAGCCGTTCTATCTGTACCTGTTTGCCTCGGTCGCCATTCTGATTCTCCTCATCGCTTGCCTCAACTACATGAACCTTTCTACCGCGGCAGCTTACAAACGTACGAGAGAGATTGGCACTCGCAAATCCCTGGGCGCGCAAAAAGGTCAGCTCATTGCACAGTTTTCCGGAGAAGCCGTCCTACTTTCTGCAGTTTCATTGATACTTGCTATTGTTGTTCTTCAAACTATTATGCCGCTGGTCAATCAATTTACAGAAAAAGAAATGTCGATTCAAGCGTTACCTAACAGTTGGATTATGCTCCTTGCTGTTGTAATGATTGCAGCGGGTGTCTTATCATCTTTATACCCTGCTTATATCATTGCACGCATACAACCATCTGAAGCCCTGAAGAAAGAAATAAAAATGGGCAACCGCAGCTTGCCTGTTCGCAAAATACTCGTGGCCGCGCAGTTTGCTATTTCTATCATGATGATTGCCTCCACACTAGTTATCTACCAGCAACTTAACTTCATGCGCAACAAAGAATTGGGTTTCACACTTGAAAACCAGATTGTGATTGACATTAACAGCGACCGCCTTAGAAGAAATTTTGAAAGTGTGAAGGCTGAATTCAGCAAATTAAGTGAAGTACAAAAAATTACTGCCTCAACACGCGTTCCGGGTGAATGGAAAAGTTTCCCTATTTCAACCGTGAAAGCAGCCGGTGAACCGAATGGTAAGGAGATGATCTTTGTGGGCATTGACCAGGATTTTCTCAATACCTACAACATCAAACTTCAGAACGGCCGCAACTTCAATTCCGGTCCGGCCGATTCAACAAAAGTGATATTAACTCAATTAGCAGTTGAGCAGTTAGGCTTGACAGATCCCATTGGTCAGATGATTGAAATCCCCACGGTACGCTGGGGCGGAAGCATTGAACAACTTGAGCGGACGTTCAGAGCGGAGGTCATAGGCATAGCCGACAACTTTCATTTCGAATCCTTCCGGCAACGAATGATGCCGGTGGTATTTGCTTTTCCTAATACACCTATTCAGCGCATTGATTACTATACGTTAAATGTGCGAACTGATAATTGGAGTGAGACAGTTGAAAAGTTAAAAGCAGTCAATGCAAAAATTGATGCCGACAATCCATTAGAGTATACCTTTCTTGATAATCGATTCAAAGAATTCTATAAAGCTGATGAAAAGCGTGGCCAGATATTTTTAGCATTCTCATTAGTGATCATAGCAGTTGCCTGCCTTGGACTTTTCGCACTCGTTTCCTACTCTATCGAAAGTCGCATTAAAGAAATAGGAATACGCAAAGTACTTGGTGCCTCCGTCCAAAATTTAGTGAGTATGGTATCAAAAGAGTTTCTTGTGTTAGTGCTGATCGCTGATGTAATCGCGTTACCAGCTGCCTGGTACCTGATGAGAAGTTGGTTACAGGATTTTGTATATCGAGTTGATCTCGGGATAGAAATGTTTATCCTCGCGGCCCTGATTGCCTTGCTGATTGCATTTGCCACAATCAGCATCCGCGCCATTAAAGCCGCTATTGCAAATCCGGTAGATTCTTTGAAAAGTGAGTAAACAATGATCGGCTGCTCGCCAAATAAGAAGTGAATAGGGTCAATTAACAAAAATTGCTATGATCAAAAGTTATTTCACCTCCGCTCTCAGGCACTTGCTTAAAAACAAAGGCTACACCTTTCTAAATGCCATAGGGCTTTCTGTTGGGTTGGCTTGTTTCACCCTCATAGGCCTTTGGGTAAAAGATGAATTGAGCTACGACAAATTCCATGCAAATGCCGATCACATCTACCGCATAGGCGGACTTTTCACAGATGAATCCGGACAGTTCGATCAGGCTGTCACTTGTATTCCATTAGCGCCAGCCTTGATAAGTGATTTTCCCGAAGTGGAAGATGCCTTGCGAATAGATATCAACGATGCCGTTGTTCAACTAAATGACAAAAAGTTTGTCGAAGATGATATCCTTGGTGTTGACCCCTCCTTCTTCAATCTGTTTAGTTTTAAAATGCTGAAAGGCGACAAGGCCACTGCCTTAAAAGAACCTTACAACATCGTGCTCAGTGAGAGCATGGCGAAAAAATATTTTGGAGACAAAGATCCCATTGGGGAATCGTTGAGAATATTTAAGTATGACCCGAATGGACAAGGCACTGAATTTAAAATTACAGGAGTGATTGAGGATTGCCCGTTGAATTCTCATTTTCATTACAACTTCCTGTTCTCCTTTAAGACCATTGAGACAGTTGACCCCGGCTCATTTGGATATGACGGATGGTTCAACAATGGATATTATACGTACGTGTTAATAAAACCCAGAACCAAGACCGATCAACTTCAGGCTAAGCTGCCCACCTTCCTGGAGAAATATATCGGCAGCGATATGAAGAAGTACAAAATCTATTGGTCATACTTTTTACAACCTCTTGCTGATATTCATTTGAACTCGCACCTGCGCTATGAAATAAAACCAACCAGCAGTGTAAGCTACGTAGTCATCTTTGGTTCGATCGGTTTAATAGCGTTGCTGCTCGCGTGCATTAACTACATCAACTTATCCACTGCTTACTCCTCCGACCGATTCAAAGAGGTAGGTGTGAGAAAGGTGATGGGCGCTTACAAAAATCAGCTGGCCATACAATACCTGATCGAATCGTGGATGTTGGCGATGATTTCCCTTGTCGTTGCTTTTGCCTGGATGGAGCTTGCACGTCCATTGTTTGAAAGTCTCACCGGCAAACAAGTGACGGAACTTTATACGTTTAAAGCGATCGGCACATTACTGGCCATTACCTCCCTTGTGGGATTGCTTTCCGGAATTTATCCGTCTGTCATCCTCGCATCATTTAAGACGGTAAACGTGCTGAAGGGACAATTCAAATCCGGGACTGCCGGTGTGTGGGTGCGAAAAAATCTCGTGGTTCTTCAATATTCCATCACGATTATTCTTATTACAGGAATACTGGTCATACAACTTCAACTCAACTTTATAAAAAGCAAAGACCTCGGCTTTGATAAGGACAATTTGCTGGTATTAAATGTTAACGGAAGCAGCGAAGTACAGGCAGGTTACGATGTTTTTTTAAATGAACTACTCTCAAACCCCAACATTACCGGAATGGCAAGATCCAATGCATTTATCGCGGGTGGATTGGGAAATAGAACGGCAACATTCATAGATGCTACCGGCAAGAAAATCGGTGGCACCATCTACACGAATGGCATCGACCAGGAATACATTGACGCGTATGGAATGAAGTTGATTGCCGGAAGAAATTTCAAGAAAGGAAGCAAAGCTGATTCGGTCGGTCTTATTGTTAACGAAGCCACCACCAAAGTCTACGGTTATACAAATGCTGAAGATGCCATTGGAACTGAAATATATTTAGGAGATACGAAATGTGAACTGATCGGAGTGGTGAAAGATTTCAACTATACCACGCTTCATTCAAGAATAGAACCTACTTGCATGTATCTGTGGCGAGGAGGCTTTTCGCGGATTGCCGTGCGACTAAATGGGAATGTTAGCGATGGCGTAGAATTGGTAACATCAGCCTGGAAAAAACATTTCCCAAATAGCGTAATTGATTTTTCCTTTGCGGAAGAGAGACTGCAAAGCACCTATCAATCAGAACAGCGGTTTTCAAAAATATTCTTCATTTTCTCCACGATTTCACTTGCCATCGCTTGCCTGGGCTTGTTCGCTCTGGTTTCTTTCAGCGTAGAAAGTCGCACGAAAGAGATTGGTATTCGCAAAGTATTAGGTGCTTCGGTAACAAGTATCCTGGGAATGCTTTCGAAAGAATTTCTTGCGCTCATTGTGATTGCAACTTTTATCGCCTTGCCCGTTGGTTATTATTTTATGAGTCAATGGCTATCCGGGTTTGCTTATCAAGTTGACCTGAATCCAGGTGTATTTATGTTGGCTGGCATTCTGGTATTGGTGATTGCCTGGCTTACGGTTAGTGCGCGGTCAATAAAAGCGGCAACTGCTAATCCGGTAGAGTCGTTGAGAAATGAGTGAGGTTGCCTCTCCATGAAAGCTTTCCAGCCGAATGGTTACATTGCCCTCTCCTTCAGGAGAGGGTGCATGCATCGTGCGTGCAGTGAGAACTTTATTGGGTGAGGTATTTATCTCACCATTAATTACCTAAATCCTCCTTTAATCAAGAGAAGCTTTTACTTCTGCCAGTTAATGTGTTACTTCAATTTTATACATTCTAAAATACTAAAATCCCAAAATTAACATGAAACATTCCTTGCGTCTAACACTATTGGTGGTAGGAATATTTACCAGTATGATTGCCTGGTCACAAATGACATTGCCACCCAATGGCAATAATCAAAAAAGCGAAGTGACACAATACCTGGGTCTTGTAAAAGTTACCATAAATTATAGCAGCCCGGACGTGGCGGGCAGAGAAATCTGGGGAAAGCTAGTGCCGTATGGCTTGATCAATCTCAACTTCCTGAGGAGTACAGAGCAGAACCCTTCGCCCTGGAGAGCTGGCGCAAATGAAAACACCACCATCACATTTTCCAATGATGTAGATGTGGAAGGAAAATCATTGAAGGCAGGTGCCTACGGATTGCACCTGATTCCCGGAGCTGAAGACTGGACCGTTATTTTTTCGAATTCGTCTACGGCTTGGGGAAGTTTCTCTTACACACCGACAGAAGACGCCTTGCGCGTGACGGTGAAAGCAGCGCCCTGTGAGTTCAATGAGTTCCTCACGTATGAATTTACAGACCGGCTTCAAAACAGCGCCACCGCCAGATTGAAGTGGGAAAAAATTGCTGTGCCGTTCAAGATCAGTGTAAGCAATGGTGATGACCTTTACATCAAAAAATTGCGCGAAGAGATGGTCAGCTCAAGAGGATTTGCCTGGCAAAATGCAGTTGCTGCTGCAAACTTCTGTGCTACTAAAAAAATCAATTTGGATGAAGCCATGGGATGGTTGAATGCTTTCACCAATCCACCACGGAACGTAAAATATTTTCCGCTTTACAACTCCAAAGGCAATGTACTGGCTGCTGCCGGTAAACAAGCTGATGCAGATGCTGTGATGAAAGAGGCTGTCAATCTGCCTGATGCGACCGCTGGCCAGATCGTCAACTACGGACGTGCGCTCATCGCTCAAAAACGTGAAAAAGATGCAATGCCGGTTTTTGAAACCGCCTTCAAAAGATATCCGGCAAATGCGGCCGCGCTGGTTGGCATGGCACGTGGCTACTCGGCCAATGGCGACAACAAAAAAGCATTGAAATCCGCACAAGATGCCCTGAAGATTGAAACTGATCCTTCTGCGAAAACTACTATTGATGGACTCGTCAAAAAATTAGAGAAGGGGGAAGCGATCAATTAGAATTCGTGCGCAAAGACGCCCCTGACTACAGGCTGGGGTTTGAGGTGCCAGACGCCTTACATAAAATTTGATGAAGCCGTTCTGTTGATTCAGGGCGGCTTTTTTTATTGTTGTTCAAATAGGATTTAAACAAGTAAGCGTACTATTCATTTCTCTTTTCCAATCGTAGCATTCTGGACAATCGGTTTTGCCCAAAATCCGATACTGAGAATGTAAGCCAGGGGTATAAACAAAATCATCATGCCCGATTGCAAGCCCATCACATCTTTCAGTTTCCCAATTAATAGTGACACGATAGCACCTCCGGCAATACCGGTGCAAAGAATGCCTGCAAACGAACCATGGAATTTTGAAACACTGTTAAGAGCAAGTGAAAAAATGATGGCATACATTACCGATAAGCAAAAACCCAGTGCCGGAAAACCGAACAAAGCAAAATTGGCATTACCCAAAAGTGTGAATGCCAATATAATCATGGCTGCGATCGTGAACATACGCAACACCGTTTTACTGTCCATCACCTTTAACAACGCCATTCCGGGAATACAACCAATGGTCATCATTCCCCAGAACAATCCCACTGTTTCAGAGCCTTCCATTTCTGGTTTAAAGCCATGGTAGGTCCGCAAGAATTCTGAGATCCAATTGGAAATCCCTTGCTCGGTTCCCACATATGAAAATATTCCAAAAAAAAACAAAATGACATTTTTCTGCTTAAACAATTCCACATGAGTGTCCCATGCTCCTACCATTTCATCCACGTTGCGCACCACTTTGGGAATAGGAGAAAACAAAACAATAATAATCATCAGAAAACTAACGAAGCTGAAAATCCAATAGATGGAAACCCATGAAAGACTATCGGGTGTCAGGGATGCAATAAAAGAAATGAATGGTCCTTTGTCCTGAGTTGAATCGCCTAAATGAGTGACAAGATAAGAGTAAACAAACGGACTTAAGAAGGAGGCTGCCCCGAAAACCAGTTGCGCAAGCACGGAGTTAAAAGCGAAATGCTTCTCTCCTCCCACTACCCGCAACAAGGGATAGGCAATTACCTGTAGCAGCGCCATTCCACAACCAATCAGAAATAACGAGCCTAAAAAAACCTCAAAAGAAGGAAAGAGAGAGAATAATATCGCACCCGTAAGTGCCAACATCCAGGCAAATACCAGGCATTTCTTTTCATCGAATTTCTGAACCATCATTCCGGATGGAATGGACATTAATGCATAGGCGATAAAAAAGGAAAATGGGAGCATTCCCGTCATTACTCCACTTAAGGAAAAACTATCACTGACATTCGGGTTGATAGCGCCTAGAATATTGGTTAAAAAAGATATTGCAAAAAAAACAACGAAAATCAGGGCAAGCAGGTAGTAATTCTTCTTCACAATAAATATTTATGAGACTAAATTAAGGAAATATGATAAGAACGCGGCATTGAAATGAAAAGCAGGGTTAAATTAGCACCCGGATAACCGGCCAACACTGAGGGTAGCCACCATCCACATAAATCTGCCCCACATATAGCAATAGAATGTTAGTCAAAGAAAAATTCATAACTTAACTTCTCCCAGAGTTTCATTCTCAAGATGGGTGAATCAACTAAAGTTACTATGAATGTAAAATCAACTCATTTTATAATTGTAATTGTCCTTTGTCTGGCCTCTGTTGCACAGGCATTTTCACTTACACGTCATGGGCCCGGTGATAGTACTAAAACCTGGCGTCAACTGTTCAACGGCAAAGATCTCAGCGGCTGGAGCCATGTAGGCGATGGAAATATGACCGTTGAAAATGGAATTATTCAAACCCATGGCGGCATGGGACTTTTATGTTGGGCAGGCGAGAAGTTTGGGAATTGCACAATCAAGGTAGTATACAGAATGGAGAAAGAGAATAGCAACGCTGGATTTTTCATACGAATACCTATTGAGCCAATGGAACCATGGATGCCAGTCTTTTACGCATATGAAGTTCAGATTGACAACCATCCGGAAACATCAGATGAAGATGAATACCACTCCACCGGAATGTTGTATGCCTTCACAAAGCCGCTCGCTATTGCCTGGAAGCCAGGACCTGAATGGAATACATTTGAAATCACCCTCGATGGAGATCGGACGATCGTGATGCTGAACGGAGTGAAAGTGACAGACTTCAAAGAGGGCGATCCGGTCCCTCCACGCAAGTTTGATTTTGAACCCTATCCTGGCAAGCGGCCCGAATATGGATACATCGGTATGCAAAATCATGGCGAACATGATGTGGTCTTCTTCAAAGAAATTGCGGTGAGGCCACTCGATAAGAAACCGGAAAAAGTATTCAGGGAATAGAAGTCAATCCAAAAAAACATTGAACGTGCCCCATTTAAATCAGTTAACCCAATGAAAAGAAAAAAGAAGAATAACTCATCCCAACTGTCAAGGCGCAAGTTTATAAAGTTGGCTTCAACAAGTGCTGCCGCTTTTTCCATTATCCCAAGTTTCGCAATCAGTGGGCTTGGCCACGTGACACCGAGTGATAAATTATATATTGCTGCGATAGGATGCGGTGGCGAGGGCGAGAATGATATTCAGCATTATGCCACTGCTCCGAAAAAAAATGCAGTAGTTTCATTCCTGTGCGATGTGGACGACCGCATGGCTGCGCCACGCCTGAAAGAATTTCCGAAAGCAAAATTTTATTACGACTGGAGGGAACTGTTTGAAAAAGAAAGTAAGAATTTCGATGCGGTCTCCGTGGCCATCCCTGATCACAACCATGCAGTTGTTGGACTCGGTGCCATGCAGCTAAACAAACATCTTTATCTTCAGAAGCCACTCTCACATGATATCTATGAAGCGCGCATTCTTACTGAAGCCGCGAAAAAATACAAAGTAGTTACTCAAATGGGCGACCAAGGTGCCTCCTGTGATGGCATGTTTACATTGAAAGAATGGATAGAGGCAGGACTACTGGGCGAAATAACACAAGTGTATTGTTGGACCGATCGTCCTGTGTGGCCACAAGGAATTGCATGGTCCGATAAACACCCTATCGTGCCGAAAGAACTTAAGTGGGATCTTTGGCTTGGCACTGCTGAATCCACTGAATACATTGACAACCTGGTGCCGTTCAACTGGCGCGGGTGGTGGAGATTCGGTACCGGTGCGTTGGGCGATATGGGATGTCACATTATGGGCCCGCCTTTTAAACTGCTCGATCTGGGATATCCAACTGAAGTATCCGGCAGTGCAAGCACAGTCTATGATGGCATTTTCTCTGAAGCCGATTTTCCTCAGAGCGGACCGGTATCCAGTAGCATTCGTTTTAAGTTCACATTGAAGAATGGCAAAGACCTTGATCTCTATTGGTTGGATGGAGGCATCACACCGGAGCGACCGAAAGAACTTGATCCTGATTCCAACATGAATAGTATATTAGGAGACTGGCCAAATGTTGGTGATTTTGAAGGGAGCACGCTTTTCGTAGGCACAAAAGGTAAAGCCGCATGTGGTTGGGGCGGACGCAATCCAATACTTTTACCACTTGCTTTGAATAAAGAAATAAACGTTCCAAAAAAATACACACGCGTTCCTGGCGATATGGACGGCCATTGGTGGCAATGGATAGATGCCTGCATCGCAGGATATGGTAAGGCAGAAGTATCTTCCCCATTTGAAGGCTATGCGGGTCCTCTTACTGAAACAGTGTTGATGGGAAATCTGCTATTGCGCACGTTCAGCATACGGGAAAAAATAATGCGCAAAGACCCTGTGTATGGAGACCAGGTAGGATTTAATTATCCCGGTAGGTATATCTCGCATACATGGGATGCTATCAATATGAAGGTCACCAACTTTCCACTTGCCAACCAATTTATAAAGCGAACCTATAGGCAAGGTTGGGGTGAATTGAAATTGTAGAGACACTCGTAAGCTTACTTACCCCTTTCATTCAGTTTTAATTGAGCTCTAAAAACCATGTCTTGTTGAGCTTGTCGAAACATCTTCAATCCAAAACGATCTTCAAATTGGCTTCCTGCCTGTCCGGTAGGCAGGCGACAAGCTCAGCCTGACAACTTTTTTAGGTTTTAGAGATGCCCCCTGAATATTATTATTGTCCCAACAAGCTCTCTAACAAAGGGCTTGTTACTTTCACTACCGCCTCGTCTTGATAGTGGGCTCATGCTAAGATACATGATAGAATTAACGATTATTGAAAGTCAAGCCTCATCAACTTCACGATGAAATCTAACCTTCAAATTAATCATCTAATCACCTGCCAGTCATTTCTGTAGAAAAGGTTTTAACAGATCAATTGGTACTGGAAAAATAGTCGTGGAATTCTTCTCGGTGGCTATTTCACGCAAGGTTTGTAAATAGCGAAGTGTTAAAGAACTGGGTTGCTCATCCAGAATTTTAGCTGCATCAGAAAGGCGTTGCGAAGCCTGGAATTCTCCTTCCGCTGCAATCACCTTTGCCCTCCTTTCACGCTCTGCTTCAGCCTGCTTCGCCATCGCACGCTGCATTTCCTGAGGTAAATCAATTTGTTTCACTTCGACATTCGAGACTTTAATTCCCCACGGCTCGGTGTGCCCATCAATGATTTGTCTCAGTTTCTGGTTGATTTTGTCGCGCTGCGACAGAAGGTCGTCAAGTTCGGATTGACCCAGCACGCTACGAAGTGTTGTTTGCGATAGCTGCGAGGTAGCCACCAGATAATCTTCCACTTCAACAATGGCCTTCTGAGGTTCCATTACCCGGAAGTAGACCACCGCATTCACTTTAATGGAAACATTGTCTTGCGTGATAATGTCTTGTGGTGGCACATCCATCACAACTGTCCGCAAAGTGACTTTTACCATCCTGTCCACAATTGGAATAAGAATGATAAGTCCGGGGCCCTTTGCTCCACCTGGCAGCACCCGACCCAGGCGGAAGATAACACCTCGCTCATATTCGCGTAATATTCGTATGGCACTTGCGAGAATAATGATTGTAAAAAGGATAATGACGATTATCGAAATGTTAAAATTTTCCATACAACATTGTTTAAGTATACTACTATTTGAAATGCGATATGCGCAGTTTGAGATTCTTTATACCAATAACCTTAACCTTATCGCCCTGATTGATCTTTTCTCCATTGGACTCGGCTTCCCAGATTTCTCCATGCACACGCACAGTGCCTGCCGGATCAATCAGCTCAATAGCCTCTCCTATCTCTCCGATCATACCTTCTGTCCCGGTAACAGGCTTTAACCGTTGCGCCTTCAAACCAAGGCCAAGAACAAAAAGAAAAAACAGGGCGGATACCGTAACCGAGGAAATAATTATGGTCCATGAAATTTTGACAAACTCCAGGGATGAACCTGGTCGGACCAGCATCATAGAGCCTAACAAAAGTGAAACTATACCTCCAATGGCCAAAATCCCATGGCTCACAATTTTAATTTCCAACAGAAAGAGAATAATAGCAACAATGATGAGTGCCAATCCAGCATAATTTATCGGCAATGTGTGCATGGAATAAAATGCAACAATGCTGCATATCACTCCGACAATACCAGGAAGTATGGCCCCTGGATTGTATAATTCAAACATGATACCGTACAACCCCAAAAGCAACAGGACGTATGCAATGTTCGGATCGCTCAGAATGTCAAGAATCTTTTCTGAAGTTCCCATGTCAATAGTTTCAACCCGTGCATCCTTCGTGTGCAAGGTTTTCACGCCTGAATTCATCTCAATTTCTTTATTGTCAATTTGCATCAGCAGATCCTCATTGCTCTTTGCAATCACGTCAATGACTTTTTTTTCAAATGCTTCATTTTCTGTAATCGAAAGGCTTCTGCGTACCGCCTCTTCTGCCCATTCCAGGTTTCGCTTCCGCTTTTCTGCAATTGATCGGATAAAAGCCGCTGCATCATTCGTTGCTTTTGCATTCATGATAGAGTCCAACTGACCTTGAAGCACGACCGGATGTGCTGCTCCTATGTTAGTTCCAGGTGCCATTGCAGCAATATTCGCGGCCAGGGTTATAAAAACACCTGCCGAACCAGCATGAGCTCCTCCGGGAGAAACAAAAACGACTATTGGAATAGGGGTATCCAACATATCGCTGACAATGACACGAGTTGATTTTAATAAGCCTCCGGGTGTATTCAAATGAATAATAAGGCATTCGGCATATTCATTGTTTGCAATTTCAATACTTCGATGAATGAACGATGCTGTTACTGGATTGATAGTTCCATCGATTTTTATTTCATAAACAACCTGCGCGCCAACCCAATATGGGGTGAGAATGAAGAAAACGAACAGAAAAAAAAACTTCATGGAAGTGTTCTCCTGTTAGGGAAAGATCATTTCCTAAATTACGAAAATCCGGTCTAAATCACAACTTAATTATTATTTCATTCCCATCAGCAGTTTATCGTTTAGCCACCGTTTAACTCTCAAAATGTACCCTGAAAACCTGGACAACTACCGCTTAATGCCAAGCCCATTAATTGTTTTAACTTCCCATTTGACCAGACCCAACTCTTGTCGTATCAGTAGCAAATAACAGATGCCAGCCACTGGAGAACCTGACCTGATTGAACTAGCGAAAAGTGGAGATCATCATGCTTTTCAAAAAGTAGTTGAAGCCCACCAGGGTTTTGCTTATGCTGTAGCGTTTAGATTTTTGGGAAATCGAAGTGAAGCAGAAGACATGACACAGGAGGCATTTATTAAACTTTGGCGAAATATGAGAAAGTACAGACCAGAAGTAAAACTATCAACCTGGCTTTATAAAATCATCACGAACCTTTGTCTTGACTTTTTAAAATCAACTCATCGGAAACAACAATTAAAACAAATTGACGTGGAATCCAATTCATCAATCGTAGATAAGGCCAGCGAGGAGAGCCATTTGGATGATCGCGAAATGCTTAAGGTAATTGTAGAATTGGCAAAACAGCTTACCTCCAAGCAGCAAACTGCTTTTATTCTGCGCGATCTTGAGTCATTGCCGGTGGAAGAAGTTTGCGAAATCTCAGGTATGAACACTGTCCAGGTAAAGAGTAATCTGTATCACGCGAGAATGAATATCAGGGAAGGGCTAACAAGGTACTATCGTGAAACAACAAAACTATAAGACAATGAATTGCCAGGAGTTTGAAAGACAAATCATTCTATTCACAGAACTAAGCGAGGACGAAAAATTGAAGCTAGAGGTCCATATCCAAAACTGTGCACCCTGCAAGGAGTTGTTCGCGTCTGTCACCTATACTAACAGTTTGATTGGGCGTGCGGCAAAGATTAGTCAAGTGTTACAAGATCCAACACGGATGACCCGTAAGATCATGGACCGGATAAAAAAACCGGAACATCATTGGTGGAGTAGATTTGATTTTTCGTTTCTGGACCTGGACTCCCAATACATTAAATACGGTATGGCAACTATCTCTTTTTTCATGATTGCATTTTATGGGGTTGAGCAAATGAAAGGTCCCTATAAAGTCAATGGGGTTTTAGGTTTGCCACTCCAAAATAATTCAAGGCCCGTTATTGTAATCAAGAAAGAGTTTCTTAAAGAGTTAAGAAAAGGTAAAGCAATTGCAAAATCCCTATTGAAAAAGAACTGTGTCAGTCCATTTAACATCAACAAAGTGAATACAGCGTGTATAAAACAAAAGATGGCTTATTATAAAGAAATATGAGGCTGCGAAACTTTAGAACTACTAACTATTGTGTTATGAAATCAACATTGATAATTATGCTTGTGCTGGGAACGTTACTGTTTTCATCCTGCGAAAATCCCATGATATTTGAAACTGACGTGCACGCTGATGGTACACTGGATAAAACCATCATGTTTGAAAAAGGTGATTCAGTACTGATTAATAAAAACATCTTTGGCATTGATTCTACCAAAGGGTGGTCGGGAAAGATCGTAGCCCTTCCAGCGGAAAAAACTGAGACCGGTTCGGATAAAGTGCAATATAAAATCCTGTTCAAAAAACGATTCGCTTCAGTTGATCAGCTAAACAACGAACTAAACTCTACATCTGATACACTCTTCCATATTCACTCAACGTTTGAGAAAAAATTCAGATGGTTTTATACCTACATCACCTATACGGAAGCATTTCAGCCTATCAATCGATTTAAAATGCTCTCGCCAGCCGATTACCTGAATGAAGAAGACAATCAGTTTATTGACCGACTTCCCGGAGAAGGTAAGGCCATCTCCAAAGCCGATAGTTTGTACCTGCAAATGCTTAACGTTAAAATTGGGGAGTATTTCACCAACATGGCCATATTCAATGAAGAGTTTGAAATCCTTACTGAATTGGTCAAGAGAAGCAATCTTGAAAATAAATGGATGGACACACTGGTACGTAAAAAAGAATTCATCTACAATCACATCGAAAAGATGAAAGGTGAACCGGACTTTGCGTTGCAGATGGCAGATAGCTTACACATTCCTCTCAATCGTGAAAGCGCTATAAAAGATTCACCTATACTGGCAAAAGATCTGAATAGCCGGATAAGCTTCATGGGGTTTGCCAACGATGGAAAATACATTAACATCATCAACATGCCCTGGACGGTGGTGAATACAAATGCTGACTCAATTAGTGGCAATAGATTGTTCTGGCGACCACTGGTAACCAAGTTTTTGTTCAAAGAGTATCACATGTATGCCGAATCCAGGAAACTTAACTTGTGGGCATTGCTGGTTTCAGGTCTCATCATCTTATTAACAATATTTTTCTGGCGCAGAAGCCTGAAGCCTAGGTAATAATTTCATTCTTAAAAATAATTTGCTCTTTCGTATGGAAAGTGAGATGCCTAAACATCTAACAGTAGAAACTAAAAACTACTGTTATGAAAAAGAAAACCCTTATTGCCACAATTGCGCTGATTATCATTGGCGCAGTCGCATTGACTTCATTTACCTTTAAAAAGGAGACAAAGAAAAAACACTTTTCCACGTATCGGAGCATCCCGATAGGCTGTGTGTTCCGCACCCTCATGGGAGAAGAATCATCTGACTCCAGTTTCAGGTACAAAACACCTGAGAAGGTTTCCTTTTCATTGATAAAAGGACTTACCTGGATTGCTAGAGCCCAAAATCAAGATGGAGGCTGGGGAGCGGGAAGTCACTCAAGACAAGATGTGATAGACCCGCACGCAGTTGCCTCCGATCCTGCAACTACGTCAATGGTAACAATGGCCCTGTTAAGAAGCGGCACGACATTAACCTCAGGGACGTATTCCCATCAACTAAGACGCGCTTTGAATTACCTAATGACTGCTGTGGAGACCTCCCCTTCTTCCAGCTTAAACATAACTGATCAGGAAGGAACACAAATACAAATTAAACTAGGTCAGAATATCGATGTGATACTCACCTCTCAGTTTCTCTCTAATATTCTTGACTATACGAACCACGATCTGGAATTGAAAGCACACGTTAAAAAAGATTTGAATACCTGCGTAGCAAAAATTCAACGCGCACAGGATAGCAACGGAAGCATTCAAGGTGCCGGTTGGGCAGGTGTGCTGCAATCATCCTTCGCCAGTAATGCGCTGGAATCCGCAGAAGCGCAAGGTGCATCGGTCGACAAAAAAGCATTGGAGAAATCACGTGAGTTTCAGAAAAACAATTACGATGCCAAAACCGGAAACGTGAATACTGACATGGGTGCAGGTGTGATATTGTATTCTGTAACGGGCTCTGCCCGCGCCAGCGCCAAAGAAGCGCGCAAAGTGGAAGAAGAAGTAGCCAAGGCCAAACGCGATGGCCGCCTTGAACAGAATGCACCTGTAACAGCAGAAAACCTTTCTCAAATCGGATTTGGTAAAGACGATGCCATGAAATATTCAACGGCTTACGAAGTGTATCAGTCTGCCAAAGTGCGCGCTCAAAGTGATGAGGTGATGGATGGCTTTGGCAGCAATGGTGGTGAAGAATTCCTGAGCTATTTACAAACCGGTGAATCGATGATCATTGGCAAAGACAACTCGTGGACAAAATGGTATGATAACATTTCGGGCCGCATGTTGCGCATACAAAATGACGATGGAAGCTGGAGCGGTCACCACTGCATCACAAGCCCCGTCTTTTGCACAGCCACTTGCCTGTTGATTCTTTCTGTGAATAACGATGTAGATAAGCTGATAGAGTTGGGAAGGGAAAAATAGAAGCAGTTAGTAAAAAGCAATAAGTCAAAAGCCGTTCCTGGTAGGACGGCTTTTGCTTTTTATTCACTTGAAAATGAGATGAGTTTTGTGGTTCTTATTAAATGTTTGGTAAGATGTCTCGAAAATTAATCCGCATTTTATGTACAATTTTGCTCGCTCGACAAGACTGACAAAGCCCTTTCGAGCGTGCGAATTTCACTACAAGGCACTCATGTCGTTGCGAGAAATCTTCTCACAATAGGACTTATTAAACTTTACATTTGCCCCAAGTTCCTGTTGGTCGCCTCGCCATAGGCTAACTCAAAGTCCACATAAGGTAAAGGCTATAAAGTAGGAGTTCCTTATCCGCTAAACGCGCGCCCACCTATAAAGACGATGAAAATTGATAAATTTGGGCTGTGGCAAATCAACAAACCATACTTGACCGCATAAAAAAGATAGTCCTTGATAACGACCCATCCGCTAAGATCTATTTGTATGGATCAAGAGCACGTGGTACAATGCAGGCTGATTCAGATTGGGATCTCCTTATATTATTGAATAAGGACAAGATAACTACGGACATTGAGAGACGCATAACCTATCCATTGTATGACCTTGAATTTGAGATTGGTGAGGTCATTAGCCCAATGGTATATTCCGAGAAAGAGTGGAATTCAATACATAGGATAACACCTTTTTATTCAAATGTTATGAAAGAAGGGAAGTTATTATGATTGACGACAAACCAGACGATTACGTAAAGTATAGATTACAAAGAGCTAACCAGACAATTTCTGAGATCAAGATTTTGATTGAAAACAAACTTTGGAACACAGCCATAAACAGGATGTATTATGCCTGTTTCTATGCCGTTGGAGCATTGTTAGTAAAGAATGGCGTTGTGACCTCAAGTCATTCGGGTAGTCGGCAAAAATTTGGACAACTATTCATTCATACAGGAATAATAAACAAAGAACTGGGAAAACACTATTCGGAGTTGTTCGAGAAAAGACAAAAGGGTGACTACAATGACTTCTTTGACTTTGATGAGGAGACGGTTTTAAGGTTGTATCAGCCATCCATGGACTTCATAAAGGAGATTGAGAAGCAAATATCTCTTTCTTAGCGGAGTCTCGCCTCGGACACCGTGTGGAGAAAAACACCGCCACCGAGGCGGGAGGCACAGATGAGAAATCAAATACCAGTCCTTTCGACCGTGCGAATTTCGCTACAAGGCACTCATGCCTTTGCGAGAAATCTACTCACAATAGGACTGATTAAATGTTTGGTAAGATGTCTCGCCTGCCTGTCCGGTAGGCAGGCAAATTAATCCGCATTTTATAGTACAATTTTGCTCGCTCGACAAGACTGACTGTCAAGGAGTGTAAATAAAAATCTAACTGCCCATGTTCTGTGTTATCAACGAACATCCATTAACTTTACCGGGTGTGCAAGTATATTATTATCTGAAACTCACAAAAAAAAATGAAACCAATATTCGCAATTCTCACCCTTTTTGTTTCAACGCTTTGCCTTGCCCAGCATGAACACACCTCACAAACTATTGCTAAAAAATCGGAGCATGTCGCTATTTTCGATCAGGCATTTACGGACAGTAGCTTCGTTGGAAAAGAAATAAAAGTTGCGTTGTTCACTGTACCCGCTGGCGCAATTGATCTTACTAAACATGTTCACGATTGTCAACTGGTTGGTTACATACTGGAAGGAGAGGTAATAACCAAACTGAAGGATAAGGCACCTCAGCATTTGAAAAAAGGTGACGTATTTTATGAATTTCCAAATGAAGTTCATGAATCACTTCAAAATCCAAATGAAAAGATGGACGCCAGGATTTTGTTGTATTATCTTTTTAATAAAGGAGCAGTGCTTTATAAAAAATTAGAGAAATGAAAATAAAAACACATTAAAACCTGCCCATGGTTGGCAATCAAAAAATGAAAAACAGATTGGTTATTTTAATAACAGTAATTTTTGTTTTTACAGGAACCTTTAGTCTAAAAACATTTGCTCAGCAATCCACAGAAAAGAAATGGTGGAAAGAAGCAGTGGTGTATCAGATATATCCGCGCAGTTTTAAAGACACTGATGGTGATGGGGTAGGTGACTTGAAAGGAATTATTTCCAAGCTGGATTATATCAAGAGTCTTGGCGTAAATGTTGTTTGGATAAATCCTATCTACAGTTCACCCAATGATGATAATGGTTATGACATAAGTGATTACCGCAACATCATGAAAGATTTTGGAACGATGGAGGATTTTGACTCCTTGTTGAAGGGGTTACACGGTCGTGGAATTAAACTTGTGATGGATGTGGTGGTTAATCACAGCAGCGATGAGCATGACTGGTTTAAGCAAAGCAGAAGTTCGAGATCAAATCCGTATAGGAACTATTACCATTGGTGGAACGCGGAGCGAGGCAAGCCCGCACCTCGCTATAGTTTGTTTGATGTGAATCATGATGCATGGAAATATGATACCCTGACAAATGCTTACTACCTGCATTATTTTTCCAGAAAACAACCAGACTTAAACTGGGAAAACCCAGCGCTTCGTCAGGAGGTATATAACATCATGAAGTTTTGGGCCGATAAGGGCATAGATGGTTTCAGACTCGATGCCTTTCAGTTTGCATCAAAGGATATTTCGTTTCCTGTTTTTCCTGAAGGATACGAAAAGAATTTTATAAAGTATTATGCAATGGGACCTTATCTGCATGACTATTTGAAAGAGATGAATCGGGAAGTGTTCAGTAAATATGATGTGATGAGCGTGGCCGAAGGTGCCGGAAACTCTTTTGAAGATGCTCATAATTTAGTTGATCCCGATCGGAATGAATTAAATATGGCATACGCCTTTGAAGGTGTTGACATTGCAAATCCCGATGGATACAGCTTGTTGCATTTTAAAGAGGTCTTCAGCCGATGGGACAGTGCATTTGCAAGTAAGGGTTGGTTGTCTATTTTTCTTGCCAATCATGACCAGGCCAGAATGGTAAGCCGGTTTGGAAATGACACTCCAGCTTTCAGGGACGTATCTTCTAAAATGCTATCAACTTTTATTATGACCATGCGCGGAACACCATACGCCTATAATGGTGATGAATTGGGAATGACGAATGCCGGCTTCGATAAAATGGAAGATTACAGAGATATGCCTACCCTAAATGAATATCAACATCAAAAAAATATTGGCGGAGATATACAAAAGTTTATGCAGCATATAAAATTCGAATGCAGAGACAATGGCCGCACACCTTTTCAATGGGATAACACGATCAATGCAGGGTTTACAAATAGTACACCCTGGATAAAGGTAAATCCAAACCATGAAACCATTAATGCCGCAGCACAAGAAAACGATCCTTTCAGCTGCCTCAACTACTTTAGAAGTTTGACGAAACTGCGCAATAGCATTCCCGCTCTTGTGTATGGAAAATATACGTTGTTGGATAAAAGTAATTTAAACGTGTATGCATATACAAGAGAGAGTGAAGGTCAAAAGATGTTGATATTGCTGAACTTTTCCTCATCAAATGCACAGGCTGATATTCAACTTACTACAAATGCAAAAGTGCTTTTATCAAATTATAAAGATGCTCCTTTGGCTAACAAAGGAAAATCAATTATCACCCTAAGACCCTATGAGGCGATTATTTACAGGTTATAATTATGACCATTAAAGTAATCGCCTTCGATGCCGATGATACCCTCTGGGACAATGAAGCTTATTTTCTGGAAGCCGAAAATAAATTTTGCGAATTGATGGAGGACTACTTGCCCAGGCACTCCGTTTCGCGGGAATTGTTGCAAACGGAAATAAAAAATATTTCGCTTTACGGCTATGGCATCAAGGCCTTCATTCTCTCCATGATTGAAACGGCCATTCTTATTTCAGACAAGACCATCAGCGTTAGTGTGATTGAAAAAGTAATTGGGTTTGGTCAGGAGCTTCTGGAAAAACCGGTTCACCTGATTGCAGGAGTTGAAGCGGTTCTCAGCACCCTCAAAGGCCGCTACCGGTTAGTCATGGCCACCAAAGGCGATCTATTGGACCAGGAACGCAAACTTAAAAAATCAGGACTAGCCAGCTACTTTCATCACATCGAAATAATGTCGGAGAAAAAAGAAGAAGACTTTCAAAAACTAATAAAACACCTCGACATTAATCCCGGTGAATTTCTCATGATTGGAAATTCGATTAAATCAGATGTCTTGCCGGTTTTGAATATCGGGGGACATGGATTTCATGTGCCCTATCATACCACCTGGGCGCACGAAAAGGTAGACATGACTCTTGATCATCCCAACTTCAAGCAATTAACTTCTATCACAGACCTGCTGGAGTTTATCTGAGACATGCAATACGTCCACCATCGAACAAAGGTTGTGCGCTTCTGAACAAATCCTGAATTTCTTCAACAAGCTAATTTTCCATTACCGCTAATTATGCCGTTTTTTCACTGGTTAATTCATGGTGCAACATTTTAGAGAAGGGAACGGTCTTTGTAACCATAAGAATCTTTCAGAAGTTTATCTTGTATTTAATCCTGCGCGTATGCTCCAGAATTATATCAAAGTCGCTCTTCGGTCTATCTTCCGCAACAAGCTAACGGCCTTCATCAATATTGCCGGCTTGGCCCTTGCGATGATGTGTTCTATTTTAATTTATCTGTTTGTTACGGATGAATTGAACTACGATCAATACAATACCAAGGCGGATCGCACCTATCGAGTAACACGTGCTTTTTTAAATCAAGATGGTATTGCCAATCTGCACCTGGCTAATGTAGCACCTCCTATCGGGCCACTGATCAAAAATGATTTCGGAGAAGTGGAAGCAATGGCTCGCACTGTCAATTTCGGTTTGGTGATAGGCCAGGAAGAAAATGGAGAGCTCATCAAAAACTTCACTGAAGATTTTCTCTTTTTAGTTGAGCCTGATATTTTCAAAATCTTTGACATTAACATCAAAGCCGGTGATCCGGAAAAAGCATTAGTACGTCCCTTTACCGTTATGTTATCAGAAAAAACGGCTCGCAAATTTTTTGCCGATGGAAACGCTTTAGGCAAGAGGCTTCGCGCAAACAATGAATTCGATTTAGAGGTAACTGGCGTGTATGAAGATTTTCCAAAACAATCACATTGGCACCCAGAATATATGGTTTCGTTTAGCACCCTGGAGAACGACAACATCTATGGCAGAAAGGCCTTGGAGACTAACTGGGGTAACAATATGTTTGGCACCTATCTACTCATGGAAGAAGGTACCGATCCTAAAAAAATTGAAGTAGCCTTCCCTGACTTTCTTGACAAACATTATGGAACTTTTGCCATAGCAAATTTCGGAGTGCCTCCCAACTTTGTGGCTTCCAAAACCACAACCCTATTCATGCAAAAAGTTACCGACATCCACCTTCGTTCACATCTCGATGATGAACTTGAAGTAAATGGCAACATCAACAATGTTTACATGATGGCTGTAATCGGGATGTTTATTGTGCTGATTGCCTGTTTCAATTTTATCAACCTGTCCACCGCGCGGGCAACGAAACGTGCTAAAGAGGTAGGCATGAGAAAAGTAGTGGGCGCTTTCAAAAATCAATTGATCATTCAATACCTAAGCGAATCTGTCCTGATTGCCATCTTTGCCCTAATTTTTGGGCTTGGCTTTTCCACCATCTCCATAGGTTGGCTGAATGCCTTTACCGGAAAGACTTTACTAATAAGCCTGGTGGATAACTGGACCTTATTTCTTGGCCTGGTCTGCTTTGCACTTGTTGTTGGGATTTTGGCAGGGCTCTATCCTGCTTTAGTCCTTTCGAGTTTCAAACCTGCACTTGTGTTAAAAGGACAACAAGGTTCTGCAAAAGGGAAAGGATTACTTCGCAAGTCATTAGTGGTAGCACAGTTCTCAATCTCGATTGTGCTCTTGATCGCAACAGCCATTACCTTTCAGCAACTGGGCTATTTGAACAGTCGCAATTTGGGCTACAACAAAGATCAGGTGGTAACGCTTCCTTATTATGATGAATTATCGGATTCTTATGAATCATTTTACAATGAATTGGTCAAGTTTTCTGGTATTAAAACGTTAAGCCGTTCTTCTCGCATTCCCACGGGCAGACTTCTCGATAGCCAGGGTCCTCCTCTGATCATGAAAGGTGACAGTTTGGTTAACTCTACCGTTACCACAAAAAACGTAAGGGTTGACTACGAATTTTTTAATTCCTATAGCATTGGTTTTGCCGCTGGAAGAGATTTCTCGAAAGCAATACCCACTGACGACTCACTTGCTTTTATTGTAAATGAGACGGCAGCCAGAAGTTACGGATGGACAGATCTGAATGATGCCATTAATAAAGACTTCAACTATGGGGGCACAACAGGCAAGTTGATTGGTATTGTGAAAGACTTTCATTTTGAATCCTTGCACCAACAAATTGTTCCGCTGGTATTCTATATTGGAAATTACAATAATATCTCGGTGCAAATATCCGACACGGATACAAAGGGAGGAATTGAGCACATCGAAAAAATATGGAAAGAGTTTCTGCCTAAGCGGCCCTTCAGTTATACCTTTCTAAGCGATAATTATAGCAAACTTTACGAAGACGAACAAAAGCAGGGACAACTCTTCACCATCTTCTCAGGGCTGGCCATCTTCATTGCTTGTCTTGGATTGTTTGGATTAGCAACGTTCAACACCTTGCAGCGTGTGAAGGAAATTGGGATTCGCAAGGTGCTAGGTGCTTCCGTTCCAAGTATTCTGACATTGCTTTCAAAAGAAATTGTGATCTTGATCTTATTGGCCAACTTATTGGCATGGCCGCTTGCGTGGTTCTTCATGAATAAATGGCTGGATTCATTTGCGTATCACATTGATATGGACATCGCCATTTATCTGGTATCTGCCATTGCTGCGATATTGCTGGCCTTGATCACGGTTAGCACGCAAACTATTCGAGCAGCTATAACGAATCCTTCGAATACGTTGCGGTATGAGTAAAGAATTTTAGATTAACATGTATAGTTTATCTTTTAAGGCTATCACGCCATATATGAAATCGCTTCTTCTTACCAGTTCGCTTCTGATTGTTTCAGCATGTTATGGTCAGCACGTGAAACAATCCACCGACCGCCTCATAGCGGACTACTGCGATGGCTGTGAATTGATGTATGAAGGAATACCATCATTAGAAAAAATTAATTCTGCAGCCCGCCTTGCAGCAGATAGTGAACCAGGTACACCCCTTGAAATAAATGGTATCGTATATAAGCCAGATGGTAAAACCCCATCAAAAGACGTTGTGCTTTATATTTATCATACCGATGCATCTGGTTTATATTCTCCTGCCAAAGACCAGGTGCATGGTAAGCGCCATGGTCACTTGCGTGGATGGGTTAAAACTAATGAGCGCGGCCAATTTAAGATTAACAGCATCCGGCCGTCACCCTATCCTAATGAGCGGATACCTGCACACCTGCATATCTTTGTGAAAGAACCTAAAAAAACACTTTACTATATTGACGAGGTTTGGTTTACGGATGATCCACTAGTCTCTTCCGAAATGAAACAAAAAGCAGTGAAACGTGGTGGTGACATGATTATTCGATTGACCAAGCAAGGCAACGTGTGGAAAGGAAATCTGAAAATCACTTTGGGATTGAATATCCCCAACTACTTTTGAGAATCGATCTGTTCATAGAAAGTAATCGACTGATTCACCTGGCCTTTTGGTCATCGACAGGTATTTTGGTCCTTCTCCATTTACTTTTACCACGATTCAGAGTTTGAGCCATGATGCTGCCTCCTAAAATTTCTGCGTAAATAATGAACCAATCATAGTCATATTCGTTTTTAAATCTGTTAGTTTTGTTAAAACATTTTTTGAATGCCATTTATTTGAAGAAAAACACTAACGCGAATTGGAAAAATTAACCATCACATCAGAGACTCCTGGCCACAACGCCACTCTCACCAGTGCCTCCCCGGCATTGTTCAACCTCCTAAGCACTGTTTGCACAGTGACAAGGCGCCCGCATAGGCGGATTAGAATCTGATACCTGTTGTTTACGAACAATAGTTTGGTGAACCCACCATGTGGTCTTCACCCTAGAGTGCTTCACAGCACTTGTAATTATTCATTCACCTTAATATGAACAAACATTGGAAGACAATATAATTGTCAGAACAGCTACTGCTGATGACACACATTATGCTGAGATCATCACAACTGAGATGGCCGAGTCAGCAAAGGCACGGGGCACTGGTATAGCCAAACGCTCGCCTGACTACGTGAAGATGAAAATGATAGAAGATAAGGCCGTCATTGCAGTAACGCGCGATGGCACCTGGGTAGGCTTCTGTTATATCGAATCATGGGAACACGAAAAGTTTGTGGCCAATAGTGGGCTCATTGTGGCCCCACCTTTCCGCAAGTCGGGGGTGGCCACTGAGATCAAGCGCAAAGTATTTGAGCTTTCGCGAAAGAAATACCCAGACTCTAAAATTTTCGGCTTGACCACCGGCCTTGCCGTGATGAAGATCAACTCAGATTTGGGGTATGAGCCGGTGACCTACTCGCAATTAACTACCGATGATAAATTCTGGAAAGGTTGTCAGAGCTGTGTTAACTATGAAATCCTGATGAGCAAGGACCGTCAGAATTGCATGTGCACCGCCATGCTATTTGATCCATTAGAAGATGCAAAGAAAAAGGCTGAGCTGGTACCAACTGTTGTAACACCGGAAGGACACATCGAGCATCATAAAAAGAGGGAATTTCAAGGTAACTTCAAGCTCTTTGAACGGTGGGTACACTTCAAGCAATTTGTCCTACTGAAAGGATGGAAAAAAAAAGAGGGTGATGGTTCTCCGGAAAAGAAGAATTCGTTTTTGAGCTTCCTGTTTTTCTGGTAGCACTTTGCATCTTATGATATAACTAAGTCCAAAGGCACTTGCGTTAGAAAGAGTTTATGAAAAAGAAAGTTGTATTGGCATTCAGCGGGGGATTGGATACTTCGTATTGCGGAAAACATTTGTCGGATGATTTGGGTTATGAAGTCCACTCCATCACCGTTAATACCGGTGGATTCAATGCAGAAGAGATTAAGGAAATCGAAAAACGAGCATTAAGCCTAGGCGTTGCCTCTCACAAAGCGGTAGATGAGACAAAAAATTATTACGAAAAAGTAATTAAGTATCTCGTCTTTGGAAATGTATTGAAAAACGGAACCTATCCGCTAAGTGTAAGTGCAGAACGTATGTCTCAAGCCTTGACAGCTGCCAACTATGCTAAGGAAATAAAAGCTGATGCGGTAGCACATGGAAGTACAGGGGCCGGGAACGACCAGGTACGATTTGATATGATCTTCCAAATTCTGGTTCCAGGTATTGAAATTATCACACCTATCCGTGATAAAAAGTTAAGTCGTGAAGAAGAGATCGAATATCTGAAATCAAAAGGAGTTGCCTTCAATTTCGAAAAAGCAAAGTATTCTGTTAACAAAGGCATCTGGGGAACCAGTGTTGGGGGAAGAGAAACACTCAATTCCATGGGTCAACTTCCGGAGGAAGCATGGCCAACACAAGTAACAAAACAAGAGAGTGAAGAAGTAAGGCTTGAGTTTGAGAAGGGAGAATTAATTTCCGTTAATAGGAAAAAATTTTTGCATCCCACTGAAGCAATACATTATCTTCAATCCATTGCAGGGCCTTACGGGATTGGTCGGGACATTCATGTGGGGGACACCATCATTGGTATTAAAGGCCGTGTAGGGTTTGAGGCTGCTGCTCCTATGCTGATCATCAAAGGACATCACGCCTTAGAAAAGCACGTTCTTACGAAATGGCAACTAAGTTGGAAAGATCAACTTGCCCAATTTTACGGCAACTGGCTTCACGAAGGTCAATACCTGGATCCTGTGATGCGTGACATCGAAGCTTACCTGAGTAGCTCCCAAAGCAGTGTAACTGGCGAAGTTTCTATAACTCTTTATCCCTATCGCTATCAAATCAATGGCATCGAATCCAAGTTTGATCTGATGTCATCTAAGTTTGGTAAGTATGGTGAAATGAATTTAGGATGGACGGCCGAAGATGTGAAAGGGTTCACTAAAATATTTGGAAATCAGACAATGATTTATCACCAGGTGAAGCAAGAAGCAGAAAGCAATAAGCATAAAGTAAAAAGCTGAAAGCAAATTAAGAGAATAACTACTTTAAGCTTTCTAATTTAAGCTTTATTAAAAAAAATGGGAACACTTACCAAAATAAAAGTAGGAATTATTGGCGGAGCAGGATACACTGGAGGTGAAACCGTTCGACTATTGCTAAACCATCCTCACGTTGAGTTGACGTTCGTTCAAAGTCGCAGTCAGGCCAATAAAAACCTGTATGAAGTTCACTCCGACTTAATTGGCGAAACCAATGCAAGGTTCTCCTCCGATTTCAATCAACAAGTTGATGTTCTTTTCTTATGTCTTAGTCATGGCGAGAGCAAAACATTTTTAACAGAAAATATTTTTCCCGGCAATGTTCGCATTGTTGATTTAGGAAACGATTTTCGACTGGGGGATAAAACAAGTGATCGCGAATTTGTCTATGGCCTTCCTGAATTTCAACGCGATCAGATTAAGAAAGCAAAAAACATTGCTAACCCCGGATGCTTCGCCACCACTATCCAACTCGGGTTATTGCCTTTGGGGAAGGCCCGATTGCTAAAAGAAGTACATACAACGGGCATCACGGGTTCAACGGGTGCAGGTCAGAAATTGCAAGACTTAACGCACTTTAGCTGGCGAGCCAATAATATCTCTGCCTACAAGACACTGACTCATCAGCATCTTGGAGAGATTAATCAAACATTAAAAACTTTACAACCAGGATTTAACGATGGAGTGAACTTTGTTCCATGGAGAGGAGATTTCACCAGAGGCATTTTTGTGACTTCCCTCTTGAACTGTGACCTTAGCATTGAAGCTGTTAATGCACTCTACAAAGAGTATTATGCGCCACATACTTTCACCTACGTTTCAGATTCCATGGTTGACCTGAAACAAGTTGTGAACTCAAACAAATGTCTGATTTACCTGGAGAAAATTGGAAATAAGCTAGCGATCCATTCTGTAACTGATAACTTATTAAAAGGTGCCAGCGGACAGGCTATCCAAAACATGAACTTAATGTTTGGATTTGAAGAGACAGCTGGACTAAAATTGAAAGGAAGTATCTTTTGACACCTCACCCCTTCCCTCTCCTTAAGGAGAGGGTGGCGGAGCCGGGTGAGGTAAATTTTAAAATATGAAACTATTTGACGTCTACCCACTCTTCCCGATAGAACCCGTGAAAGCTCTTGGCTCCTGGCTGTGGGATAAAGAGGGGAAAAAATATTTAGACTTGTATGGCGGTCATGCCGTAATCTCCATTGGCCACAATCATCCTCATTTTGTTGAAGCGTTGAAAAATCAGCTTGACAAAATCAGTTTCTATTCCAACAGTATTAAAAATTCCTTGCAAGAGCAACTCGCTGAAAAACTGGGACAGCTATCAGGTTATCCCAATCATCAACTATTTCTGTGCAACTCAGGCGCTGAAGCAAACGAGAATGCCTTGAAACTGGCTTCTTTTGTAAATGGCAGAAAGAAAGTACTTGCGTTCCAGAAAGCATTTCACGGCCGCACATCAGGCGCTGTCGCTGCAACTGATAATCCAAAAATTATCGCGCCTTTCAACACTGGACATGAAATCGTGTTTCTTCCACTTAATGACGAGCAGGCTTTTCTCCAAACTATCAATAACGAAATATCGTCTGTCATTATTGAAGGAATTCAAGGTGTTGGTGGAATCCATTTTCCGATTCCTCCATTCCTTCAACTCCTATCCAAAAAATGCAAAGAAGTTGGAGCACTCTTAATCTTAGATGAAGTTCAATCCGGATATGGACGCACCGGAAAATTCTTTGCTCACCAGTTTTCAGGAATTGAAGCTGATATCATTACCACAGCAAAAGGAATGGGAAACGGATTTCCGATTGGAGGCGTTCTCATTCACCAGAACATCAAACCGTGGAGCGGAGAACTGGGCACCACTTTCGGAGGTAATTACCTTGCTTGTGCTGCGGCACTTTCTGTATTAGAAGTCATCGAACAAGAAAATCTGATGCAGAATGCCAAAGACCTCGGTAAATTTTGGATTGATCAATTAAAATCCTTTCCCACCATACTGGAAGTTAGGGGTGAGGGTTTAATGATTGGCTTTGATCTGCCTGATTCTTTAGCTTCGCTTAGAAAAAATCTTTTGTTCAAACATAACATGTTTACAGGCGAAGCCAAACCCAATACAATTCGGTTGCTTCCGTCACTTGCTTTGTCAAAACAAGAGGCGGAACTATTTTTGGAAACCTTGGCCGTAGAATTAAAACAGACTGTTTCCGTATGAAGCAATTTCTTTCAGTGGATGATGTTCGGAATTTTCAGCAGCTCGTTCAAAATGCATTGGCGTATAAAGACGCTCCATTTAAAGACAATCACCTGGGATCAAATAAACGATTAGGCATGCTTTTTCTTAATCCGAGCATGCGTACTCGCATTAGCACACAGGTGGCTGCCAAAAACCTGGGTATGGATACAATAGTATTCAACGTTGGACAAGATGGCTGGGCACTTGAATTTGAAGACGAAGCCATCATGAGCGGATCAACTGTTGAACATGTGAAAGACGCAGCCCCGGTATTAGGAAAATACTTTGATATCCTGGGGATACGCACCTTCCCTTCCCTGAAAAATAAAGAAGATGATTATAGTGAACTCTACATTAATCAATTTATTAAGTATTCCGGCATACCTGTAATCAGTCTCGAAAGTTCAACGCTTCATCCGCTACAAAGTCTAACCGATATTATTACGATCACAGAAACATACAAGGAGAAGCGAAAACCCAAAATTGTATTAACCTGGGCACCCCACGTAAAAGTATTACCACAATGTGTTGCCAATAGCTTTTCGCAATGGATAAATGCATGGGGAGAATCTAACTTCGTCATCACCCATCCGGAAGATTATGAATTGAACAAGAAATTCACAGCAGGCGCAACCCTTGTTCACAATCAGGATGAAGCCTTGAAAGATGCTGACTTTGTGTATGTAAAAAACTGGAGTACGTATGAAGATTATGGTAAAATATACTGCAACGATCCAGGATGGATGCTTACTCGCAAAAAACTACAACTAACCAACAATGCCAGGATTATGCATTGTCTGCCAGTTAGAAGAAACGTGGAATTAAGCGATGAAATCCTGGATAGCACAAATAGCATCGTGACCCTGCAGGCAAGTAACAGGGTGTGGGCTGCACAAGCCGTGTTAGCTGAACTATTAAAAAGCAAATAATCATATGAATAAGTTATATATAATTAAGATTGGCGGAAATGTTCTGGATGATGAGAAATCACTCAACGAATTCTTAAAGAACTTCGCCTCTATTCATGAGCCTAAAATTCTTATTCATGGTGGCGGAAAGATTGCCACCAAAATTGGTGACCGTTTGGGTATTGAATCGCTTTATGTGAAAGGCCGCAGGATAACAGATGAGCCAACACTAGATTTAGTAACCATGGTCTATGGTGGATTGGTTAACAAACAAATCGTTGCACAACTTCAATTGCTAGGGTGTAATGCCATGGGATTAACTGGTGCAGACGGAAATTTAATTAAAGCCACCAAGCGGCCTGTGGGTGAGATCGATTATGGCTTTGCCGGAGACATCAATGTTGAAAGTGTAAATTCAACTCTCCTTTATTTTCTACTAAAGCAAAATGTAATTCCTGTTTTCGCACCACTTACGCATTCTAACGGTTCTATGCTGAATACCAACGCTGATACCATTGCGTCTGTCTTAGCGATTTCACTAAGTAAACATTTTGATGTGCGTCTGATTATGTGTTTTGAAAAACCTGGAGTATTACAAGATGTCAAGGATTCAAATTCTGTGATTCGTCACCTTAATAAGGAATTGTATGAAAGACTTTTAAAAGAAGGGTCATTTCATGATGGTATCTTGCCGAAGCTTGAAAATGCATTTGCTGCCATTCAATCCGGTGTAAAAGAAGTCCTTATTGGAGAACATACTAACTTGTTGGCGAACACAGGTTATGATACAACAGGCACACTAATCACACTTTCGTGAACCCAAGGCTGCACGATATCGCCATTGACTTACTGAAACAACTCATCTCTATTCCGTCTTTTAGTCGTGAAGAAGATAAGACTGCTGAATTGCTAATTTCTTTTTTTCAGCAACAAGGGATAACAACTAACCGAAAGGGCAATAACATCTGGACAGTCAATCAAAATTTTGATATCTCTAAGCCAACTATTTTACTGAATTCTCATCACGATACTGTAAAGCCCAATACAGGCTATACACGTGATCCTTTTTCACCTATAATCGAAGATGGAAAGCTTTATGGACTGGGAAGTAATGATGCTGGCGGACCTTTAGTATCCCTGATAGTTTCTTTTCTTCACTTTCATAATCAAAGAGATCTGAAGTACAATATTGTTTTTGTGGCTTCGGCAGAAGAAGAAATTTCCGGCACGAATGGCATCGAACTTGTTTGGAGCGATTTACCAAAAATAGACTTCGCTATCGTGGGCGAACCAACCCTCACCGATATCGCTGTTGCCGAAAAAGGACTCTTAGTTTTGGATTGCGTAAGCAAAGGGAAAGCAGGGCATGCTGCGCGTGAAGAAGGAGTCAACGCTATCTATGAAGCACTAAAAGATATTGAGTGGATCCGAAACTACCGCTTCCCAAAAGTTTCTCCTTCACTTGGTGAAATTAAAATGTCGGTTACTGTAATTAACGCTGGTCAGGCACACAATCAGGTTCCGGCTGACTGTAAATTTACTGTTGACGTACGAGTAACCGATGTTTACTCATTAGAGGAAGTTTTGGAAGCAATAAAGCAAAATATTTCATGTTCAGTGAATGCCCGTTCGTTGAGATTACGATCTTCAGGCGTTTCGCCAGATCACCCAGTTGTTAAGGCTGGCCTTAAACTAGGTAAAAAATTGTATGGATCCCCAACTACATCTGATCAGGCATTGATTCCAGTTTCGTCAATAAAAATGGGACCAGGAGATTCGGCACGGTCGCACAGTGCTGATGAATATATCTATACAAAAGAAATTGAAGACGGAATAAATAGCTATGTGTCCTTACTGGCTGAACTAGTTCTATGACCCATTCTGTCAACATCATTAAGTCTGAAGTTCTTTCCGATAATTGGTACGTTCTCAGAAAAGTAACATTTGATTTTCATCATAAAAATGGTAAGGTTAAAACACACAGCCGCGAAGCGTATGACCGTGGTAATGGTGCTACCATTTTACTTTATAATAAAGAAAACCAAACTGTAGTCCTGACAAGGCAATTCAGACTTCCTACCTTTATCAATGGAAATGAATCAGGAATGCTGATTGAATCGTGCGCTGGTTTGTTGGATAAGGACAATGCGGAAGATTGCATACGCAGAGAGACCGAAGAGGAAACGGGATATAAAATAAAAGACGTGAGGAAGATTTTTGAAGCGTATATGTCTCCCGGCTCCGTTACTGAAATTCTATATTTCTTTGTTGCCGAATATTCAAAAGATATGAAAGCCAGTGAAGGCGGTGGCGTGGACGATGGTGAGGATATTGAAGTATTGGAATTTAACTTTAACCAGGCTCTTAGGATGATTAAGAGAGGGGAAATAAAAGATGGAAAGACTATAATGTTGTTACAGTATCTTCAAATTCATAAACTAATGGAGATTCAATAAAGTGGTTTCAGGATACAGGTTACTAGATTCAAGGAAAAATGAAAAGCTACCGTGATCTTGAGATATACATAGAATCTAAGCGTTTGGCTATAGAAGTTCATAAAATTACGCTCGCCCTACCAAAGTTTGAGCTTTTTGAAGAGGGTGGCCAAGTCCGAAGGTCTTCTAAATCCATAACTTCTTTAATTGTTGAGGGTTATGGGAGAAGGCGCTACAAAGCTGGCTTCATAAAATATTTAGTTTATTCTCAGTCCGAATGCGATGAAACAATGGTTCATTTAGACTTTTTATTTGAAACCAAATCCTGGAACGATAAAGACAAGTACATGGAATTACTGCAAAATTATCAGGGACTAAGTAAACGAATCAACAAGTTCATTCAATGGGTAGAAAAAAGCTTAAATGAGTTTGACGACTTGAATCCTGCAACCAGTAACTTGTAACCAACTATGAAATTGTGGCAAAAAGATAAAGACTCTCTTCAGGAAGTTACCCGCTTCACAGTTGGAAGAGACCGTGAAATGGATTTACATCTTGCCTCATTCGATGTACTTGGTTCGATGGCCCATATTAAAATGCTGGAGTCCATTGGGTTATTGACTAAGAGTGAACTCAGTAGCCTGGACAAAGAATTAAAAAACCTCTATCAACAAATAGTAAAAGGAGATTTCAAAATTGAAGAAGGAGTTGAAGATATTCATTCGCAGATAGAACTGCTATTGACAAAGAAGCTTGGAGAAGTTGGAAAGAAAATCCACAGTGGACGATCGAGAAACGATCAGGTATTGTTGGATGTAAAACTATTTTTAAGAAGTGAAATTCAGGACTTGACAGAAGAAGTTGAGCGTCTCTTTACTTTACTGGTTAGTAAAAGCGAAGAGCACAAGGATAAATTGCTTCCGGGTTACACGCATCTGCAATTGGCCATGCCCTCCTCCTTTGGCCTTTGGTTTGGGGCGTACGCTGAAAGCCTGGTAGATGATATGATTACACTGGAGGCTGCCTACCGAATAGTGAATAAAAATCCACTAGGGTCTGCCGCAGGCTATGGTTCCTCCTTTCCAATAAACCGTACGTTAACAACTCAATTACTTGGATTTGATGATTTGAACTATAATGTAGTGTATGCACAAATGGGACGCGGTAAAGCAGAACGAATTGTTGCACATGCCATAGGCAATGTTGCGGCTACCCTGGCAAAACTTTCGATGGACGTATGTCTGTATCTTAACCAGAACTTTGCTTTCATTACATTTCCAGATGAATTGACAACAGGTTCCAGTATTATGCCTCACAAAAAGAACCCTGATGTATTTGAACTTATACGTGCCAAATGCAATAGCTTGCAAGCGTTACCTAACGAACTTATACTTTTAACTACGAACCTTCCATCAGGATATCACCGTGATTTACAACTGCTGAAAGAAAAACTATTTCCGGCATTCGCAACCTTAAAAGATTGCTTGCAAATGACGATGCTAATGCTTTCCAATATGCAAGTCAAGGAAAAAATCCTGGAAGATGATAAGTATAAATTTCTCTTTAGCGTTGAAGAAGTAAACAAATTAGTCTTGTCTGGTGTGCCCTTCAGAGATGCCTATAAAAAAGTAGGACAGGATATTGAACAAGGAAAATTTGTGTATTCTACAAATCTGGATCATACCCACGAGGGGAGTATTGGTAATCTATGCAACGATAAGATCAACGAGAATTTTAAAACAATTCTATCCAAATTTAACTTCAGCAAAACCGCAGAAGCATATCAAAAACTTCTTGCGCCTTAATTAGGAAGCATCTTTAAAAACCATGTCATGTTGAGCTTGTCGAAACATATCCATTGCATTGTGCTGTTAAAATTATTTATATGAGTCATTCTTCCATCCTTTACCTAATCATTGCCATATCGATCATCAGCTACCTTTTCGATCAATTCCTGGATTACCTCAACCTGAAAGCACAGCGCAAAGACATTCCGGCTGAAATTGCTGACTTCTATGACAAAGAAAAGTATCAAAAGTCACTGGACTATCAACAGGAACAACAGCGCTTCTCTTTTATTTCGTCTGGGTTTAGTTTTACATTGACATTACTCATGCTTTTATTAGGAGGCTTTGGTTGGCTGGATGGGCTGCTTCGGCCATTTATTGGAAATGCAATTACCCTGGCTTTGGCCTTTTTTGGAATCATTATGGTGGTGTCCGATATACTAGGAATTCCTTTTCAATGGTATTCCACTTTCGTGATTGAAGAAAAATATGGTTTCAATAAGACAACCGTTAAGACGTTTATATTTGATAAACTAAAGGGTTATGCGTTAGGTGCCGTCATTGGGGGTTTACTTCTTTCTGTTTTGCTTTACCTCATTCAAACTATAGGTCCTAATTTTTGGATTTGGTTTGGATTAATTGCGGCCACTTTTATACTACTGGTAAATATGTTTTACACCTCAATATTCCTGCCTTTGTTCAACAAACTGACGCCCTTGGAAGATGGTGCATTGAAAACGGCAATCGAATCATTCTCCAGGAAGGTGAATTTTCCTCTTGACAATATATTTGTAATGGATGGATCAAAGCGTTCTGCGAAAGCGAATGCTTTCTTTTCAGGCATTGGTAAAAAGAAAAAAATAGTATTGTATGATACCTTGATCACAAATCACACTACCGAAGAACTAGTGGCCGTGCTGGCACATGAGGTAGGTCATTTCAAAAAGAAACACATCATCTGGAGTTATCTGATTTCTATTGTTCAGGTCTTCTTTGTTTTGTTCATACTGTCGCGAATGATCTTTAATGAAAATCTTTCTCTTGCGCTGGGTGGAAGTATGCAGGCCATTCACCTAAACCTCATTGCGTTCGGCATTCTATTCTCCCCTATCTCAGGCCTCACTGGACTATTCATGAGTCTGTTGAGTCGAAAAAATGAATTTGAAGCTGATGCATACGCGAAAGAAACATTTGACGGGAAAGCACTTGCCAATGCCCTTAAAAAACTTTCCGTAGACAACTTGAGCAATCTCTATCCACATCCCACGTACGTGTTCTTTCACTACTCACATCCTCCGCTGCTACAGCGGTTGAAGGCCTTACAGTAATATCTCACTCTTACTGAGAGCAATGACTTTATTTTGACCGATAATAAAACAGCGTGGACAATAAACAGAAAAGCAATCCCAGGTTTAGATTTTGATTATTGAGTACGACAAGCTATTTTAGCGATATAAGCAGGAGTACCAGGCAGGGCTAAGTTGGCGGATTTCAAGATGAATAAAAAGTTATAAAAAGCGGGAGTACCTGCCTGTCAGTAGGCAGCGGGAGTAGCTCAGTTGGTAGAGCATCAGCTTCCCAAGCTGAGGGTCGCGAGTTCGAGCCTCGTTTCCCGCTCATATATAATCAAATAGTTATAATAAGTTTAGGGCATTTGCTTAGTTGGGTAATTGATCACTTTGACGCAAAGACCAAATTAACCCCTGTTAAATGAAAATACTAGCTTTTATTCTCATTATCCTCATAGGATGTAGAGACAGCGATCCAACGGCTTGTTACACATGTACTGCCACAGGGACAACATCAATCGATGGCGTAGAAGTCCCAGGAACAAAAACGGAGACTGTAATTACTAAATGTGACTTGACAGCAAGTCAAGCTGATGCCTACGAAAAATCGCTTAAAGTGGCGTCATTCTCAGTGCAACAACAAAGTCTCGATGCGAATGGAAATGTTATAACAGTAACCGTCAACACCATGACTGCTAGTAACTGTAAGAAGGAGTACCCCCCATGGCGGCCCCTTTAATGATGAATCCATTCAACTACTAGTTTTTTGTTTAAGGGAGGCCTATTGACCTAGCCATACTCCTGACCAATCTTTTACTAAAGGTTCATTTAATGCGTGATTGAATGCTCCATAAACTATGGTGTAATCGCTCGGGCAAGAGGAAAGTCAAAAGTGTTTCCCTCTTCCGTATCCGATAGCCAACCGACAAACGCTCATTTGTTCCCGATGGACTGAGATCCGGTGAATGAGTCCGAAAAGTTGCGGGTAGGGAAAGGAATTAGATTAAAATTCCCAGTTGAGGGTCGCGAGTTCGAGCCTCTCCTCCCTGCCGATAGGCAGGTTTCCCGCTCATTATCAATAAGATAAAACTGTCCGGCTTATTATTTAGATACCGGGTTTCATATAGACAGCCATCAGGGTGTATATTCACAGGTTTATATCGGGTATATTCATGTTGAAGTGCACCTTAAAATCGCCCCAGAATTAACGAACCCTTTTTAAACTTTATGAGTAACATATTTGAAACATCGAAAACATTTGTACCTGCTGAAAACATTTCTTATGCTGACGGTTCAGTGGTTAGTAAAACAATTATAAAGAAAGCTACCGGAAACATTACGCTATTTGCCTTTGACAAGGGTGAAGGATTGGCTGAACATAATACTCCTCATGAAGCGCTTGTCCAATTATTGGATGGCCAGGCTGAAATTACTATTGACGGAACGATTTATAATGTGCACGCAGGGCAAAGCATCATTCTGCCCTCAAACACACCTCATTCACTGAAAGCTAATGAGAAATTTAAAATGATGTTGGTAATGATTAAAGGTTAAAATCCAAAGCTTATTTGTGGAAGGTGAAAACCAATTAAACAATCCATTGCGGCCATCCGATCGCTTTCCCGATCATATATTAAAAAAAGCCTCTCGATCGGAAGAGGCTTTTAACCCACTTTTGTTTATTAAACCAACTCAAATAAACCTGCCGAAAGTTTATCAACCTACGCCTCAGAATCAGTGACTTTGGTCATTCCCAACATAGACTTTCGTCACTACAATTAAAAAAGGCCAAACTTTCCGGTGGCCTTTCCCCTTCCATCAATGTGGATGAGTATTGCATGTCTGGGTGGGAAACGGGTTGGTTCTGCTTTCGGCACCTTCCTTCTATCTCCAAAATTTAAATTACATTGCCAAGCTGTTGCAGCGTTAAAAGCACAGCGCTGAATAACATGATAGCTACCATTTCAAACCGAATAATCATGAGATCAATTTATTTTCTAAAACTTCTTTTTTTCCTTAGCCTCACTGCTATCTTTCACAACCTTCATGGTCAAACGCTTTATTATCCTGATTCCATTTGGCAATCGAAGACACCTGCTGAACTAAAGATGAATGCGCAATTACTTGAAAGGGCTGTGACCTTTGCGATTCAAAATGAAACTACAACTGATTATGATTTAAGAATTGCTATTCTGAAAGCATATGCCAGGGAGCCTGATTACAAGATACTGGGACCTATGAAGCAACGAGGAAAGCCAGCAGGTATCATCGTAAAAGACGGCTATATCATAGCACAATGGGGAGACACCAAACGTGCAGACATGACCTTTAGTGTAACAAAAAGTTATCTTTCCACTGTTGCCGGGCTGGCGGTAGATAACCGGCTTATAAAAAATGTCAATGATCCTGTTAATCAATATGTATGGGATAACACGTTTGAAGGCGTTCATAATTCCAAAATAACCTGGAGAGATCTATTGACACAGTCATCAGATTGGTCCGGATGTCTTTTTGGTATCTGTGATTGGGCTGATCGTCCACCATTGGAAGGTGGTATCGATGACTGGATGAACAGAAAACTAATCGAACCTGGCTCCCAATTTGAATATAACGATGTACGCGTAAATGTATTGGCGTATAGTTTATTGCATGTTTGGAGAAAGCCGTTGCCTGCTGTTTTAAAAGAAAAAATTATGGATCCGATTGGTGCCTCTACTACCTGGCGCTGGTATGGGTATGAAAATTCGTTTGTAAACATTGACGGAACCATGATGCAATCGGTAAGTGGCGGTGGCCACTTTGGAGGAGGATTATTTATTAATACGTTTGATCATGCCAGATTTGGATTGTTGTTTTTACGAAAGGGTAAATGGAAAAATCAGCAACTCATTTCAGAAAGGTGGGTAAATGAAGTACAGCATTCATCCCCATCAAATAAATCATATGGTTTTATGTGGTGGACGAATGAGGAAAGTGAATTAAAGGATGTATCCAAAACCATTTATTATGCTGATGGTTTTGGGGGAAATTATATTGTCATTGACCATGAACATGACTTAGTGATGGTCACCCGGTGGCTGGATACACATAAACTGGGAGAGTTTGTTAAGCTTGTAATAAGCTCAGTTGAAAAATAAATAATGCCTGCTAAATATTGTCTAATCATTAACAATAAAGTAAATTTTAAATTAAGTTTGACTAACTATTATGCTTGTTATTAAAAAAACATATATTCTTGTAGCTGCCCTCTCTGTTTTGCTTTTCAGCGGTAAACAGGTTGACCAATTTCCTCAGGCTGAAATTACCAATGGACTGATCCAGGCTAGACTCTTTCTCCCGGATAGTAAAGAAGGTTATTATCGTGGTTCACGATTCGATTGGGCTGGAGTTATGCCGGAGTTGAAGTACAATGGTCATACGTATTTCGGGCAATGGTTTGAAAAGTATAGCCCTACTTTACACGATGCCATTATGGGGCCTGTCGAAGCTTTTTATCCTGTAGGATACAATGAAGCCAAAACTGGAGACAATTTTCTTGTGATTGGAATTGGCATGGTTACAAAGCCCGAAGAATCAAAATATTGGTTTGCAAATGACTACCCTGTAACAAACTCCGGCAATTGGAAAATAAAAAAGAAATCCGACCAAATTGAGTTCAGTCAAAAACTGGAGGATAAAAAATATGCCTATGAGTACAAAAAAACGGTACAATTAGTTACGGGTAAACCAGAAATGATTTTGTTACATACCCTGAAAAATACGGGAAAGCAATCCATTGAAACTACGGTATATAATCACAATTTTTTTGTGATGGATGAGCAACCCACCGGGCAAGACTTTGTTGTTACATTTCCTTTTCAACTGGCAGGAGATGCCGGTGAAACAGGGGCTTTTGGGAAATTACAGGATAACAAAATTGTACATCTGAAAGAACTAACAAAAAGTGAGCATCTGTTTTATGGCTCCATACAGGGATTTAGCAACAGTTCAAAAGATTATGACATAAAAATTGAAAACCATAAAACCGGAGCTGCCGTAAGAATAACCTGCGATCAACCTATTTCAAAACTGGTATTTTGGTCAGCTCAGAAAACATTATGCCCCGAGCCCTTCGTGCATTTCAAGATCAATCCAGGGGAAACGTTCAAATGGAAAATATCTTATGAATTCTATACTTGCGATATTACTTCAAGATGATTCAACCGTGGTCGAAACTTTACGTTAGAACTATTTTTATTTTATATATCATTTTATTATGAGACCCATTATTTTATTCCTGACCGGAGTACTTCTCTTTGGGTGCACCTTAAAACAAGGCCCGATACGAATTCTCACTGCTGGGATAGCCCATGAGTCAAATTCATTCAATCCTGTTCTTACAACCGAGAAAAATTTTATAGTTAACAGGGGCAATTCCATTTTGGAAAACCAGGACTGGGCAACGTATCTTAAAGGAGAAGCTGTCGAAATTATCCCTGTCATACACGCTCACGCAAATCCATCCGGTACAGTTTCAAAAATAACGTATGAATCTTTTAAAAACGAAATCCTGGATGCCATTAAAAAAGCTGGGAAAATGGATGGCATTTATCTTGACATGCACGGTGCGCTGAATGTGGAAGGATATGAAGATGCCCAGGTGGATTTTATAAAATCTATTCGGAAGATTACCGGTGATGAGTTTTTAATTGCCGGAAGCTTCGACCTTCATGGCAATATTTCACAGGAATTCGTCAATGGACTGAATATTCTTACTGCCTATCGTACCGCCCCCCATGTTGATATGGCTGAGACAAAGTTACGAACTGTGACCTTGCTTCTTAAAGCAATCAGAGAGGATTTACATCCTGTTGTCGCTCATATCAATGTCCCTGTCCTAATCCCTGGAGAAAAGGGAATCACTTCAGTCGAACCACTAAAATCTTTATACGCTTTACTTCCTTCAATAGCCTTGGAGGAAGGATTAATGGACGCTTCAATTTTTGTTGGTATGCCATGGACAGATGTCAATCGGGCCGGTATGAGTGTTCAGGTAGTTGCAAAAGATAAGTCTTCACTGGATAAAGCTATGAAAGAAGCAGGGCGAATTGCGACTGAGATCTGGAACCACCGAACGGAACTAAAATTCGATGTGCGGGTCAGTGATATTGATGATGCAATCAAAGAGGCCCAGGCTTCCCGTGAATCCACAGTTTTTATTACCGATTCAGGTGATAATACCACTGCTGGTGCAGCAGGAGATAATCCATTAGTACTATCAAGATTACTTGAACATAAAGTAAAAGATGCCATCGTTGCGGGAATTGTTGATCCTGATGCAGTGAATGCCTGCGAATTGGCTGGTGTTGGCAGCACCATTGATCTGACTATTGGAGGGAAGATGGATACAATTTTCGGAACACCTTTGAAAATCCATGGCAAAGTAAGTTCAGTATTTAATACGGATAGCAGTAGTCTGTATTTTGGAAAGCAGGCAATTGTTGATGTTTCCGGGATTCAGCTTATTCTGATCAGCAATATGGCTTCATATACTTCACCAGATGAATTTAAAAAGGCAGGGATAGAACCACTTGCCCATAAAATTGTGATCGTAAAGCTTGGGTATTTATTTCAGGGTTTGCGTGATATAGCTCCAAAAACCATCATGGCATTAACCCCAGGATTTGCCTACCAGGTAATTGAAAATCTTCCTTACAAGAATGTCCGAAGGCCAATATTCCCATTGGACCCTGAGATGACTTGGGCAACAGATTCGAATCTTTTCCAACAGTAGGCAAATTGTTAACCCTGCCGTTGTTGATGTTGTGTGAAAGTATGTTAGGGGTTCACCAACAAATGCAAAATTTGAAAAGAAGCAAAGCATTCAGCATGACAACACCCCAAGTCCAATCTCTTGTTGGTGACTTCTCTCTCTTCCCATCCAGCAACACAAACAGGTGATATTGCCTTTCCATCAGGCCAGCGCGCTTAAGTTTTATTGTGAAATGGGAATCTGTTTATTGAGACCAATTATTTTCTGTTCTCCTGGTTCGAGGATAAATTCTCTAAAGATCAACTTTCAGAACTGTTAAACTTGTCTCATTCAATATGCATCTGAAATGATTTTTGTCATGTTCTTAAAAAATGTATTTATCTTGAAACCAACTGTTGTGAGGATGCCTACTTATTTCAGAAATTTTTCAACTTTGGATTACCTAACGACCTGCCGAAAAACCTGGTGAACAAGCCAGATGTACATAATATCGAATGACCAAGAACTACGAGGAAGAAACAACCATCCGTACCAAACCAACACATGACAGCCGAGAAGCAAAGGCTGATTGAAGAGCGCGATAAACTGAAGAACTGGCGCAAGTGGGGACCTTACCTGGCAGAACGTCAATGGGGAACGGTGCGTGAAGATTACAGCGCCACCGGCAATGCCTGGGCATTTGTTTCGCACGATGCCGCACGCAGTAAAGCCTACCGATGGGGAGAAGAAGGAATAGGAGGCATCAGCGATGAACAACAACTACTGAATTTTTCGGTAGCACTATGGAACAAGAAAGATCCGATTCTAAAAGAGCGGATGTTTGGATTAACGGGGCAGGAAGGCAATCACGCGGAAGACTGTAAGGAGTATTATTATTATCTGGATAGCACACCTACACACTCGTATATGAAGATGCTGTATAAGTATCCTCAGCACGAATTTCCGTATGCTTTACTCCACGAGGAGAATAGCAGAAGGGGAAAACTGGACCCTGAATTTGAGCTGGTAGATACCGGCATCTTTGATGAGAATAAATATTTTGATGTCTTCATCGAATATGCCAAGGGAGACGTTGACGATATGTTAATAAAGATTACGGTAGAAAACCGTGGGCCGGAGACAGCGCAACTAAACCTATTGCCCACACTCTGGTTTCGCAATACCTGGGCGTGGGGCTATGATGTATATACACCAGAACTTGGCCTGGCGTCCGATGGTGCTATCACGATCTCGCACAGGGACCTGGGCAACTATTATTTGTACTATGAAGCCAGCCCACCCGGCAGCAGCGGAAAAGCAGAAGCACTGTTTTGCGAAAATAATACCAATACCGAACGCCTCTATGATCATGATCAACCGGGCACTTTTAAAGACGGAATCAATGACTTTGTGATCTTCGAAGATCCTGCCTTCATCAATAAAATTCCGAAAGGGACGAAGGCGGCCATTAATTTTGAACTGAACATTCCTGCAGGAAAATCAAAAATCGTTACCCTTCGGTTGACAGATGAGCCTTCGGCTGATCCCTTCAAGACCTTCACTGAAACTTTTCTTGCACGACTGAATGAGGCCGACACTTTTTTCAATGAACTGCAAAAGGATATCGCAGACAAAGAAGATCGCAACATTCAGCGCCAGGCAATTGCCGGCATGATGTGGTGCAAGCAGTTTTATTATTATGATGTTTCGAAATGGCTGAAAGGCGATCCCGGTCAGCCCCCACCTCCACCGGAGCGGAAGAACGGACGCAACCGCGAGTGGGCACACTTGCATAATGCCGATATCATCTCCATGCCGGATACGTGGGAGTACCCCTGGTACGCTGCCTGGGACCTGGCCTTTCATATGATACCTATTGCGATGGTCGATCCCGAATTTGCAAAAAGCCAGTTGCTGTTGTTGACGAAAGAGTGGTACATGCATCCCAATGGACAGTTGCCATCGTATGAGTGGTCGTTTGATGATGTAAATCCTCCCGTGCATGGTTGGGCCACCTGGCGCGTGTATAAGATTGATCAAAAAGTGCAAGAGGGAAAAGGCGATCGCAAATTCCTGGAAGAATCTTTTCATAAGCTCTTAATAAACTTTACCTGGTGGGTAAATAAAAAGGATAAAAACGGCAACAATATTTTTCAGGGCGGCTTTTTGGGGATGGATAACATTGGAGTATTCGACCGAAGCGCCCAACTGCCAACAGGAGCCTACATTGAACAATCAGATGGAACCAGTTGGATGGCGATGTTCACGTTGAACATGATGCGCATGTCGCTGGAATTGGCGAAAGAAAATCCAACGTATCAAAGTCTGGCCACTAAATTTTTCGAACATTTCTTATACATCGCAGGCGCCATTGCTCTGGAGGGAATTGATCTTTGGGATGATGAAGACCAATTCTATTACGATGTACTTCGCACCTCTGATGGTAAGAGGACGCCCATGAAGATACGTTCGATGGTGGGACTCATACCACTTTTTGCTGTGGAAGTACTGGACCAGGAGGTTTTTGACTCTAACCCGCAATTTACGGCACGGTTGGAATGGTTTCTTAAAAACAGACCAGACCTTGCCAGCTTGATATCGAGGTGGGGTGAACATGGAAAGAACCAACGTCACTTACTTTCACTTTTGCGAGGGAAGCGCATGAAGCGGATCTTAAAACGGATGCTCGATGAACATGAATTTCTTTCTGCCTATGGAATTCGTGCATTATCGAAACAGTATGAAGCTACACCCTTTAAGTTCCTTGCTTATGGAACTGAGTTTAGCCTGAAGTATTCCCCAGGCGAAGCAGAAACAGATTTGTTTGGGGGCAACTCAAACTGGCGTGGGCCGGTCTGGTTCCCTGTAAATTATTTACTGATCGAATCATTGCAACGGTTTCATCACTACTACGGAGACGATTTTAAAATTGAATACCCAACAGGCTCGGGAGAGATGAAGACATTAAAAGAAATTGCTACTTGTCTTTCGAACCGGATGATTGATATCTTCAGAAAAGATAAAAATGGCAATCGCCCGGTGTACGCCCATTATACTAAACTGCAAAACGACCCCTATTTTAATAATCATATCTTGTTCTACGAATATTTTCACGGAGATAACGGAAGAGGGATAGGAGCATCGCACCAAACGGGCTGGACAGGATTAGTAGCAAAACTGATTCAACAGGTAAGTTGATCTCAGCTTGCCCGTTGAAATACGCGGAAGAACAGAAAGCGAATCATGCTTTGCGCTTCCGTTTGCCAGGACGCTTCTTCGAAGCCTTTGCCAGTTTATTAAATTCAAGCGATAGATTGATCCAGTACAATAAGTCTTTATTCGATTTCAATCCTTCCTCGCTCACAAAAATATAGCCTTTCATGGGCTTACCGGTAAAGTCCATGATGCGACTTCCAGTACGTTCCAGTGCACTGTCTTGTTCCTCCGGATTGATACGGCACATCATCTCATCTTTCACTACGCCCACACACATTTTATTATTCACCATAAAACATACTCCACCAAACATGTTCTTTTCCAACGTTTCAGGAGTGTTGACCAGCATTTCCCGAATGCGGTCAGCGAGTTTTTCATTGTAGGCCATCAGAATTTCAATTAGTAAGGCTAATTTACTACATGTATCATACAAACAAAGAGGAATAATGGAGTTGGAAAGCCGCTGTGACGTTTAAGAATTTATCCCTTATCGGTAATAGTATAATGTTGAGACAAGTATAAGCTTGAGCTAGGCGCCATCGGTAAGAAAAATAGTTTGCGTATTATTTCAATTCTGCTTTGCCGAATATCACACTGAACTGTTCACACCATACCAGTACATAGTTGTAATCAGTCACATCAGGATCGCCTGGAATTTCATAGGATTGCTTTCCATTGGTAGACTTTAGTTTACCCAAGCTAATGTAAGAGGAAGCGCCTGCATCTTTGCTTAGATACACCTTCAAATCGGGCCCATTTTGTGAAGAGTATGGATCCAATAAAACTGTTTTACGTCCGGCACTATCATAAATTGCTGCTGTTCCACTTACGGTGTGCCCCACTCCCACCAATGCTCCACTTTTGAGAAGTGTTGCCATGGACGGATCAAATGAATCATCAATTGGTCCATTGGGTGTTGCGTCTTCTTCTTTGCATGACATCAGTAGGATTACTACCAGGAGAATAAAAACTCGTTTCATATATTTCTATTTTAACGTTAGGCTTACACCTGCTGTAAACATACCTGACTTATTCCTGAATCTATCATTCGGTTCCGGAAACTGCTGCACTTCTGTACTGGTTGTATACTCTGTAAACAAAAATTGAAAGCCTGCTTTTACTGATAGTTTTTCATTTACCTTATACTTTCCGTAAAATTCAGAATTCAAACTCCCCAGGTCGTTATCGCTTACCAGCAAAAGATTAAACGGTGATGGTTTGCCGGTGGTAATTTGACCTTGAGAACCATTTATATAATTGCCAGTCTTTTCTGATCCCACCGAAAACCCGATAACATCAATATTGAATCCCAGCGTAAACTTTTCGCTAAGACGATATGCAAGGTTGATCATGGCATTGACAGCCAAAACCCGTGGTTTGGCGATAAGAAACGTATCCATATTGGCTACAATATTCTCTTTGAAGAATACGCCAGGTCCGGTACTTCCAGAAGTAATATCAGCCGGGGCGGTGCTGTAATATTGATTTGATCCGACATACGTGGTCAATCGACCACCAATCCCCACTTCAAATTTTTGTTTTTTGCCAGGCCGCCAATTATGAATGTAATCACCTGTAAAAGTGCCTTGAGAGCTTCCAAAAGCTAATCCTAAATCAATTGAATTAGTGGATGACTTCTGCTGGGCAAACGAAAAGGTTACCAGGAGACTAAAGCCAACTAAAAATAATAGGATCCGAAACATCTGCGAACATCTACAAATAACGTTCTTTCTGTTGTTTTGTCTTGTCGGCATGGAGACAAAACGTGCGAATGATTTCCCTTTCCGGATAATCATTAATCCATTTAAAACAAAAAGGTAAATTATTGGAATTTTGATATTAAATGCATGAAAATATAACCAAAAAAGTCAGGCTTTTCACCTGACTTTTCATTTGCCAATTCTCTGTATCACTTGTCAAAAGCAATCGCATGGCACAGTTGGGAAGATAGTTGCGTGCAAAAGAAAGAATGATAATTAGGGAATCGACCTCACTAGTTCTCTAATCATCTTATTTGAAATGGTTTCCTGTTCGCTCTTATCATAAATGGAAACCAGATAAACGGTTGACCGAATAATTTTGACATACGTGATTACTCTTGCTCCACCACTTTTCCCTTTGCCTTTGGAGGTTATTGCCATCCGGACTTTATATAAATTTCCACCCAGTGAAGTACCAAATGTTGGATTTGCAGATAACCTTTGAGTCAGAACTTCTAAATCAGCTCTTATTGAAATGTATTTCTTTGATAATTTTTTGGCTTCGCTAAGAAAATTTGGGGTTGCCTCAATCTTAAAGCTCATTGAGCAACTGCTTTAAGGATATGGATTTCAAGTTTCCCTTTTCAATTTGCTTTACCTGTTTGAGTCCTTTCTCAATTCCAAGTAAAATACCTTTCTTTTTAAGGCCTGGGTTACCAGATCTCCTCCTCAGTAGCTCATGTTTAATTTGTTCCCACTCACGAAGAGGAACAAAAACACCCACCGTTTTACCTTTTGAATCAAATGTGTATTGAAATGCCATACATAATTTTTATAAAAATAATAAATAAATCAGAACAAAATCCAATCTTGAATATGGCGAGAATTTCGCGAATTATTAGATCCTATCGATCCATTGTTCCTTTACTCAATTCATACGTAGTCATTCAAGTTGTAAGTCAGCGCCTGCAATAACTTTCTAAGCCTCTTAAAAATCTGGACAAGGAGCTATATTTTATTAAAAAAAAGTCAGGCTTTGACCTGACCTTTTTAACATTGGCCTTCAAAAATCTACGTCATCGCGAACACCAGCAAGGATTGTGTTGTGGGTGAAGCGATCTCTCAAATCGAAGTCGAGTTTCAAAATAGGGAGCCTGCTTCGCCCCTCACTCCAACTAACCCTGGTGCTCGCAGTGACGTCACTATTTACTTCTTCCTAAGAAATATAAACAGAAAAAGTCAGGCTTTCACCTGACTTTTGTCTTACTACTTATGTCTTGCTACTATTTACTTCTTTCTAATGATAATATCCCCGTTATAATTCTTCATCGTAAACTCTGCGCCACCACCGTTGATGTCCCCCTTCACCCATTCATCGATCACTACCTTATAGGTACCTGATTTAGTATCCTTCTTTTGTACTGGTCCACTCTTGATCATGGTCATGTCAAAGCCGCTGAGTATTTCGCCTTGCTCAGTCTTCATTTTGAGGGTGGCTTTCAAGGTAGCCGGGAAGGTAAGATCTATATCTCCATTAAATGTTGAGTATGACATGGGCGCACCTTCCGTCACTTTATCGAAGGTTACTCTTATTTCACCATTGTAGGTAGTGGCTACCACCGAGCCTGAAATATTCTCGGCTGTAATCTCACCGTTATAGTTGGTGATTTCCAATTCGCCCTGGATGTTGCTAATTACTAAGTCGCCATCATTATAGGTGCTCACATTCAAATCAAAACCCGAAGGCACCTCTATTTCCAGCTTCATTTTGTTTGACCATGAATCTGAACTTGCTTTTACCGTGTTATCATTTTCAGTCACTTCCAAATCCATCGTTCCACCGGAGATCCGCTTTAACCCAGCCTTACTCGCTGAAGAACCGCTTTTATCCTTGTTCTTATTTTTATTGTCTTCATCGTCCTCATCACGATCTCGGTCATGGTCCCGGTCATGATCATCATCATTATCATCATCTTCCACGGCTGAGTATTTCACGAGAACATCCTTGCGGGCCGTACCCCTCACCGTAATGGACCCATAATTAAGATGGGCTTTCAGTTTGCCACGTTTGTTAGGATCGCTCAAGGGCACTGCAAAATCGCCTGACGATTGCGCAATAGCCAGAAATGACGAAATCAGGATTAGTATGGTTATTAATAATTGCTTTTTCATTTTCGTTGTTTGTTTAAAAATTTTTCTCTTTTATTTTTTTGCCACAGAAAACACAGATGACGACAAATTTTTAGTTTTAGGTAACATCAGTAATTATTTAGTTTTCTCAGTGAATCTGTGGCTTCTTAATTCAATTTGTTCTTTCCTTCAGGTACACATCACCGTTGAAGGTTTCAAAATCCAGCAACACTCCACCATTTCCAATCTTGAAGCGATTGCCTTTCACTTTGTATTTTGTGCCATTGTCTTGTTGCTCTTTTTCAACTGTCACCGGCAAAGACTCAAGACGGTCTACGTTCGTATAAAAATCTCCATTGAAACTTTCAAAGCTCATGTTGGCTGCCAGGCCTTTCTGAAACCATGCATTGATGTCGCCATTAAGGGAATAGAAACGGCAGTCTTTCAACGGGTTGCTTGCATACTCAATGTCTACATCACCATTAACGGTGGTGGCTGTTGCTTCGCGGGAGATGCTGGTAAGCTTAATGCTCCCGTTTACATTCTCAACCTTTAAAGCTCCCCTTACATTTTCTACGGTAACATCGCCATCATTAATAGTACTTAGAATCAGATTCACCAAAGCAGGGACCTTAATCGTAAAATCAAGGGTGTAGTCATAAGGAGGATCACAATTTCCGCCACGGCCATTGCAATTCCAATCGTAACCCCATCCTCCGTGTGAACCCCAATTATTATGGTCGTTGCGTTTTCGCTTGCCGAATCCGTTGCACGCACCTTCTACATAAAAGATTAAGGTATCGGCACGATCAATTGAACCCAACTGCAATTCCTTCTTCCCTTGTTCCAATCGTTCTTGCGTTTTGGCAGTGATTGTTCTTGTTACTTCCAGAATTACTTTATCACCCTCGTACCCAGTCACATTTACATCGCCATTGATATTGGCTACCATTATAGCATTCTCGGTACTCTTCTTTTCAAAGGCAAGTTCTTTGGTGATTTTATCGGTGAAGGTCTGGGCATTGCTAAACTGCAAGACTACCAGGTTTATTAAGATGATTAATTTGGTTTTCATTTTTTTTTAGGGTTTTTACCTCACCCCTGGCCCCTCTCCTGAAGGAGAGGGGTGTCCGAAGGATGGGGTGAGGTTAAATCAATACTTTTATACTCTCATTAATTTTACTTCTCACTTCTTTAGGAGTGTTTTCATTCAGCAAAAGCTTCTGCAGTTCTTTTACAGATTTTTTCTCCTGAATAGCGGCCATAAATTCGGCTAATGCCACTTGCACTAAGGGCGAATCCTGTTTGGCAATTGACTTGACCAGTTCTTCACGCACCGTGCTCTGCTTTGCATATGGCTTCAATGCTTCCAATGCAGCCAGTCGCACGTTTGCATTTTCATCGCGGTTCATCGTTTTGAAAAGTGCATCCGTTACTTTCTGACTCACCTGGCTCATCTCACTCGTCAGGCCAACCGCTTTCAGCCGATCTGTAGCCGATTCTTTTTCGAGCAAGGAGAATACCATCATCTCCCTCAAATCACTTACTTGTTGTGTCAGCTCATGTACTTCAGAGTTTTGCGATGGCTTGGTAAATAAGTAGCCTCCAATAAATCCCGCTACCAAAACAAGGGAAGCAAAAGCTAACCTCGGGAGGAAAACATTCCAATCTGGCAAAGTGAAAGAAAAACTTCCTTTACGCTGCTTTCTTTTTTCTTCAGTCAGGGCAGCATAAAAGTGATCATCTAACTTTAAAGACGGAGAAGGGCCTTCCATTCTGAAAAGTTGTTCATCGAGCAAATTAAGCTCACGCAGTTGAGTGAGTTCAACTTCTCCATTTTCGATCAACTGCTCAATCAATTTTACTTCTGACGGATCGGCCAAGCCTTCATTGTACTTAGCAATCAGCTCTTCAATTTGTTTTGTTTCCATATTGATTCTCGATACTGGGTTCTGGATTCTCGCCTGTTCTATCAAGCATCCGGAATCCAGCATCTATTTTTAATGACTCTTCTCCAACTGTTTGTAAATCACTTTCAGTTCTTGCAACGCCCGAAACACTTTTACTTTCACTGCTCCCTCTGTGCATCCTAAGATTTCTCCTATCTCGTGATACTTCTTCTCCTGATATTTGCTCAACAATAAGATCTCGCGTTTGTCAACCGGCAATCTGTCCATGGCCATGGAAAGCATGTGCCATTCTTCCTCCTGCTGTATTTCAGTTGACCGGTTTTCATCGTTGCTGAGCCTCTCTTGCCATTTTCCCAGGTCATCTTTTAAGTTGAGCTTGTTCTTTCGGTAATGATCGTGGTTCACATTTCGCGCAATGTGAAACATCCAGGCTTTGAAGTCGCCCCCGCCTGTCCGGCCGGCAGGCTCTCCGCGAAAGAGGTACCGATACTTCAAAATCCGAAGGAAGGTGTTCTGTACGAGGTCTTCGCTAAGTTCTTGTTCCCTGTTAAGCCCATAAAAGAAACCATACAAAGGCTTTTTATAACGTTCAAAGAGCAGACCCAGCCTGTCCAGGTCACCATCCCTGACCTTTTCCATCAATCTATTGTCTGAAAGCGCTTCCAAATTCAAGGTTTACAAGCAGGGAAACTGCGGGTTATCAAATAGGTTACAAAGAATTCCACTAAATTTAGAAGTATTAAATTCCTTATAAAACATGAACAAGCTACTTGTATTAACTTTCTTGAGTGTAATCCTGATCCGCTGTAACACCGAAGAAGCAAGAAAACTGGTTTGGTCTGATGAATTCAGTAATCCTGGCCAGCCGGATAGTAGTCGATGGAACTATGATTTGGGCGATGGTTGCCCAGATGTGTGCGGCTGGGGAAACAATGAGTTGGAATATTATACCAACGACTCTAAAAATGTTCGTGTAGAAAATGATATATTGATCATTGAAGCACAAAAAGATTCCCTTGGGGGAAAAGGATTTACCTCCACTCGCATTATCAGCAAATTCAAAGGAGATTGGCTGTATGGAAGAGTTGAAGTGAAGGCAAAACTTCCACGCGGCAAAGGCACATGGCCGGCAATCTGGATGTTATCTACCGATTGGAAATATGGAGGATGGCCAACGAGTGGAGAAATTGATATCATGGAGCATGTAGGGCATGACCCCGGAGTAATTCACGGCACAATTCATACTGAATCCTATAATCACGTAAAGCAAACGCAGAAGGAAGGAAAGATCACGGTTGCCGATGCACAAGATGCATTTCACATCTACGCTATCGACTGGTCGGAAAGCAAAATGGATTTTTATGTGGATGAAAAATTATATCACTCCGTAGTGAAAGGGACAAACGATACCTTTAAAGAATGGCCTTTCGATCAAAAGTTTCACCTGATCATGAACATAGCCGTAGGCGGCAACTGGGGTGGAGCGCAAGGTGTTGATGAGTCCATCTGGCCGCAGAAAATGGAAGTTGACTATGTGAGGGTTTATCAATAAGGAAGCTTTCAAAATTCAGGTATCTTTCCGTTTACCCTGGAACGTAATTTGCCTGGATTAATGTTTCCGTTAATAAACTAAGAACAGAGGGACATTTGTTATTTCATCAAAAAAAAGAAAGTGGAAAAGTAACGGAGGTCACGATAACCAGTGAACAGGCAGAGTGCTACTTGAAAATGTATTCGATGACTTTGTGGTGGATGGTGCTGAATTTCAAATCGAAGAATTACTAAGCAAAAATTCCAACAACAAGATCGCAACAGATTACTCTGCGGTCCAAGTGAGCTTTTTCCATTTTTTTAAGCCCTCATCAATTCCTCAATTCTATTCCGTTCAGTCTGTAACTCACGGGATAGTTTCATCTGCTTTTCCAACGTTTTGCGTTTGAACTCTTCATACTCGTTGCTGACAACATCTGCAATCACCATTTTCTCTTTCATCCTGGTCCGCATGACGTTCATGTTTCCTATGGCAAAACTGATGACGATCACAAAGCCAGCGAATACAAATGTTAAAAGAGTGAGAAACACGCTTTTCCTAAAATCAAAACCTAGTATTGATATATGAATGCTGCCGTAGACAACCTCTGCGGCCGACTCGCGTTCTTTCTTCAATGTAAGTTCTACCGACTTCAGGTTAGCCTCAAGTTGTGAAATCGTTTCGTGGGACTGCACAATCGTCAGTCTCTGCTTCTTAACGGAGTCCATCACTATTTTCCAAACTCCATCCAGCACAAACTCTTTGATCACTTTATAGTCTTGAAAAGTTTGGGAATTTGACTTCATTAAATGATAGCGCTCATTTAGCGTGTTATTTTTTCCCTCAAGAGAAATACTGGCGGGTTGAGCAAAAGAAAGATTGGCGGTCAACAGACTAATGGCTAGGAATAGACGGGTCATGGTTTTTTTTTCTAAAAATACCCGAACACTTCCGTCAATCCAATAGTATATAATTTAAACGTCCAAATAATTCGCCAAATAGGAATGAATAGAAGATAAACTGCTTACCTCTTTTTGATGTTGGGCATAAGCGGATTTATAGAAGGCTAACAAAATAAAAATCAATAATCAATTTTCGATGTAAATTCATCCGGAACCTCATTTTTAAACACAATGGAGGTTAAATGTATTTTAGAAACTCACCAAACATACGTACCAACTGCTCCGCCTGACAAAGAAGCAGTTGCTGAACTTCCTTTAAATTGTATCGAGAAAGACTTTATTAAATCACTATCATTCAATACAATCAATACTTTCTTCCCTAACGGAGTTACAAATGCGACATTCGGCAAACCATCAACACCATTGGAAGCTACCCGTACCGAACCAGGCCGAACAAATTTTGAAGCATGTGCAATAATGTAGTAGGAAACATTGCGGATAACAGAGTCACCAATCGTAAGGGCACCGAGGCATTCTGTACAACCTCCTTCATCAGTGTGAGGGTCTTGATTTTGATCCGCAGCAAGGTTCCATTCCAACACGTTACGACTCCAATTGCGCATAGCCCCAACAATTAAATTCTTCGTATGCCATCGTAGATCCCCATCAAAGTTACCCTTCGACCAGGTCCATTGCTCTGTGAAATAAATGTTGCGGTCAGGATGAGCATTGTGTACCTCTGAAAGCACATCAATCTCACCGAGATACAGATGAAAAGCAGATCCTTCTATAAATTTCTTAGCTTCGGCATCATTTAAAATCGAGATTGGATAATTGGGGTGATCACAATTATGATCAAACACAACTATTTTTGTTTCAATGCCTGCCAACTCAAAAGCAGGTCCTAAATACCTTTTTACAAACAGCGCCTGTTCATCAGCCGTCATAAGCATGCTTGGATTATTTTTTGGATTCTCAGGTTCATTTTGCAGCGTAATAGCATCGATAGGAATATCCTCCGCTTTCATCGCGTGAATGTATTTAACAAGGTAGTTTGCATACACCGTATAATATTCAACTTTGAGACTTCCCCCTTTCGGACTGTTGTTATCCTTCATCCAGGCAGGCGCTGACCATGGACTTCCCATGATCTTAATATCTGGATTAAGGGCCAATATCTCTTTCAATATTGGAATCAGGTTCTTTTGATCCTCTGCAAGACTGAACTTAGACAATGAAATATCTGTCATACCTCCTGGCATGTCATCATAGGAAAAGACATGATCGTCCAGATCAGATGCTCCAATACTAACTCTCAGATAGCTGATTCCTATGTTATTGCTATCGCTTAGAAATAACTCCTTCAATAATTCCTTGCGCTGGGATGATGTTAATTTTTGATTCATTAAAAAGGCACTCCCTCCCGTGAGGGCGTAACCAAATCCATCAACAGTTTGAAATCGTTGAGTTGTGTCAACGGTAATAACAGCATTCGTGTCTGTAATTGCTTCAAACCGCAATTTAGTTGGAGCTTCGGCAAATAAAGAAGTCTTATCGTCTGTTGTTATCCAAACAGCAACTTCACCTTCAGAAGCCAATTGATCTTGTGCCGAGGGTGTGCAAGCCAACATCGGCAACAGAATAAAAAGAGATAATCGAGATACTACAGCATTCATTTTTTACTTATTGTTTCTGACCAACCGGTCTAACATTTTTTCCCACCCGTTGTGTCAGATCGTCTCCTAAATCTACTCTCGCCTTCTCCGCCAGTTTCTCCAATGCCTCTACTATTTCCGGAAACTGCTTCTTTACATCATAACGCTCACCCGGATCGCGTCTTAAATCATATAAAGTCTTTTCAAAGGAGAAGTTTTCATTTGTCTCTCCAGGGTAACCATCTTTTCCTACTTTAAAATTCTCGTACGTTCTACCCGGATGGGGCAGAATTAATTTCCAATCGTCCAGTCGAACCGCTTCGAGGTTATTTTTTTGATAATAGTAATAGAACTCCTTGCGAGGTGCAGCTGTCATATCTCCCATCAGGATTGGCAACAAGCTCACTCCGTCAATTTTTTGCACTGGAACTTTCAACTTTAATAAATCTGCTAGTGTTGGAAAAATGTCAATCGTGGAAGAAAGACTATTGCTAATAAGTCCTTCCGGAAGAGTTCCTTTCCATCGCATAAGGCACGGTACACGCATTCCGCCTTCAAATGAATTTCCTTTGCCTTCGCGTAAGCCACCGGTTGAGCCGGCATGATTGCCAAAATTCAACCAGGGACCATTGTCACTGGTGAAAATGATTAATGTGTTATTGTCCAATCCATTCTTCTGAAGAGCATTCAACACCTCACCAACCGACCAATCAATCTCCATCATCACATCACCATACAAGCCTTGTTTGCTTTTACCTTTGAATTGTTCAGACGCATTGATGGGCACGTGCGGCATGGAATGAGCGAAGTAAAGGAAGAAAGGCTTTGCCTTATTCCGGTTAATAAAATCCACGGCACGTTGAGTGTACTGTTTAGTCAGGTTGGCTTGATCTGCAAGTGTGGCAACAGGTATCTGTCTGTCATTGCCTTCCAATATATACAAGGGAGGAAATCGATCCTTCCTCCAGTCTCCAGCAGGCTGTCCGGCAAAATCAATTGGCCACATGTCGTTAGAATACGGCAACCCAAAATATTCATCAAATCCATGCTGCAGGGGAAGAAACTCTTTGCTGTCGCCCAGGTGCCACTTACCCACCATTCCAGTCACATATCCTTTTTGTTTTACTAATTCCGGCAAGGTGAGCTCCGATGAATTAATACCTATAGAGCTATTGGGAAACAGTGCTCCCGAAAAGCCGATTCTATTTGGATAGCACCCCGTCAGCAATGCCGCGCGTGAGGCAGAACACACGGCTTGAGCAGTCAAGAAATTGGTGAACCTAATTCCCTCGTTGCCAAATTTATCAAGTATAGGAGTGGTATAATCCAGAGCGCCAGTAGAACCCAAATCACCATTTCCCATATCATCCAAAAAAATCAACACGATATTCGGATCAGGCGGAGTTTGTTTTTGGTTAAATCCCGTAGTTAATTTAAGAATCAAGAGAATCAAGAGGAAACCAAGGCTGTATTTCATACGTCAGAAGTCTTGATAATATAATGCTATACAAACTTACATAGTAATTAATTGTAAAAAGTAAGACTTTGTTATTAGATTCAAAAACTGGTTACTTTTGAAGCGTATTGAAAAAGGTAAAAGCAACAAAAATCATAATCTGGATAGTGGGGCTGGTCTTACTGACGCATTTCACGGCTTCCATCACACTCTACTTTTTTCAGGATAACATCATTTTTCAGCGCAAGAAACTCACGCAAGACTATATCTTCAAATTTAATGCAGACCCGAAGCAAGAACCATTTGAAGAATATTTTATTGAAACTGATGACGGAGAGACTTTAAATGCACTTCTGTTCAAAACGAAATTGACATCCAAAGGACTTATCCTCTACTTTCATGGTAATGCAGATAACCTCCAGCGCTGGGGCAAATATTCCGTTGACTTCACCCGGTTAGGGTACGACATTCTGATAATGGATTACCGCGGTTATGGCAAAAGTACAGGAAAGCCTACGGAACGAGACTTATACAAAGATGCTCTTACCGTACTGAGATGGTCACAGGCTAACCTTCCGAATAGTCGATTAATCATATACGGCCGATCACTTGGGACCGCTGTCGCCTCCAACTTAGCTACTGCCATCAATCCTGACTTGTTGATTTTAGAAACACCATTTGACGAATTGAAGGGATACATCTACGAACCACTCAAACCTGTACTCTATTTTCTTCCTCTACACTCAACGTTTTCAAACAAGACTTTCCTGACAAAAGTTAAGTGCAAAAAAATAATCATCCATGGCACAAAAGACCAGGTTATACCCCTATCATCCGCCCAGCGACTTAAACCATTGTTGGTAGAAGGCGATCAGTTTATCATCATTGAGGGAGGAAGTCACCGCAATCTGCGCGATTTTAAAAGCTTTCATAAGGCGTTAGAAGTGGCCTTGAAGTAGTAATAGAAAATCAGTTTCTCAAGTGTGCTCTTCGTTCAGCAAGAATTCACTATTTTGACTAAAATATACGCTAAGATCCATGGCAACACTGCTGTTCATCATGATTGGAATCTACATAGCCAGCTGCCTCGCCTTCTACTTTTTTCAGCACTTAGCATTCTTCCGGCCCGAAAAACTTTCCACCGAGTTCGAATATAAATACCCTTTCCCCTTTGAGGAACTTGATTTTGTTATGGAAGACGGTGGCCTCATCAATGCCATCTATTTTAAAGTGCCCAATTCAAGAGGGATTGTTTATTATTTGAAAGGAAATTCTAAAAGCATCAAAGGCTGGGGAAAATTCGCAAAGGATTTTGTGAGTAACGGTTACGATTTTTTTATGATGGATTACCGGGGCTTTGGCAAAAGTCGGGGGAAAAGAAGTCAGACTAAAGTATTTAATGATGCACAGTTCATTTACCAATGGCTTGCCCAGTCGTATCCTGAGAATAAAATTATTTTGTATGGTCGATCGTGGGGAAGTGGCATAGCCGCACGAATAGCTTCCTGGAACAATCCAAGGTTACTAATTTTAGATTCTCCTTATTTCAGTTTCCATTATACAATTCATCAGTACCTGTTTTTTATTCCTTTAAAATGGCTGTTGAAGTACGACATTCGCACCGATCAATATTTAGAGACAACAAGGTGCCCGGTGCATATTATCCATGGCAGCAAAGACAGGCTTATTTCATTTTCGCAAAGCGAAAAACTGAAGGCCCTGTTTCCTGGTAAAGTTATTTTGCACAAAATTAAAGGAGGCCATCACAACAACTTACCGGATTTTTCCGAATTTTTTGAAATCCTTTATGCCATTCTTTATGTAAACCCTGCGGTTGAAAAATCAACCTGATGGTATGGAGATTACAATAAAAACATTCGCTGATTTTACACGCATTTTTGACATACTTCCGTATCAAAAAGAAAAATATCCAAATACAACTGCACTCAATTATTTCTTTACGGGGAAATGGCACGGCTATTCCATTCAGGAATTACAAACTAAAATCGATGCCCTTTCGTGCTGGTTCATTAGTAATGGTTACATAAAAGGAGATAAAATAATAGTCGTGCCGATCATAGGAAGTCCCGAATGGATGATGTTGGACTTTGCCTGTCAGCAGGCTGGTTTGATTACCGTGCCTGTGCATCCTACTTCGCGCTCTGAAGAAATTGAAGTAATTGTAACAGAAACCGAAGCAAAACTTTGTCTGACTGCTGATGGCGAACTTTATTTCAAATTTTTATTGGTCCTGGAAAAACTAGAAGCAAGGACTTTTATATATCACCTCCAGGCAAGTGTTCCGGGCTATTTTTATCCACTACAAACATCAAAAGTATCTGATGAAGAATTAAGCCTGCTGAATGAAATAAAGAAAGAAATTCGCGAAGATGATTTGCTCACCATCATGTATACCTCTGGCAGTTCGGGTATTCCCAAAGGGGTGATGCTCACGCATCGCAACATCGTCCATAACATTAAGGCCATATTGACATTGTTGCCACTTGAACCTAGGCATAGAGTATTAAGTTTTTTACCGTTCAGTCATATTCTTGAACGCGCCACCTGTTACGCCTATTTAGCATTTGGTGTGTCCGTGTATTTCAGTCAAAACAAAGAAAGCTTTGCGCACGATTTTAAAACAGTTAAGCCTCATTTCTGCACCTGCGTACCTCGTGTACTTGAAAAAATGTATGACTTCATGCTGGAGCAATTGCTCCATAAAAACCTATTGAAGAAGAAAATAATTTTATGGGCATTGACCGTTGGTAAAAAATATGACTCAATGGATCGGATGAAAATACTGTTCTCTATTAAAGTGATAATGGCTAGAGTGTTGGTCTTACGTTCATGGAGAAAAAAGTTAGGTGGAAAAATAAGGTACATGGCGGTAGGTGCTGCCTCGTTGCAACCCGAAATAGGGAGATTGTTTTCTGCTGCTGGAATTCATGTTGTGGAAGGATATGGGATGACAGAGACCGCACCCCTCATTACCATGAACCGATTTGAGCCAGGATTAAATCGATTTGGCACGGTTGGAGTGGTGATTCCGGGAATAGAGGTTAAGATAGACGAACCAAACGAGGAGCACGAAGGTGAAATTTTAGTAAAGGGACCTAATATAATGGTAGGGTATTTTAAAAGACCTGATCTTACGAAAGAAGTTTTTACAGACGATGGTTGGCTCCGCACAGGTGACATTGGCAAATTTGTGCATCATCGGTTCCTAAAAATTACTGATCGAAAAAAAGACATTTTCAAAACCTCGTCAGGCAAATATATTGCTCCTCAACCCATTCAAAATCACTTGGCAAAATCACCCTTTATCGAAAGGTGCCTCATCATTGGGTTTCAAAAGCCGTTTGTCACTGCTCTGATCGTTCCACATTTCACGATGCTGCAAGCCTGGTGTGCGCAAGAAAAAATTCATTGGACATCGCCACAATTTATGGTGCACAATATTAAAGTAAGAGCCAAACTTCAGCAGGAAATAGACCATCTCAACGAGAAACTGCACAACTTTGAACGTGTGAAGGACTTTGTTTTATGTCATCAGGAGTGGAGTGTGGAGAATGGTGAAGTCACCACAACATTGAAGCCTATCCGGAAAATACTATTGGAGCACTATGGGAAGGAAATTGAGAAGATGTATGCTTGATTTTATTTGTACTGTTATTGGAAGAACCATGGTCTGTTACTTCAACTCTAAAATTACGACCGAGTGCGCTGGTAACTTCACTTTTAATGAATTGCCGCTCAAACTCGACTCTTTAAAAGCAGCCGGCTTAACTTTATCAGGCGTTTCGAATGAATTGTGATCCTGAATTTTCTCCGAAGTAAGAATTCTTCCGGTAACAGAAGTGAATTTTGCTCCTCGAATATCTACTACCACCTCCTGACTATTCCTGGCATCAATATTTACTAATGAAATATGTGTTAGTCCATTGGCATCCTTTGATGCAGAGGCCGAGACGGCCATTAATTTTTCAGTTCCAAAAATATAATCATTAGTTTTGATTTGAATTGGCAGAAGAGTAGCATCCTGATGAACATTATACATTTCCATCACATGATAGGTTGGTGTTAACAGCATCTTCTCTTCGTTGGTGAGAATCACCGCTTGCAAGACATTTACAGTTTGTGCCAGATTGGCCATACGCACCCGATCACTGTGATTGTGAAAAATATTTAATGTGGCGCCTGCCAATATCGCATCGCGCATCGTGTTTTGCTGATACAAAAAGCCAGGATTTGTATTTGGCTCCACATCATACCAACCTCCCCATTCATCAACCACAAGTGCGATCTGCTTGGCAGGATCATATTTATCCATAATAGTTGAGTGCTTGGTGACCAGTTCTTCCATGAAAAGCGCTCTTTTAAGTATCAAAAAATATTCTTGCTCCGAAAAATCTTTGGCTGATCCTTTTTTATTCCAGTCGATAACAGAGTAGTGATGCAAAGCCACTCCTTCCAACATGTTATGCGGAATGTCGCGCATAAGGACTTCTGTCCAGTGGTAATCCGAGGAGTTGGCTCCAGAGGCAATCCTGAAAATCTTACTGTCATTATTCCAACTTGTCATGAAAGTTGCATACTGTCGGTATATGTTGGCGTAATACTCTGCCGTCATGTTACCTCCACAGCCCCAGGCTTCGTTGCCAACTCCCCAGTATTTTACATTCCAGGGTTTTTCTCGTCCATTCTCTACGCGGAGTTTAGACATAGGACTAACGCCACCAAAATTTACATACTGCAACCATTCTGTAAACTCCTGAACGGTTCCACTTCCAACATTGCCTGCAAGGTAAGGTTCGGCACCAATCAACTCACACATGTCCAGAAAATCGTGGGTGCCAAAACTGTTATCCTCTGTTACACCTCCCCACCATGTGTTTACCATCGTTGGTCGTTTGTCTTTTGCACCGATACCATCTTTCCAATGATACGTATCTGCGAAACATCCTCCAGGCCAACGCAAGTTGGGAACTCTTAATTTCTTCAACGCATCAACCACATCATTACGAACACCCTTGGTATTAGGGATAGTTGTATTTTTCTCACCAACATAAAAACCTCCATAAATACATTTGCCGAGATGCTCTGAAAAATGACCATAGATGTGACGGTCAATTTTTACTCTTCCATGATCAGCATTCAATACAATTGTATTTTGACTTATTCCTTGAATTAAGATAAAGGAGAGAAGTAGTGTACCTAGTGTTTTCAAAGTGGTCTATTATTGGTGTAGCGATCTGTAACTATTTACTCGGTGTCATCGATTAACTAGTTTATGCTTCTTCCATGATAATAACCTTTTCCATCACATCGCCCTGACGGATAGCATCAATCACTTCATCTCCAGCAAAAACTTTTCCAAACACCGTATGGTTACGATCAAGGTGTTGCGTGGACTTCCGGGTATGGCAAATAAAAAATTGCGAGCCACCCGTGTTCCGTCCGGCATGCGCCATTGAAAGTACGCCTCGGTCATGATATTGATTCTCTCCAGTCAATTCACAATCAATATGATAGCCAGGACCACCATTGCCAATGCCATTCGGACAACCGCCCTGAATCATAAAATTTGGAATAACTCGGTGAAAGGTTAACCCATTATAAAAACCCTTTCCGGCCAAGGTTATAAAGTTCTTTACCGTATTGGGAGCATCCTTTTCAAAAAACTTAATTTTCATAACTCCCTTCTTGGTGTGAATTTCTGCTATCTTCATTGTTTTCTTAGTTTATGATGCAAGATAACAGGAGATATTAATTTTGAGATAATAATTTACCGCTGTCTTCAAACTTCAGAACATGAAACCATGCATTAGTTCAAAAAAAATGTATCCCACGCAAGCTATTGCCGAAGATGCGCTGATTGAAGCCAGGACGCAATTCGACTACAAAGCAAATCAAGGTCCTGTGGGCGTTTATCTGTGCGAAGATTGTGGATACTACCACCTCACCTCACAAGGAAAAATGAACGACAAACTGGCCACTCAACTAAAAGACGGAAAAATCAAACTTCAGAAAGAAGCAAATCAATGGATGAATAAGTTGAAGAGGCGATGACTGTTAAATTGACATCACATACTTCTTTAAAAAAGATTGCGAATCCAGCACCTCTATCTCCGAAAAGAAAAAATCATTTCTATCTTCAGTAATAATACATTTGCAACCGGCTGCTTCCGCTGAATAATATTCCAATCCGTCTTCAAAATCGTGAATGGATTTATTTTTGACCGTCCTAACAACACTAGACTTATCAGCCGAAGCTACCTCAATCTTATCACACAAAATTTCCATTTTTTGTTTTGCTCTGACAGTTCCGCTTTTCTTTTCCGCAAAATAAAAAGCAATGGCCAGGCAAATTGGTGAAGTATAAACCTGAAATTTGGAATTATCCATCAAACTCATCACACGGGAAGAATACGTGAAGAGTGGGTATTCCTTATTCAATACGGAAACTAAAATATTCACATCGAGAAATATTTTCATTTCCGCGATTTGTAGTATTCCTTTTTAAGGGCTTTGCGGGATGGAATTGCCTTTTGATATTTTACTTCGCCTTCCGCCAGCATGCTTACCCAATCTGCCACGGGCAGATCTTCCAATTGCTGATAATGACCGCTCGTAATTTTGCTGTATAGAAATTCGGTGAGCCTGGATAAGCTAATGTTATTATCATCGGCAAATTTTTTGGCCTTGCCGATAATCTCTTCATTGAAGCTTAACGTAACTTTAGCGTCCATACGCTTTTAATTTTATACGACAAAGATAACATTTTTATACGTATAAAAACAAGCCTTGGTTTCTTACCCCCTCAAAAAGTATTCCCGCCAAGTCGCTCAAAATGCGTATCTTTGCGCATCACTCCTCCCTACCTGCCTAAAATGGCATCGGCAGGCAGGCAAATCCTCGTAGAAAAGCGCTTTCTGCGCTGCGTTGAGCCAAGAGGCGTTCACTTAAAAAAAGTAAACACGGGGTTTCGTGTTTCAAAATTAAACATGTCATTTGAAAAATTAAATCTCATTGAGCCCATCTTGCGTGCTCTGAAAACTGAAGGCTATACAAAGCCAACACCCATCCAGGAACAATCTATTCCTGTGTTATTAGACCGCAAAGATTTGCTCGGCTGCGCACAAACCGGAACGGGCAAGACAGCAGCCTTCGCTATTCCTATTTTGCAATTATTGCACGAGGATGAACTCTATAAGAAAGCCCCTGGCGGAATTAAAACATTGATCTTAACTCCAACTCGCGAACTTGCCATTCAAATTGGTGAAAGTTTTGCAGCGTACGGAAGACATCTTCGTATTCGCCACACCGTCATCTTTGGTGGTGTATCGCAAAAATCACAGACGGATGCATTACGTGCGGGTGTCGACATATTGATTGCAACCCCCGGACGTTTGCTTGATTTAATGGATCAGCGTTATGTTAAACTGGACCTGGTCAAAATGTTAGTGCTGGATGAAGCGGACCGAATGCTAGACATGGGTTTCATTCACGATGTGAAGAAAATTATTTCAAAAGTGCCTGCTAAAAGACAAACGATATTTTTCTCGGCTACAATGCCATCTGAAATTTCCAAATTAGCCGATACTATTTTAACCCACCCGGTAAGGGTAGAAGTGACGCCAGTATCGTCTACCGCAAATACGATTACCCAAGAACTTTACTATGTTGATAAGAATAATAAAAAGTCCCTGTTGCTTGACCTGTTGAAAGATAAATCCATTAACACCGCGCTTGTCTTCACACGTACAAAACACGGTGCTGATCGCGTAACAAAAGATTTGAATCGAGCTGGGGTTTCAGCTGAAGCCATTCACGGAAATAAATCACAAAATGCCCGTCAACGAGCATTGAGCAATTTTAAATCACAGCAAACCCGCGTATTGGTGGCTACTGACATCGCTGCACGTGGAATTGATATCGATGAACTTTCTCACGTTATCAATTTTGAATTGCCCAATATCCCTGAAACGTACGTTCACCGCATTGGCAGAACTGGTCGCGCGGGCGCAAGTGGAATCTCTATCTCTTTTTGTGATGCAGAAGAAAAGGAATTCCTGAAAGATATTCATAAACTCATCGGCAAAACCATTCCTGTTGTGGAAGGTCATCAGTACCCGATGATGCATCACACCTTTATCAAGCCTGCAGAAAAGCAGCGACAAAGTTCACCGCGGAGACCCGGCAGCAATGGCAATAATTCATTCCGAAATTCCGGAAAGAGATGGTCAGGTGGGCAACAAGCGAGGAGGGATTAATCTCAAATCCATAAATTTTAACGGAGCCTCCACTTTAAAAATGGAAGCTCTTTTTGTTTATTATTATTTAGTTGACTTTGTCAACTAAATTTTATTACTTTCCCATATGAAAATAGAGGATATTCAATCCGTGCGGGACTTCAACCGTTTTTACACCAATATCATCGGATTATTGGACAATCATATCTTAGACAGTTCCTATTCCTTACCAGAAGCACGTGTGCTGTTTGAACTCAATCGTCAAAGTAGTTGTACTGCGCGGGAAATACTGAACGTTATCAAAATCGATAAAAGCTATTTAAGCCGGATGCTCACCCAATTTGAAAGCAGTGGACTTATCCGAAAAAAAACATCTGCAGAAGATGGAAGGGCTGTTCAGTTAACCCTCACTCCAAAAGGAAAAAAAGCTGCTTACGAGTTGGACACTGCCTCCATCCTTCAGATAAAAAATATGTTGAAACCCATATCTGATCAAGCACAGCAACAATTACTTCTTCACCTTCAAAAAATCAAGCTCATACTTTCCAATCCTTTAACATAATTGACATGAAAAATATCTCTATCCAGGACATCACAATCCGCACTGAAATTAAGTCTGGCGACATTGGGTATGTTACCCACCTGCATGGAAAACTATATAAATCAGAATTCGATTATGGAATTCAGTTCGAGACTTATGTAGCGGAAGGACTAAACGAGTTTTATCGAATGTATGACCCTGCCAACAACCGTGTATGGGTGTGTGAACATGACCGAACAATGATCGGTTTTCTTTTATTGATGAATCGGGGCGAGGCTGCTCAACTCCGTTACTTTATCATAGAACCAGAATATCGAAGCATTGGTCTGGGCAAAAAATTAATGGATTTGTACATGGCATTTCTTCGGCAATGCGGATACTCATCAAGTTATCTCCTAACTACACATGAACTGCATGCTGCAGCTCATCTCTATAAAAAACATGGATTCAAACTTATAGAAGAAAAACCAGCATCCTCTTTTTTTGGCAAACCCCTTATGGAACACCGTTATGAACTTGATCTAAAGAACTGATCTATCAAAATTGTTCTTTAACGGATGGTATCATGTGGGCAGCAGACAAGAATGGATAAGGTAAAACTTTATTGACATTAAAGGCCATTACAATACTGCTTTTTACTACCAGTCAATCACTTTCTTGTCCCGGTAAAATTTTCCTGAAACAACATTCTTTTCCGTGGCAAGCCAAATAGCAGTTTCGGCCCCTTTTTCCAATGAACGAGGGGCATTCTTCCCACCCATCTCTGTCTTTACCCAACCTGGGCACATTGAAAAGGCCTTCAATTTTGTGTCAACAAGTTCTGATGCCAGCAACATGGTAAAGGAATTAAGCGCGGCTTTGCTCAATCGGTATGCTCCATATCCACCATGATTTAAAGAAGCCATCTCTCCCATACCACTGGAGATATTGATGATCCTCCCCTCTTCACTTTTTTTTAGTAATGACATAAAGTATTTTGAAGTGCGAACGGGTCCCATCAAATTAGTACCCATTACATTGGTGATTTGATTCAAATCAAAATCAAGCATGGCGTGATTGCCGATTACCCCAGCATTATTCACCAGTACATCAAGCTTTCCCTGTTTTTTGTCAACCATTGAAGCTGCTTCCATTATGGAGGTTTCATCCAGTACATCTAATTGCATGCCCCATGCATTACTTCCAATTTCCGTTGCGACTTGGTGTGCCTTTGAGTGATCGCGGGCAGTAACAATTACCTGCCAGTCTTTTTTCGCCATCTGTCTCGCAATCTCTTTTCCTATTCCACGGTTAGCGCCTGTGATGAGAATGACTTTTTGGTTCAAATTCATAAATCCTATTACATCTTCAGCAATTTGAAGGCATGCGTCCATTCTTTGTTTATCATACCTGGAATGCACCACAGCATACACAACGGCTCAATAGCCCTTGCTGATTCAACAAGCCCATAGTCTGCCGTTTCCCAACCAAATTGATCAAGGATTGAATTAACTTGTTTTTTGGCTTCACCATCGTTACCACAAATAAACATGGTGGGCTTTCCCCCTGGAAATATAGGGTTCACCATAAATGAATTACCTACGCTATTAAACGCCTTTACGAATTTTGCCTTTGGGGCAACTCTTTGTAAACGTTCCATCAAGGAATCTTCAAGCGTAGTAAAATATTTTAAAACGCCATTTACCGGAGGAACTTCTGCAATTGGATTAGTGGTGTCTATGACAATTTTGGCTGTTAGTTGTGAAGCGATTGATTTTATCACGGTTTCAGCGACTGCGCCCTTCACCGCCAACACAACGATGTCGCCAAACTTTGCGGTTTCTTCAAAGCTACCGAGTTGAGCGTGTGTGTGTTTGGTTTTCCAGTCGGCTAGTTTGTCAAGGTGGCTGCTGCCCACCATCACATCATAACCATGCTTTAAAAATCCGGATGCTAAAATTTGGGCAACTTGCCCTGAGCCAATAACGCCAATTTTCTTTGTTGCCATAGATAAAGTTTTTTGTTAGAATAAAGATAACCTGTGGAATCGCCATATCGTTCAAAAAAAATTAACTTTCTCCGATGAAGATTGGTTTACTCTCAGATACACACAGTCACCTCGACCCAAAAGTGCTTGAGTATTTTAAGGATTGTGACGAAATCTGGCATGGTGGGGATATCGGTGATGCTATGGTAATCAATGAGCTGGAAAAATATAAACCGGTTAGAGCTGTGTTTGGAAATATAGATGACAAAGAGATGCAAGTTCGTTTTCCAGAAGACGTATGGTTTAACTGCGAAGACTTAACAATTTGGATGACACACATTGGCGGAGCGCCACCTCATTACAATCCGCGAATAAAAAAGATACTTAAAGACCGCGCTCCCGATATTTTCATCTGTGGCCACTCACACATTCTTCGGATCAAAAAAGATCCGAACTACAACAACATGCTATACCTAAATCCGGGGGCAGCAGGTAATCATGGGTTTCATCACATCAAAACCATCGTACGGTTTAATGTAATTGGAAAAGAAATAAAGAATATGGAAGTGATTGAGTTAGGAAAGCGTGGTAAGATTAGCCAATGAGTAAATGATCAATTAGCCAATGGGCTACAAATCAAAAAGCCAACGTGAGTCTAACATTGGCTGATTTTTTGGTAATGGTACCAAATTATTTCTTCGCGGCCTTTGCCTTAAATTCTTCTTTGATCTTCTCAATATCAACACTTTTAGCCACAGGCTTAAAATTCTGTACTTTGAGCGATGTTCTTCTGCGAGACGCTTTCGCTTTATCTTTGCGGTTCTTTCTCTTCAAACGGGTTACTGACATGGCTTCTGAGTTTTAAAGGGTGCAAAAATAAGCAGGTTTTCCGATTTCCAGCCACAGACTCATTGATTATTTCAATTTGTTTGGAAATTCAGTGATTCTAAGGGTTAGTGATTAAATTGCCGCGTTTATCTATGGAAAAACCTACACTCCCGAAAGGTACTCGTGACTTCGGCCCGGCACAAATGGCTAAGCGACACTTCATCCTCGAAAATATTAAAAAGGTGTTTCAGAAATATGGCTTCCAGCCATTGGAGACTCCCGCAATGGAAAACCTTTCTACCCTTACTGGGAAATATGGGGAAGAAGGGGATCAGTTACTATTTAAAATTCTTAACTCGGGGGACTTTCTTAAAGATGTTGATCAATCTGCACTCGAAACTCGAAACTCGAAAAGTATAACTTCGAATGTCTCCGAAAAAGGCCTTCGTTATGATCTCACCGTTCCCTTTGCGCGCTATGTGGTGATGAACAGAGGCGAAATTTCTTTCCCGTTCAAACGCTATCAGATTCAACCCGTGTGGAGAGCTGATCGTCCCCAAAGAGGACGATATCGTGAATTTTACCAATGCGATGCTGATGTGGTGGGTACAGATTCCTTACTCTGTGAAACTGAAATTGTTTTGATGATCAAGGAGGTATTCAAGGCATTGGGCATTGAGGAGTATACCATTAAAATAAATCACAGAGCAATCCTTTCAGGACTTGCGGAGTTGAGCTGCTCAAAAGAAAATGAGTCTTCCTTGTTCATTGGCATTGATAAACTGGACAAGATTGGAGAAGAAAAAGTAAGAGAAGAATTAAAGTCACGAGGCTTTGAAGAAAATAGTTTGAACATCGTTTTTGACATTCTGAACTTTAAAGGAACCACTCAGCAAAAAATAGATTTCCTTACTTCGAAGTTTTCTTCTTCCGAAAAAGGAAAAAAAGGAGTGGCTGATTTTAAAGAGGTGTTGAGTTTATTGAAAAGTTATGGAGTTGAAGAAGATCATGTTGAGTTTGATATTGCACTCGCCCGTGGTCTCTCCTATTATACAGGTTGCATTTTTGAAGTGAAGATCAACAATGTATCAATCGGAAGTGTGGGAGGCGGGGGACGGTATGATAACCTCACCGGTAATTTTGGATTACCCGGTATTTCTGGTGTCGGGTTTTCATTTGGTGTGGATCGATTGTACGATGCTTTGGAAGAACTTCAACTCTTCCCAAAGGAGGCACAGATATCGTCCACGGTAATGATCGCGCATTTGGATGAGGAAACTTTTCGTTACGGATTAAAAGTAACACAGGAAGTAAGGCAACATGGGATCGCCACAGAAATCTATCCCGATCAAACCAAGCTCAAAAAACAACTGGACTACGCCAATAAAAAAATGATTCCTTTCGTGATCGTAATTGGCTCGGATGAAATGAAAGACGGATTGCTGACGATTAAGAACATGGAAACAGGAGAGCAGGAGAAATTATCCCTGAATGAAATCTTAGTTAAAAAGTTGGCAGTAGGCAGTAAGCAGTAGGCAAATTGCCAACTGCCTGTTGTTTATTGCCTATTAAGAAATGGAGCCAACACATCGTATATCCAACAAACCCTTAACGCTGAAAGAACTTAACCACGTTCTTTACGGTCATTCAAAAATTGCGCTGTCCGAGGATGCACGACAAAAAATCATCCGTTGCCGCGACTACCTCGATCAAAAACTGGCTTCCTCTAATCATCCGATTTATGGAATCAACACAGGGTTTGGTTCACTATATAATACAAACATCCCGAAAGAAGACCTTGAGAAGCTTCAAGAGAATTTAGTGATTTCGCATGCCTGCGGAACTGGCGCAGAAGTGCCACGTGAAATTGTGTTATTAATGCTCTTCTTAAAAGTTCAGTCGCTGTCCTATGGCTATTCTGGTGTCCAATCAGAAACTGTTGAGCGGTTGGTTGAAATGTTTAACCAACGCGTACTACCAAGAATTTATGAAATGGGTTCGTTGGGAGCTTCTGGTGACCTCGCCCCTTTAGCGCACTTGTCATTGCCACTTATTGGCTTAGGCAAAGTACATTATTTAGGAAAGATTTATTCAAGCGAAGAAGTATTGAACCTTTTAGGGTGGGGAAAAATTCATTTCAAAGCAAAAGAAGGATTGGCTTTGCTCAATGGCACCCAGTTTATGAGCGCCTATGGCGTTTGGTGTTCGCTTCACTCGAAACGGATTTTAAAATTAGCTAATCTCGTTGGTGCGCTTTCTTTAGATGCATTCGATGGAAGGGCTGAGCCATTTGATGAACTTGTTCATAACATCCGTCCGCATAAGGGGCAAGTCAAAGTGGCTCGTGAAGTAAAAAATATTTTGGAAGGAAGCGCCATTATTTCGCAACCTAAGAAACACGTTCAAGATCCTTACTCGTTCCGGTGCATCCCGCAAGTACATGGAGCCAGCGATGATGCAGTTCAGTACGTTTCAGAAATTGTGTTAACAGAAGTTAATGGTGTTACTGACAACCCAAATATCTTTCCTGAAGAAGATAAAATTATCTCAGCTGGAAATTTTCATGGTCAGCCACTAGCACTTGCCCTCGATTTTTTGGCAATTGCCCTGGCTGAGTTGGGTAGCATTTCAGAAAGAAGGACGTATCAGCTAATCTCGGGCTCACGCGATTTACCGAATTACCTTGTAGCCAATCCCGGTATCAATTCCGGCTTGATGATACCTCAATATACTGCGGCCTCCATTGTGAGCCAGAATAAACAACTTTGTACTCCTGCCTCTGTGGATTCCATTGTGTCCTCGAATGGACAGGAAGACCATGTGAGCATGGGTGCCAATGCTGCTACAAAAGCATTTCGTGTTGTAAATAATGTGTATTCAATATTGGCTATTGAACTGATTACGGCCTCTCAAGCCCTGGAGTTTCGAAGGCCCTTGAAAACTTCGCTCCAGCTTGAAAAATTTGTAAATACTTTCCGGCAGTCTGTTCCGTTTATAGTAACAGACCGTCTATTGCATGATGATATGGTGAAGGCTGAAAAGTTTTTAAAAGAAACTATCTTAGAGGTGTGAGGAAAATCATTCCATTAATCATTGCTTCATTTTTTACAATGGCCTTACTGGCTCAGTCTCCCTATAAAAGCAGACTGGGTCGTTTTCAGGTGGACCAGAAAAAGGGCTGCGCACCTTTCACTATTACAATCACAGACGCAAATCTGATCACCACTGGCGATTGCACCCCCGGTAAACCATGTGAAATGGACTACGAGAGTAAAGGTCAACAACAAAATCTCTTCACCTATACGTACACCACTGCTGGTACTTTTAAATTATCCGTTCTCTATCAAAGTATTGGTGCTGACGACATCACCATCACGGTAGATCAAAACATTCCACCCGAATTTGATATTTACAGTTGCGCTAATAATAAGGCTCAGGTAAAAGTCAACGACAATAATTATGACCAATACATTATCGATTTTGACGGTGTAGCCCCTCCTGAGTTTATTTTACCTTTTAGCAATACTATACTTGCGGGGCCTTTCTCCTATGGCTCATCCGGACTTAAAACAATTTCCGTACGCGGTCGGGATCTAAACGCTGCAGACAATTGTGCGGTAACAACACAAAATTTTACGGCTATAACCCAACTGCCAACCTCAACTATAAGTACGCTCACAGCTGTGGATGCAACCGATATTCAACTTGATTTTACCAGTCTATCCAACATTCAACTCAAAAGTGAAATCGGAGTCAATTCTGGCAATTCCTTTCAACTTTATCAAACTGTTGTTTTTGGAGTTAACACGCTTGTAGTCCCCAATTTAAAAGTGGATGATAACTTCTATTGCTTCCGGTTGAGCTCTTATGATCCTTGTGCCAATACCAACACGTATTCCAACACAATCTGCAGTCAGAACTTTGATCTGGACATTCAAAGTGGAGTAAATAAACTCTCCTGGATAACCTCAACATCAGGCATTTCTAATATGGAAATTTTACGCAACCAGAATACATACACTATTATACCTGGGGCTCCCCTGTTTTTTGATGATCTGGATGCTGTATGTAAAACGGATTACTGTTACGAAGTTATAAGCCAATATTCTAATGGCTCCAAAAGTATCTCTCTCGAAAAATGTGGTACTGCTTTCAACACGGACACACCTCCGACTATCGATAATACAAGCTCAGTAGTAAATGACCCTGGTGTCGAACTCACCTGGTCACTTGATCCAAAAATTATCACTGCGGGCTTTAATGTTTTCAGGTCAATACTTTCAGGTCAATCAATTTTTGTGGGCCAACCTGCTGAGAAGATATTCAATGATCCCGCTTACCAGACAGGCTTTAATTTCTGTTATGTGATTAATTATTCCGATAACTGCGAAAACCTTAGCGCTGTTGGAGGGCTTATTTGCCCAATGCGTCTTTATGGCTCACTTACTCCACAAAATAACATCATCTCCCTTAACTGGAGCCGCTACACCGGATGGAAGCAAGGTGTAAAAAAATACACCGTTGAAAAGTACAGCCTATCGAATGCCTTGATTAAAGAATTTGATGTCGGCACCGATACTGTTTTTGTGGATGATCAGCCTGACCCAAAAAACCAATTTGTATCCTATAAAATTGTAGCTACGGCAGTAGAAACCGGAGTTACCACATCCATTTCCAATTCATTACCCTTTGTAAAAGAGACCCATTTAATTTCACCAACAGCGTTTACACCAAATGGTGACAAGCTTAACGACTCCTTTACAGTTACAGGGGAATTTATAGTAAAAATTGAATTGAGCATTTTTGACAGATGGGGGGCTTTAATTTATACAACAGAAAAGAATGAACCATGGGACGGGAAAAGAAATGGGGTGATTTTGCCAGAGGGAGCTTACGTCTGGAAGGTAGACATCCTTAATCTTGCCGGCCAAAGTTTCAATCAATCCGGCACTGTAATGTTGCTGGTAAAAAGCAAAAATTAAACCTCACGCAGTTGCCATCGTGGACATGGCTCTTAATAATTAATTACATTTGAGCCGAAGTTGGAACCCGGCTTTTGACAACCAAAACTTTAATTTCGTTTTATGTTCGATATGATGAAAATGATGGGCAAAGTGAAAGAAGTGCAGGCCCGCATGAAAGATGCACAAGATAATTTAGTATTGATCAAAGCCTCTGCCGAATCAGGTGGCGGCATGGTAAAAGCAACAGTAAATGGGAAGAAACTATTAATTAGCCTTGATATAGATTCCGCCATTTTAAAATCGGAAGATAAAATTCTGGTTCAGGACTTAGTTGTGGCGGCAGTCAACAAAGCTTCAGAAGAAGTGGAAGTTCTAGCCAAAGAGGAAATTCGAAAGAGCACGGAAGGGATATTGCCAAACATTCCAGGAATGGATTTAAGCTCTATGTTAGGATGAGCCGGCTTGCCATTGTCATTCTCAACTACAATGGCAAGGAACTACTCAGAAAGTTTCTTCCATCGGTTTTGAAGTTTAGTGGTAAATCAAAAATCATAGTCGCTGATAATAATTCCTCCGATGGATCAGTCAATGTCCTACTGAATGAATTTCCACAAGTTGAATTGATACAGATTTCAAGCAATCTTGGTTTTTGCGGTGGATATAATTATGCGCTTTCAAAAATAGAGGCCGACTATTTTGTGTTACTTAATTCGGACGTTGAAGTCACCGAGAGATGGATTGAACCCGTCATATCGTTATTTGAAAATGATCCCTTGATTGCTGCGGCCCAGCCTAAAATTCTTTCCTACACTAACAAGCAAAATTTTGAATATGCCGGAGCCGGAGGGGGATTCATTGATGCTCTCGGTTATCCATTTTGCCGAGGCCGGATTTTTAATGCTATCGAAACAGACAATCATCAGTATAACGATACCCTTCCGATATTCTGGGCAACTGGGGCCTGCTTGTTTCTACGCGCAGAATCCTTCAAAAAAATAGGAGGCTTTGATGAGGATTATTTCGCTCATATGGAAGAAATTGACTGTTGCTGGAAAATTAATCGGGCTGGTCTTTGTGTATTTTATCAAGGCGCCAGCACAGTTTATCATGTCGGTGGCGGTACGTTATCTTCAAGAAATCCCCAAAAAACCTATCTTAATTTCAGGAATGGACTTAGTCTTATTTTCAAACATTTGCGTATCCGTCAACTCGTATGGAAGCTTCCGTTTCGGATATTATTAGATTGGGTGGCAGCCGCTAAATTCATGTTCGAAGGTTCTGCTGCTGATTGTCGTGCCGTCCTGAGAGCCCATATTCATTTTCTACTTTCTTTAAAGAAGGAGGTATCAAAGAGAAAACATCTTGCCAGTCAAATACCAAATTATCAGGTGGAGAATACGTACAAAGGGTTAATTATTTTCGACTTCTACCTCAGAAAGGCTAGAAAGTTTGGTGAGCTAACATTCAAGGTTAGTAATCCCAAATAGTGCTTCGTCTGCGCAAATGCCTTCTCATATTCATTATAAAGGCAAGCGCCAAATAGACAATAATCGGGGAGCCAAAAGTGAGAAAAGATGCATAAATGAAAAAAAGCCGGATACTAGAAGTAGCAATTCCCATCTTTTCTCCAAGTCTGGTACATACGCCAAAGGCATGTTCTTCAAAAAAATGCTGGATTCTTTGTACTAAATTAATCATAATTACTGCAAATTAATACCCGTTCGCGCTTTATCCTTGTAAACTACCTTCTGTCGAGCAAAAATAAGCTTCACAAATATAACCTGTTCATTGGGCACTCTGATAAGTCCTAATCTTATTTTTTTGAGTATTATTGCAAAAAAAAGCACTTAAAGCTAGCTTTGCAATTCTTTAGAATAACCCTTAAATCTAAATCCATGAGAAAATTAGTCTACGCATTTCTAATCTTCGGTGCCCTTAGCTTCACCGGCTGCACGCTACCCAAGATGATTAAGATGGCCAAAGAACAAAATTTAACAGTCACCCCAAACCCATTAGAGGTCCACAAGGATACGGTCAGCTATGAAATGGCTGCTAACATCCCTGTTAAAATGTTGAAGAAAGGAACCGCTTATACTGTTAATTCTTTCTACAAAGCTGGAGATAAAGAAATAACTCTTGATCCAATCACTTTTAAAGCTGAAGACTATCCAAACAGTTCTGTTGAAGCTCCAAAGGTGACCAGGACTTTTTCGTTCCCCTATCAGCCTTCTCTTAAAACGGGTATCCTTCAGGTTGAAGGCGTTGCCTCAAAGGGAACAAAATCAAAGGCACTTCCACGTATGGATGTTGCGACCGGTGTGATAACAACTTCGAAACTGGTTCAAAATTCATATTACGCTGCTTTCGCAAATCATGGTTATAACAATGCAGAAGAAATTATTCCTGTCATTATACCTGACTTCATTTTTGAACAGGGACGGTCAGTTTTAAGACCTTCTGAAACCAAAAGCGATAAAGGAAAGCAATTAGATGCCTTCATTGCTTCAAAGAATGTTACCCGCACTGTCACCATTACAGGTACTCACTCCCCTGAAGGCGCGGAACGCATTAACAGCAAACTTGCCCAAGAACGTGCCGCTGTTATCGAAAAGTACTATCGTGCTCAAATGAAGAAATACGATTATCAGGGAATGGCGGATGAGATCAAATTTATCCAGAAGCCTGTTGTTGACGATTGGACAGAATTTAAGAATGCCTTGTCTTCATATGCTGGAATTACTTCCGATGAAAAATCTGCTTATCTGAATATTATCAATGGTGGTGGTTCTTTTGAAGAACAGGAAAAACAATTGAAGAAAATTGCTACCTATAAAAAGGTTTTCAAAGACATATATCCTGGTTTAAGAACCGCGAAGACTGAAATCCTTACTATCAAGAAAAAGAAGACTGATCCTGAAATTTCTATTTTGGCTAAACAGATTACAAAAGGTGAAGCTGCAGCCGATACGCTTTCATTTGAGGAATTAATGTATGGAGCTACTCTTACTCCTTCTTTGGAAGAAAAAGCTGCTATCTACGAAGCAGCAACAAAAAAAGGCACCAATTGGAGTGCTCACAATAACTTAGGCGCATCTTATATCGCTTTGGCTATAGAAAATCCTTCTAAGGCTGGGGAATACGCTGACAAAGCCGCTGCTCAATTGGACATCGCGGCTAAGATCCAGGAAACCCCGGAAGTGCATGCTAACCTAGCTTCAATTGCTCTTTGGAAAGGCAATCCTTACAAAGCTGCTGCACATGCAGGCAAAGCTCTTAACGGAGCAAGTAACGATGTAGCTAAAGGTGTAAATGGCGTTAAAGGTGCTTCTGAAATTTATATGGCTAAATATGACGCGGCTGTTCGCTCAGAATCCGCAGCAGCAGGTACTGATGTGAATCTTTTCAATAAGGGTTTGGCACAAATCCTGAATAAGGATTACGCTAATGCGGCTACCTCATTTAAAGATGCTACCAGCAAGAACGGCAATTATGCAATAGCCTTTTATGGCGCGGCCGTTGCGGCTGCCCGCAGTGGCAATGCAGATGGCGTGGTAACTAACCTGACCAGCGCTGTTAAAATCGATCCTAGTTTGAAAGAGAAAGCATTGACCGACCTTGAGTTTGGTAAATTTAATACCAGCGAGGCGTTTAGAAATGCATTGAAATAATCCCACTATCAAAACGATTTCAAAACCCTTCCGCCTGAGGCGGAAGGGTTTTGTTTTTTAGCAGCCTTAGGGCAAGGCTGAAATGAAAGATTAAAGAGATTAATCGCTGAAATCATTTTCAGGATTGGTTACTGAGGTCTATTTTTACGAACTTTCCTAACTAACGATTAGTATAATGAGAGAAATCCAGTTCCGCGAAGCCTTGCGAGAGGCTATAAATGAAGAAATGAGGAGGGATCCCAAGGTATTTCTAATGGGCGAAGAGGTAGCTGAGTACAATGGGGCCTACAAAGTGAGCCAGGGAATGCTGGATGAATTTGGTCCAGATAGAGTATTGGACACCCCCATCGCAGAGTTAGGATTTGCAGGCATCGGAGTTGGCGCTGCAATGAACGGCATTCGCCCAATTGTAGAGTTTATGACCTTCAACTTTGCGTTGGTAGCCATCGATCAAATTATCAATTGTGCAGCTAAAATGATGTCCATGTCTGGCGGGCAGTTTAGTGTGCCCATTGTTTTCCGTGGCCCGACAGGCAATGCTGGAATGCTTAGCTCGCAACACTCACAGAATTTTGAAAATTGGTTTGCCAATACTCCAGGTTTGAAAGTGGTCGTTCCTTCCACACCTTACGATGCTAAAGGCCTGCTGAAGTCCTCCATCCGTGATAATGACCCGGTCATCTTTATGGAATCTGAATTGATGTACGGTGAAAAAGGAGAAGTGCCAACGGAAGAATATTTGATACCCATTGGCGTAGCCGACATCAAGCGAGCGGGATCAGATGTTACAATTGTAACCTTTGGGAAGATTTTAAAAGTGGCACTCAACGCGGCCATTGAACTTGAAAAGGAAGGTATCTCAGCTGAAGTGATCGACCTTCGATCCGTGAGACCGATTGATTATGCAACGGTGGTGGAGTCGGTTAAGAAAACAAACAGATTGGTAATTGTAGAAGAAGCCTGGCCTCTGGCAGCGATCTCTTCAGAGATTACCTATCATATTCAGAAACATGCATTCGATTACCTGGATGCACCAATTCATCGAATTAATAGCCTGGATTTACCTCTTCCTTATGCACCAACTTTGATTGATGTTATTCTGCCAAGCGTTGCCAGAACGGTAAAGGCGGTAAAGGCGGTGATGTATCGGGATTAACTCTTAGTAAAGTTAGAATTAAGAAAGCGGACGAGTTCACATTTTTTTATTTCAGGCTTAATAACACTAACCAAGCCTCCTCAACTTTATCGTCAGCCAGGTATTTCTTAGCTAATAAATGAATTCCTTCTTCATCTCCTAAAAGTGCATTCTTTATCTCCCTCGATTCCTTCATTTTCATAATTTCACCAAGAGCAGGAAGTCTTTCAACATTTCCCAACCTACCTAAATCATTTCCGCTCAAAATTCTACTATTGCGTATCCACTCCGGAATTTGATCATACCCGATACATTGCTTATCACTTGGCTTCGTCACCGTAAATATACTTCCCCCACGGGCTCTGCAATAATAATCTCCACCCATCCGGGCAACAGCATCTATTTTGTTGGGATCAATTTTTCCGGCCGAATCAAATACCTCCTCCTTAATATGAACCAGTAAAATCTCGCAGATAATTAGATTTCCTGCACCTCCTTCCGTTCCCATTGGAATGACTTGATTGACTTTGCACTCAAAGGAGGCGGGAGACTCCCCAACCCTTGGGGGCCTCACTTGGTGAGACTTAATTTGTGTGAAGCCAGATTTAATAAATTCATTTACTCCCTTCGGGAATTCCACGCTTGCTAACGAAGCCTGCCGAACCATATCATAACTAACAATATTGATTACCACTTCCGGGACTTCTAAAATATTTTGCAGGGTATGTTTAGTTGTGTTATCACGGACACGTCTGGATGGAGAGAAAATTAAGATCGGAGGATTGGTGCTAAATAGGTTAAAGAAACTGAATGGACTTAGGTTAACGTTTCCCTCCTTATCAATAGTACTGGCAAACGCAATCGGGCGTGGAGAAATAGTACTCTGCAAGTATCCGTGTAATTGCGAAACAGGAGTGACTTTGGGATTGATTGTAATCATAAAATGATCTAATTATTATTATAGAGATGGTAAAATTTTTCCACTACAATCTCCAAATCCTATCCTTACACCATCTTTCTCGGCATGACCGCGCAGAATTATGGTATCACCGTCCTCAATAAATTTCCGTTCCGATCCATCTGCCATTCGCAAGGTCCTTTGACCGTTCCAGGTTAGTTCAAGCAGTGAGCCATAAGAATCAGGAAACCGACCGCTAATGGTGCCAGAACCATAGATGTCTCCTACCTGAATATTGCAACCGTTTATCGTATGATGCGCCAATTGCTGATTTACATTCCAGTACATGTATTTAAAATTAGATGAGCATATACTATTTTCTGATGACCCTTCTGGCTGGAGGAAGACTTCCAACCCTATATCAAAATTCTTTAATCCATCCATTGTAAGATAGGGTAATACTTTCGGGACTTGTTCGGGACCCCGCACGCGAAAAGGTATAAGTGCATCCAATGTAACTACCCAGGGAGAAATCGTGGATCCAAAATTCTTTCCCAGAAAGGGTCCAAGAGGAACATACTCCCAGGCTTGAATATCTCTTGCCGACCAGTCATTGAACAATACAAAACCAGCGATATAGCTTTCGGCATCTTGTGTGGTGATGTGTTGACCTAGTTTCGTCTCACCACAAGAGATGAAGGCCACTTCAAGTTCAAAATCCAATTTACGGGTTGGGCAAAATATGGGGAGATCTGACTCGGGTAGTTTAATTTGACCTTTTGGCCTGTGAAGTGGTGTGCCTGATACAACAATTGATGAGGCACGACCATGATAACCAACAGGAAGGTGTTTCCAATTGGGCTGCAATGCATTTTTAGAATCACGAATCATTGATCCTACATTGGTGGCGTGCTCCTCACTGCTATAGAAGTCGGTATAGTTGGGAACGTGCACCGGCATTTGCATCTGAACTTCACTCAATGGAACTAATGCTATCTCCCGGGCTGGCGAGAATTTTAACTCCTCGTTATTATCTTGCAGCAATTCCGATATTCGGTTCCTCACTTCTCCAATCGCCACCCTCCCCAAGGCGAAAAAATCATTCAAATATTTCTGATTAAAGATTCCGGGAGGTAGTCCTAAACCATCGAGATATCCATGTTCATGTACATAGACCAAATCTAAAACATGATTACCAATCGCTACACCTGCTCCGGATGAAAGGTATTCCGTTTTGAAAATTCCAAACGGAAGGTTTTGAATAGGAAAGTCTGAATCTTTTGGAATCTCTACCCAGCTTTTTAATGTAGGATTGTTAGCTTTCAACATGTCGAAGTTTGAAGTAAACCTAATAAGAAGAAACTAAAGTTGCTTACCTCTGTCTGCCAACAGTATAGGAATTTGTAGGTACTTTCGTATAATTATGAATCTGAATAAGTTGCCGATTGAGTTTGAACAAAGGATGAGGAAGCAATTAGCCGGTTCGTTTCCGGCTTTTGCCCAAAAACTTACAGAAGCTCCTTCCATTAGCATTCGATATAATCCAAAAAAACACCATCACCCTGAAAATTTGGAAAAAATTCCCTGGAGTCAGTACGGAAGGTACAGGGCGGAAAGACCAATTTTTACCCTTGATCCACTGTTGCATGCAGGAGTTTATTATGTGCAGGAAGCAAGTTCCATGTTTTTGGAGCAGGCTTTTTTACAAACCGTGGATCAAAATAATCCGATAAATGTACTTGATTTGTGCGGGGCCCCTGGAGGAAAGTCCACACACTTGCTTAGTCTTATGAATACACAAAGTCTTCTGGTCTCCAACGAAGTAATCCGTTCACGTGCGTTTATTCTTTCTGAAAATATTCAAAAGTGGGGTTATCATAATGCTGTAGTGACTCATAATGACCCAGAAGATTTTCAAAAGCTTCCAGGCTTTTTTGATCTTATTATTGTGGATGCTCCTTGCTCGGGTGAGGGCCTTTTTAGAAAAGATCCTGACGCTATGAAAGAATGGTCCACTGAGAATGTTGAACTATGTTCAAAACGTCAACGAAGAATTTTGAACGATGTTTGGCCTGCACTAAAACAAAATGGCATATTAATCTATTCAACGTGTACCTACAATGAGCGGGAGAATGAAGAAAATCTAGCCTGGCTAAAAAAAGAACTTGAAGTAGAATTCCTTAAGCTAAATCTTAAGCCCGAATGGGGGATTGATGCAATTCATTCAAATGGGGTCGAGGGCTATCGCTTTTATCCACACCAAGCAAAAGGTGAAGGTTTTTTTCTTTCAGTACTTCGGAAAACACGTAAAGAAGAGGAATCGAGGATGAGAGGCCGAGGCGTTTTCGTTTCTCCTTCTGATAAAATTTTAGGCCAACTTCAGAATTGGATAATTCAGCCTGAAGAAAAAATCATTATCAATCGCAATGATCAGTTTCAATTCTTCCCAAAAAACAAAACCCAGGAGATCGAATTTTTAGCAAGAAATCTTTATCTCTTATCTGCAGGGACAGTGATGGCAACTGCCAAACACGAAAAACTAATTCCAGAACATGCATTAGCACTATCGGTAGAATTAAATAGAGAAAATTTCAATATTATAGAACTTGAAATCGCAGATGCCTTGCGCTACTTAAGAAAGGAAATGTTGACTATTCATTCCACAAAAAAAGGATTTTCTCTCATGTCGTATCAAAACACTCCACTCGGTTGGGCCAATGTTTTAGATATTCGTATCAACAACCTCTATCCTTCAGATTGGCGAATACGAATGGCTGGCTAAAAAACGATAACAGTCCATCTACTTACAATAGTCGGTCAACGAATCTGGCGAGGATGATCATTACCTAAATCTACACTGCGATAAGCATAATGTTATTCGATCCTTTTTCTATTTTTGCACACTTAAACACACTCACTTTATTCCATGGCACTTTCCACCAAATACAGCCCCGCTGAAGTTGAACATAAATGGTATGCCTATTGGATGGACAAAGGTTTCTTTCATTCAGAGCCTAATCTTAACAAAGAGCCCTATTGTATTGTAATTCCTCCACCTAATGTTACTGGCGTATTGCATATGGGGCATATGCTCAATAACACCATTCAAGATGTTTTGATACGAAAGGCCCGTATGGAAGGCAAAGAAGCGTGTTGGGTACCCGGCACAGACCATGCCTCAATTGCAACCGAGGCCAGGGTAGTGGCCATGCTGCGTGAAAAGGGAATAAAGAAATCGGACCTCAGCCGGGAAGAATTTTTAAAGTATGCCTGGGAATGGAAAGAAAAATATGGTGGTATAATTCTTGAACAATTAAAAAAACTAGGAGCATCCTGTGACTGGCAGCGCACACGCTTCACTATGGAGCCCGAATTATCGGAAGCTGTTATCGATGTATTCATCGACCTCTATAAAAAAGGCAACATCTATCGTGGGTTGCGGATGGTAAACTGGGATCCAATTGGAAAAACCGCGCTCTCAGATGATGAGGTAAACTATAAAGACGTTCAATCAAAGCTTTATTACATCAACTATCCTATCGAAGGGACCCCCACTGAGTTTGTAACTATTGCTACTGTTCGGCCAGAAACTATCATGGCAGATGCCGCTATTTGCATCAACCCAAATGATGAACGCTATCAACATCTGAAGGGGAAAAAAGCATTGATCCCTCTAATCGATAGGGCTATTCCTATCATTGAAGACGACTACGTGACCATAGATTTCGGCACAGGCTGCTTGAAAGTAACACCTGCGCATGATATAAACGATTATGAGTTGGGAAAGAAGCACAAACTCGAAGTCATTGATATTTTAAATGAGGATGGAACGCTAAATGATGGGGCTACCATTTTTATAGGGGAAGATCGTTTTATAGCCCGTAAAAAAATCGTGAAAGAACTAGAAGCAAAAGGGTATTTAGTAAAAGTAGAAGAGTACAAAAGCAATGTGGGTCACTCTGAACGGACCGATGCCGTTATTGAACCTCGTCTTTCACTGCAATGGTTTGTGAAAATGAAAGAAATCACAAAACCAGCGTTAGAAAACGTAATGAACGATACCATTCAGATTATCCCGCCAAAATTTAAAAACACCTATCGCCATTGGATGGAAAACGTTCGCGATTGGTGCATATCACGTCAACTATGGTGGGGTCAGCGCATACCGGCTTGGTATGCACCGGATGGGTCCTTTGTTGTGGCGAAAACAAAGGAGGATGCCTATTCTCAATTCAGGATTCAAAATCCAGAAATCAAAATGGAAGACATACGGCAAGATGAAGATGTACTTGACACATGGTTCTCCAGTTGGCTTTGGCCGATCTCGGTGTTTGATGGATTTAAAGACCCCAACAACAAAGACATTCAATACTACTATCCGACCAACGATCTGGTGACGGCACCAGAAATTCTTTTCTTCTGGGTGGCACGAATGATCATAGCAGGATATGAATATCGTGGAGAGATGCCTTTCAAAAACGTATACCTTACAGGTATTGTACGCGATAAGCTTGGCCGTAAAATGTCCAAGTCCCTTGGAAACTCTCCCGACCCCTTAGAACTAATTGAAACCTATGGAGCAGATGGTGTTAGGACTGGCATGCTCTTTAGCTCACCTGCAGGCAATGACTTATTGTTTGATGAACGCCTTTGCGAACAAGGGCGGAATTTTTCCAACAAAATTTGGAATGCATTTAGACTAGTAAGCGGGTGGAAAATTACATCAGGGGGACAGCCTGTTGAAAATAAAACTGCCATTATCTGGTTTGAATCACGACTACATCAAACCATAACAGAGCTGGATGATCACTTCAAAAAATTCAGAATATCAGATGCGCTACTCACTGCCTACAAACTTGTGTGGGATGATTTCTGCGCCTGGTATTTAGAAATTATCAAACCGGAATTTGGCAAGCCAATTGATCAGGCAACGCATACCAGGACGGTCAACTTTTTTGAATCGCTATTAAAAATTCTTCATCCCTTTATGCCATTTATTACAGAAGAGTTATGGCATGAATTAGGGAAACGGACAGAACAAGACTGTATCATCATAGCAGCATGGCCAAGAGCAGGTTCTTGTGATACCGCAATTCTAAATGAAGGAACAACAGCCTTTGAGATCATCACCGAAATACGCAATACCCGCAACACCAAAAATATTTCTCCAAAAGATGCATTAAAACTTGTAGTAAAGGAAAATAAATCAGGGATTCTAACATTCTGGCCCATCATCAAAAAACTCTCAAATCTCAGTGAAATCTTATTTTCCCGGGAAAAGATCATTAATGCAACCAGTTTCCATATTCAGTCCACAGAGTATTTTATTCCCATAGAAGGAAAAATTGACTCAGTTAAAGAACGTGAAGTTATCTTGAAAGATCTAGAATATCAGAAGGGATTTTTGATTTCTGTTGATAAGAAATTATCGAATGAGAAATTTGTAAATGGTGCGCCTACCTTAGTTATTGATGTAGAAAGAAAAAAGAAAGCGGATGCAGAAGCTAAAATAAAGGCTCTTGAAGAGACGCTTCGAAATATTTAATAGTCAGGTAGGCGCTCAAATTTTGCATTATAATATTCAAACACTTTTTGAAGGTCCGCTTGCAAAGAAATGTCGAGATCTCTCTGCTGAATGAACTCCTCCATTTCCCAATAAAAATCACCAAAAGAAAGCAAGAACTCCTTCTGCGATGAAATTTTTGAAATTGAACTTCCAGTACCAACATAATAAAACTTATTTATCTCGTATTGTTTCTCTCTTTTTTCTTTTTCAAACAAAGACAACAGGTTAGCAAAGAAACCGATCTCCTTTTCCTTAAGATAACTTTGAGCAAACAGCGGCATATGGCCGTCAACGAGGACTTCCAAAAGCCCTGTAACCTGGACATTTTCCTCTTTATAATCTTTCGCGTTTATAAAATATCTTGGAGCATTCGTAATGGAATCTAGCCAGACCAGACTTTTGATCTTGCTTATGTCAATTAACTTAGTGCCGCTTTTTGACTTCACTTCCAATTTATTTGCAGTAATCTCATATTTTGCCAGATAACCCTCCATCAATTTTTCGGACTCAAACAGTAAAAAAGAGCAGTTATTCCACTTTCGGTCAATATAGTTGTGCTCCAATGATGATCCTGGAGTCATTGGGAGGCCAAAGAGTAAATCAGGCTTTACGTATCCGCTTGTGACCACTAGGTGATCTAGTGTAACGTCACTGCGCATTTGCCAGGGAATAGTCCATTGCCCAAACGCCTGGGTACCAAAAATTAGTACGTACAAAAGAAACAGGTTCCCTCTTAACACTTTCTTATGCATACTTGAATGAAAGATTCAAACCCTTGCTGCCAATAGTAATTCAAGGTTCTTATACTTCAAGCCAAATTTGCGGCCTATCGATTCATTTGTCAACCCCCCTTTGAAGGTATATACGCCTTTCATAAACCATTTATGCGAAAAAATCATCTCATCAACGCCTCCCTCCTCCGATGCCCTGAGAATAGTCGGAGTGAAAATATTACTCAATGCGGTAGTTGCCGTGTGTGCGACCCGAGAGGCTATGTTGGGTACGCAATAGTGGATTACACCATACTTGCGGAAAACCGGTTTCGCATGCGAGGTTATTTCTGATGTAGCAATGCAGCCACCCTGGTCAATGCTCAAATCAATTATGAGGGAGTCCGGCCTCATCTGGCTTACCATTTCCTCACTTACTACGTGCCTCGCCCGTCCTTTCTCTGCACGCAAAGCACCAATCACAACATCAGCTGTTTTGAGACTTTCGCTTAATGTTATAGTATCAATTGTGGAGGTGTAAAATTGCTGGCTCAAGGTATGTTTAATCCGCCTAAGCTTGTATAAATGATTGTCAAAAACCTGGATTTCTGCGCCTAAACTCAAGGCTGCCCGCGCTCCATACTCAGCGACAGTACCCGCACCGATGATAATCACTTTGGTCGGGGGAACTCCTGTTATCCCCCCCAGGATAATGCCTTTCCCTTTGTTTGTCGTGCTCAAATATTCCGCGGCAACAAGCATAACCGTACTTCCGGCAATCTCACTCATGGCTCGTATGATAGGCATGCCCCCAACTTTGTCTTCGATAAACTCCCACGCCAGAGCGGTAATTTTTTTTCTTTGCATCGCCTGAATGCTCTCCGGCTTCAGGTTTCCAATTTGCAAAGCGGAGATTAAAGCTTGTCCGGGATGAAAGTATTCTAACTCTTCTATGGTGGGTGGCTCAATCTTCAAAATCACATCGGCCTTATATACTTCCTGAGGGGAATAAACAATCTTAGCACCTGCCTCACTATATTGTTTATCCGAAAACTTGGAGCCCTCTCCGGCACGTGTTTCTACATATACTTCATGTCCGTTGTTAACCAATAACGCTACGGCATCAGGTGTCAGGCTAATCCGATTTTCCTGAAGCGAAATTTCGCGGGGTAACCCGATAAAGAATGAGTGTTTACCCTTCTTTACTTTCAACGTTTCTTCCTGCGTATACAGGCTTGACTTGGCAAGAGTCTCAAACCCTGATTTTTTCTTTTCACTCATACATCGTGTACGCTATCGTTCTTGTATCTAACCCCGTTACAGTTATCCAAATATCAATATGCCTTTGTGGTATCAACGAAGGTATCCATTCAGGCCACTCCACAAAGCAATATTGGCCCGACTCAAAATATTCGTCTACTCCAATATCGTAAGCTTCAGCTTCTTTTTTAAGTCTGAAAAAATCAAAATGAAAAATTCTATCTTTTTTGTTCGTTTTGTACTCATTAACAATCGAAAAGGTCGGGCTTGTCATTCCCGACATCACACCGAGTTTTGAACAGATACTTTTTATGAATGTTGTCTTACCACTACCCATTTCTCCGTGAAAACACCAAACGCCAGGAAATCCAATTTTTAAAAGATTGTCAGCCAATACCTCCAAATCCCCCAACGTTACTAATGACCCCAGCACGATCTGATTACTCCCCTCAGGCATTTTTCGAAGTTAAGAAAATTAAAGGAATGATCATCTCTTCCAGACTTACACCACCATGCTGAAAAGTATCTTTATAAAAATTGACGTAATAGTTATAATTGTTAGGATAAGCAAAAAACTGGTCTTCAATAGCAAAGACGTAAGAGGTGGAAACATTGGACTTAGGTAGAAAAAACCGTTCCGGCTTAAGAGTTTCCAACACCTTATCCCCTTCATAATTAAGGTTCTTCCCTTGTTTGTACCGCAGATTTGCGTTTACATTGCGGTCTCCAATTATTTTGAAGGGTCTTTTTACTCGGATAGTACCATGATCGGTTGTGATGATTAGTTTCCCTTTTTTCTCTGCTATTTTCTTCAATATGTCCCATAACGGAGAATGCAAAAACCACGACTTTGTGATGGAACGATAGGCAGCCTCATCTGGTGCAAGCTCCCTTACCATGGCCATATCGGTACGAGCATGAGATAGCATGTCAACAAAATTGTAAACTATTACATTTAGTTGATTATTAAACAGATTAGTGACAGTGTCAGCCAATTCCCGGCCTTCTTCCAGTTTTTTTATTTTATTATAAGAGAATTTTATATTTAAGTTATTCCGTTTAATCTGCCTTGCTAAAAATTCATCCTCAGCGTTGTTTTTTCCATCGTCAACATCCTCGCCCACCCATAGGTCGGGGTACGTCTTTGCCATGTCGGAAGGAAGCAAACCGGAAAAAATTGAATTCCTCGCATAAGCTGTGGTAGTAGGTAAGATGGAATAATAGGTTTCCTCATGATCAACGATAAAATAATCTTGCAAAATCGGCTCAATGGATTTCCATTGATCAAACCGAAGGTTATCAATAATAATCAAGAAGGTTGATTTGTCAGACTTCAATGCTGGAAACACCTTCTTCTTCATCAACTGGTGAGATAACAACGGTTTCTCTGCGTTGAGATCGTTAAGCCAACTTTCATAATTTCTTCTGATAAATCGGCAGAAGTTAGTATTTGCCTCCACCTTTTGCATGTCCAGCACTTCGGCCATATTTTGGTTATCAGCTTCATCTAATTGCAATTCCCAAAAGACTAATTTCTTATAAATATCAGCCCACTGCTCGAAGTTCATATCATCCAAAAAGGCCATGCTGATTTTGCGGAATTCCTGCTGATACGTAAGATTTGTTTTTTCGATCACCAATCCCTTTTTCTCCAAAATCTTCTTTACGGCCAGAAGAATCTGACTTGGATTGATGGGCTTGATCAAATAGTCATCGATTTTGGCACCGATGGCTTCCTCCATGATTAACTCTTCTTCATTTTTAGTGATCATGACTACGGGCAGGCTTGGCTTATTGTTCTTAATAAGGTTCAACGCTTCGAGCCCTGACATACCTGGCATATGCTCATCCAGAAATATGACATCAAAGTGACGTAATTCACTCAACTCAACAGCATCCGATCCATTGTTAACTGGGGTGATGTCATAGCCCCTTTGTTGAAGAAAGAGAATATGCGGCTTTAACAAATCAATTTCATCATCGGCCCATAAAATCGAATATCTTTGCATGTAGAAAATTTCCTCTAATTTAAGGAATAATCCCGTTGCTCAGGCCGATTTGAATCCAATCACAAAGACTTGAATAAGAGAAAAATTATTAACGACCCTGTATATGGATTTATCTCCATTGAAAGCGAATTAATCTTTGACCTGATCGAGCATCCATATTTTCAACGCTTGCGACATATTAAACAACTTGGTCTGACGGATCTGGTTTACCCAGGCGCCTTGCATACCCGGTTTCATCACGCCTTGGGCGCCATGCACCTGATGGGTACTGTATTGGAAAATTTACGAAATAAGGGAACTGAAATCAGCCAGAGAGAATATGAAGCCGCTCAAATTGCAATCCTCCTTCATGATATTGGCCATGGACCCTTTTCTCATGCTTTGGAAGAAACTCTCATTGATGGTGTAAAGCATGAAAGCCTTTCCTTTCTTTTTATGAAAGAACTTAACCCTCTTTTCAATGGTGCGTTGGACCTTGCCATTAAAATATTCAGGAACAGTTACTCCCGAAAATTCTTTCATCAACTGGTAAGCAGTCAACTTGACATTGATCGATTGGATTACTTGAAACGCGATTCGTTCTTCACAGGTGTAATTGAAGGTACTATTGGGGTAGATAGAATTATAGCTATGATGGCCGTAGTAGACGATGCCATCGTTGTGGAAGAAAAGGGAATATTTAGCATTGAAAGTTTCTTAAACGCACGTAGGCTGATGTATTGGCAAGTTTATTTGCACAAAACTTCCGTAAGTGCAGAACGGCTATTAGTGAACCTTATTAAACGTGCCCAGTATTTATCACATTCTGGAGAAAAGCTGCAAGGAAGTGACGCCTTGAAATTATTTTTGAATCATCATTATCAACTCGAAGATTTCAAGGAAAAACATTCCGTATTGAAAACTTTTGGATCTCTTGATGACATGGATATTTGGGGTGCCATTAAAATGTGGCAAAGCAATCGGGACCCTCTCCTCCAACTGCTTTGCACCATGATTCTACATCGCAACTTATTTCAGATAATACTGACAAGCGATCCCATAAAAAAGAACCAGATCGAAAAAGTAAGAAATGGAATATCAAAAAAATACTCACTTCTGAAATCCGATACTGTTTATTTGTTTTCAATCGGAACAGTATCCAACGAGGCATACCTGGCCGAAAAACAAGCAATACACGTGCTCACCAAAAGTGGTGCTGTAGTGGATATTGGGCAAGTTTCTGATCTTCCCAGCATAAAGTCTATGAGTAAAATCGTGAAAAAAAATTATCTCTGCTGGCCTAAAAACGTATATTTGTAGACTATCGATAGCATTCAAACCAAATTAACTTCTTTGACCAAGACTGTCGATTCTTTTTTATTGTAGCAAGTCTCAATAATTACCTATGGAGTTTACCATCAATCAAATAGCCCAGATGCTGGGAGGAGAAGTAAAAGGGAATGGTGGTGATAAGATAAATATGCTGGCTAAAATTCAAGATGCAAAAACCGGGCAAATAGCATTCCTGGCTAATCCTAAGTACGAACACTATATCTACTCAACTCAAGCCAGCGCCATCATTGTAGGTAAAGATTTTCAAGCCAAAAAAGGAATTGACTCCACACTAATCATTGTGGAAGATCCCTATTTAAGTTTTACAAAACTTCTTGAAGAATATCATAAACTTATCAATTTTCAAAAAACAGGAATTGAACAACCAAGTTTTATGGGAGAGAATTGTATCGTAGGTGATAATATCTATCGCGGAGCATTCTCCTACATTGGCAACCATGTTAAGATTGGTGATAATGTAAAAATCTATCCACATGCCTTTGTAGGTGATAATGTAGTAATCGGACATAATGTAATTCTCTACTCCAATGTGAAGCTATATGCCGATACAAAAATTGGTGTGAATTGTGTGATCCACTCTGGAACTGTAATTGGTAGCGATGGATTTGGATTTGCGCCTCAACATGACGGCACCTATAAGACCATCCCTCAAATGGGCAACGTGGTGATTGAAGACAATGTAACCATTGGCGCAAACACCGTCATTGACTGCGCTACACTTTATGGAGATTCAACCATAATTCGCCAAGGCGTAAAACTGGATAACCTGATTCAGATAGCACACAATGTGGAAATTGGAAAAAACACTGTAATAGCTGCACAGACTGGCATCTCAGGATCGACTAAAGTTGGCGAAAATTGTGTGCTGGCTGGCCAGGTGGGTATAGCAGGGCATTTGGAAATTGCTAACAACACCAGTTTTGGAGGACAAACAGGGGTTTCAAAATCAATAAAGGAAGAAGGCCAACGTCTCTTCGGAAATATTGCCATGGACATCAAAGAATATTTCAGGTCGTATGCCATTTTTAAGAAACTACCCGATCTCAATTATCGCCTGAGAGAATTAGAGAAGAAAGTCTTTAACATTTCCAGCCACGTAGAAGAAGAGGAAGAAAGCAACTGAAACCTTACTTCATTCTGTTCAGCGAATTCTTACTTTTTTATCAAAAAGCGTCCTGATCGGATTTATCCGCGGTTTTGGATTACAATGAATAGGGCTTAAATTTGCACACTTTATAAAAAGATGCTAAACCATAAGCAGCAAACAATTAAAAAGTCGGTGACCCTCTCAGGCGTAGGGCTTCATACCGGGGTACAAACCAATATGACTTTTGTGCCGGCCAAACCAAACCATGGTATAAAGTTTCAACGTGTTGACGTTCCTGGCTCACCAATCATTGATGCTGATTGTGATAATGTTGTAGATGTTTCGCGCGGAACAACCATTGAACAAAGTGGGGCACGCGTGAGTACAATCGAACATACCCTTGCGGCTTTGGTCGGTTTGGAAATAGATAATGTGCTCATTCAATTGGATGGACCTGAAGCACCTATTATGGATGGAAGTTCTATTCAATTTGTAAACGTGTTGAAAGAGGCGGAATACGAGGAACAAAACGCCTTGCGGGATTTCTTTGAAGTCCAGGATGGACTGTTTTACCGGGAAGCTTCACGAAATGTAGAAATCGCTGCCCTTCCATTAGATGACTATCGGGTGACTGTAATGATCGATTACAATTCTCCGGTTCTGGGAAGTCAGCACGCCTCTATTACCAACATCCGTCAATTTGAAAAAGAAATAGCGTCATGCAGAACCTTTTGCTTTTTGCATGAGCTTGAAATGTTGTATAAAAACAACCTCATACGAGGTGGAGATCTTAATAATGCCATCGTAATCGTAGACCGGGTCGTAGAGCCGCATGAACTTGACAACATTGCCAAGATGCTGGGCAAACCAAAAGTTGAAGTAAAGAAAGAAGGCATTCTCAACAACATTGAACTCCGCTATAACAACGAACCCGCGCGACATAAACTCCTGGATATTATTGGTGACCTGGCTTTGGCAGGAAGACCGCTACGAGCACAGATTCTTGCAGCAAGACCAGGACATGCTGCAAATGTGGCCTTTGCTAAAAAGCTAAAAAAGGCTATGCTGGCAGCTGACAAAAAAGGTATTCCAAGATATAATCCAAGCTTACCTCCGGTATTGGATATTAACCAGATATCAAATATACTTCCACATCGCTATCCCTTCCTGCTAATTGACAAAATCATTTACCTCGATAACGAAAGTGTTGCAGGCGTGAAAAATGTCTCTATAAACGAAAATTTCTTTCAGGGGCATTTCCCGGGAAATCCCATTATGCCGGGAGTATTGCAAGTTGAAGCTATGGCACAGATTGGAGGGATATTAGTATTAAATACGGTGCCAGACCCGGAAAACTATTGGACCATTTTCTTAGGCATAGAAGAATTCCGGTTCAGGAAAATGGTAATGCCTGGTGATACACTAGTAATTCAATGTGATTTATTGGCGCCAATAAAAAGAGGAATTGCAAAAATGACTGGCCGTGCTTATGTTGGCAACACCCTTGTTTGCGAGGGAACTATGACCGCCAGTATTGTCCGGAAAAATTCATGAGTCTTCATCCATTAGCCAGTATACACCCTGATGCCAAGATTGGCAATAATGTAACCATTGAAGCTTTTGCTACCATCAAAAGTGACGTTATCATTGAAGACGGCAGTTGGATTGGTCCCAATGCTATTATTTGGGAAGGTGCCCGGCTAGGAAAAAATGTAAAAATCTACCCTGGGGCTTCAGTATCTTCTGTGCCACAAGATTTGAAATTTGCAGGTGAAAAAACCGAAACATTTATTGGCGACAACACGGTAATCCGTGAATATGTTACCATCAGTCGTGGAACAAAAGATAAGTATAAAACCATCATCGGAAAAAATTGTTTGTTAATGGCCTACGTACATGTTGCTCATGATTGTGTGATTGGGAATAATTGCATCCTGGTAAACGTAGTTCAAGTAGCCGGTCATGTCGAGATTGAAGACTGGGCGATCATTGGTGGTTCCAGTGCCGTTCATCAATTTGTGAAAGTAGGTTCACACGTCATGGTCTCCGGAGGATCACTGGTCAGAAAAGATATTCCACCCTTTACAAAAGCAGCGCGCGAACCACTTACCTACTGTGGTGTAAATACAATTGGTTTGCGCAGGAGAGGATTTGATACGGAAAAGATTAACGAGATCCAGGAAATCTATCGATACATTTTTCTTAAAGGGTTTAACAATTCAAAAGCTCTTGACCTGGTGGAAAAAGAGTTGCCTCAAACCAAAGAGCGGGATTACATCATCAAGTTCATTCGAAATGCCGAGCGGGGCGTTATGAAAGGTTTCTCCAGTGGAAATCAATCTGAAGAATGAGGATCACCTTAGAAAAGCTGGGGAAACGTTTTAATCGCGAATGGATTTTTAGAAATCTTGATTTTACATTTGAGCACGGAAATACCTATACCATCACAGGGCCAAATGGATCAGGTAAATCAACATTATTACAAATCTTGTGGGGCCAACTCCCTCAAAGTACCGGGTTGGTAAAATATGAATTGAATGGCAAGGACATTCCCCTCCCAGAAATTTTCCGATACCTTTCAATAGCCACTCCGTACATGGACCTGATCGAAGAATTTACGTTGATTGAAATGGTGAAATTTCACTTTCGGTTCAAAAAAATAAGAGATAACCTTTCTATAGAAGACCTTATTAATGTGATGGAACTTACCCATGCCAGCCATAAGAATATTTCAAATTTTTCCTCAGGAATGCGTCAAAGGCTGAAATTAGCACTGGCTTTTTATTCTAACACAAACTTGATTTTTCTAGATGAACCCTTAACAAATCTGGATAAAAAGGCCGCTCAATGGTATTGGGAAAATTTATTGGGCCTCCCCAAAGAGTGCCTTATTTTCATTGCTTCCAATCAAGAACATGAATATCCGGCAGATTCGATTAAATTGGATATTATGGGCTATAAATAAGCCGCTAGCTTCCAGCTGCTAGCCACCAGCCGGGCAAGGGTGAAAGGCTAGAGCAAGTAGCTGACAGCAAGAAGCTCTTGAAAGGTTACAAAACCACAATTCACCTTATTAAAACCAAGACTTTATTGAAATCCCTTTATTCGGGTAGTTTTATAAAAGGATTGAATTTAGTATGTTTAGCCTCTTAATAGATCTAAAAATGAAATCGATAGCTAAAATCTTCGTTTTATTGGCGCTGTTAGCAGTATTATTAACCTACTCCAGCTGCGATAATACCAAACCTCCAACACCATCAGATGAGGAGGTCCAACTTGGAAAATTGTCCAAGACCTGGAAAGCTACTTCAACTTCGGTTACAAAAGATGGAGTAGTTCAAACTGGATATGACAATTTTACATTAACCCTTTCTGGAACTGTTGGAGCCGCATCATATGGATATACAACTTCAGGAAGGCCAGCCTTAAGCCCCTGGCTTTCAAGTGGCAGTTGGACATTCGACACAGATCCTTTGACCAGCATCATTCGAGATAAAGGAACTGCCGATGAGTTGAAAATGACGTATACAGTAACGGAAGCAACTTTACAAATCACCTACAACTTTCAAGGCACAGGCTATGCAGGCCGTGTAGACAATGTGAAAGGTCAATGGGTGATGACTTTGGGTTTATAGAAATACTAATCTATACAACTGACAAGCAGGCCGTAAAGAAATTTACGGTCTTTTCATTTTAACACCACCACCGTAATGCCCGCCCCTCCACGTTCCACATGTTCATCTGCAAATGAGGCTATTCCTTTTGTCTGCTTAAGTTGATCACGGATTACACTGCGCAAAACGCCTTCACCTTTGCCGTGCAAAATTCTGAGTTCGTGCTGAGAAAGAAGAATGGCATTATCCAGGAATTGCTCAAGTATAGGAATAATCTCTTCCACTCGCTTCCCTCTAACATCAAGCGTGGTACTAAACTGAGATTGCTTTTTATGCATATCAACACCCATTCGTCTTGCCTTTGAAGTTGTTGATTCCGGCTCTACGACATGATGGCCTGCCTGTCCGGTAGGCAGGCTATGGATCAACTTCTCTATTTTCAACGTAGAACGCAAGTCACCAAACTGCACAACGGCTGAATTATCTTTAACAGATAAGACCCTTCCTGTCACTTCCTGCCCGATGATCCTGACTTTATCACCTTCTTTAATTTCCTGATTCTGAACATACGTGGCTTTGGCTTCATTTGGCTTTACTTTTTCAATCATACCCAGAAGATTCTGACGTACTTTTCTGGTTTCCTTTTTTTCAGCTTTATTTTCCTGAATGTGCCGGATGGTTTTCTCTATTTCGCGGTTTGTTTCCTTTAAAAGCAAGGATGCCTTAACTTTTGCTTTATCCAAAATTTCTTTCTTCTTGCTATCAAGTTCACCGGAAAGCCGGTTGTATTTATCTAACAAAACGCTTAGCTCCTTTTCCATTCGTCTGACCTCCAAATCTCGTTTAATAAGACCTTGTTTTTCTTCAGCCAGCGATTTCATCAGCATTTCCAGTCCCGTCAGTTCTTTTCCAATAATAGCCTCTGCCTCCTGAATAGTTTTGGAAGGAAGTCCAGTCTTTCTGGCAATTTCTATGGCAAAAGAACTACCGGGTTTTCCAATCTCTAATAGGAAAAGAGGTTCTAGTTTATTAGTATCAAACTGCATGGCGCCATTGCGTATGCCTTCCGTTTGACCAGCAAATAGTTTAAGATCATAGTAATGTGTAGTGGCCACACCCCATACACCTTTTTTAAGCAGATTATCCAATATTGCCTGCGCAATTCCTCCTCCAAAATTCGGATCCGTGCCAGCGCCAAGTTCATCCAATAATACCAGGGTTGATCGGGAAGAATGCAATAGAAAAAAGCTCATATTTTTCAAATGTGAGCTGTACGTACTTAAATCATTTTCAATGGACTGCTGATCCCCAATATCCAGAAAGATATCCTTGAATAAGCCAACTGAAGATTTCTCATGCAACGGAACCAGCAAACCGCATTGAAACATATATTGAATTAGCCCAACAGTTTTTAAACAAACTGATTTCCCTCCGGCATTAGGGCCTGATATCAAAAGTATTTTTTCCTTCTCGGTCAAATCAATAGTGAGAGGAACTACGGTTCTTTTGCCCTTTAAACTCAAAAGAAGAAGCGGATGATGTGCGTGCATCCAGTTTAAGTCTGGTTGTTCACTAAATCGGGGTAGGATAGCATTAATGTCTATTGAGAATTTTGCCTTTGCCCTGTTAAAATCCATTTGGCCAAGGAAAGCGTATGCATTTTTAAACTCAGATAAATTTCCTCGCAGCGTGCTTGTTAATTCTTTAAGAATTAGTATCACTTCTCTCCGCTCGGCAAGTTGCAGATCGCGAATATCATTATTGGCCTCCAACACTTCGGCTGGCTCCAGAAAAATTGTCTGGCCGGTTGACGATTCATCTGCTATAAATCCTTTGATCCTGCGCCTGTACTCTGCCAGGATTGGGATAACTGCCCTTCCCTCACGAATTGTTGGCGACATACCTTCTGGTACAAATCCCTGATCGGAAGCCATTCGATAAATCTGGTCCACCAGTTTTCTTGCCCTGGCCTGTTCTTCTTTTAATTTTTTACGGATTCTGGCAAGCTCGGAACTAGCATTGTCTTTCACCTTTCCCAGGTCGTCAAACTTAGATTGTAAAGTTGACCATACTTGTTTTGGAAATGCTACCGGTTCGTTTAATAAAAACAATGAAGGATAAGAATCCTTTGACTTCGTTAAAAATTGCTTGAATTCAAAAATGGTTTGAAGGGATCCGATAATTTGCATGAACGAATCTTCTTCGATAAAAGAATCCTCAATAGCAATGATGGGCAGAAGTTCCTGAGGATCGAAATAATTTGAGGTAGGGATGGCGTCCTCGTTTTCTAAAATCTGTCTGAATTCAAGATTTTGCTGAAGAAGGTCCTTAATGAGAATATAATCAGAGCAGAATTGAATTTGATTAACGCATCCTTGTCCTAATGTACTAATACAATAGTTTTTCAAGCGCTGACGTACTTGATCGAAGCCTAGTTTCTGTTCACAATCCGCAGGATAGACCATATCAAGGAAAGAAGTCAAGAATCAATTTAGTACTAACTAGGGTTCACTCAAAGTCACTAAGTTCCTATAAATAAAGGTGTTGAAAGGTTAAA
>ERZ1292625.94-Hain-H41-01um-R1-94-length-154042-cov-145_pt1 | contig 154042 bp, 136 predicted proteins | sample MGYA00564400_ERZ1292625 | MGnify/ENA primary metagenome ERZ1292625 (study PRJEB36523, sample SAMEA6512639) | groundwater metagenome | collected 2019-01-08 | study: AquaDiva: Metagenomics assemblies of 32 groundwater samples | reverse complement strand
CTTCTTCCTTGGTTTCAGATCCACTTTCATCGTCCTTTGGTTCTTCTTCCTTGGTTTCAGATCCACTTTCATCGTCCTTTGGTTCTTCTTCCTTGGTGTCGGATTCACTCTCATCGTCCTTTGGTTCTTCTTCCTTGGTGTCGGATTCACTCTCATCGTTGTTTGATTCGGATCCAGCATCGTCATTTGGTTCAGATCCATTCTCCTCGTCATTTGGTTCAGATCCACTTTCATCGTTCCCGGCTTCCTCTTCCTTGGTTTCAGATCCACTCTCCTCATTGTTTGATTCGGATCCATTCTCCTCGTCCTCAACTTGTTCCTCCTTGGTTTCAGATCCACTCTCCTCTTCAAGATTTTCATCGGAAGCGGTTCTCGGTGATTCGCTCATGATTCTCAATTGATTGTGCTCTTATGAAATTATTATAAGTATTTCACTTTAACTGTTCGAGAGCTCTAATAATTTTCGGATCTGTTTCTCTCTCGTCATCCAAGTAACAAGTAACCGTCTCTCCATCAGGACACATCACTGTAGCCAATGAAACATCATGTGTCACTTGTATCACGCGACACTCTTCCTCTTCGTCATCTTTTGTTTCTTGTTTTTTTGTTTCTGGAAATGGTTTGCGTTCCCACACTGCTTGTGTGAATGCCGACCGATCTTTGGGATTGTCCATGTGACAGATGGGTGAAATGTCTCCAATCAACGAATGGTACACTCGTTCCCACCACATTTCTTCAGCACTGATTGGCAACTCCACCAAATCTTTCAAGACTCGCAGTGAAGGCAGGGCATCCATCTCCAACACCTCGCGACCATACTTGTCCAACAGGTAGACGACTAGACGAGCGCATCTGCCAATCACCGAGGTGCGAGGCAATAACACTCGATCTCGAATCACAGTAAACTCATTGTCTGCTTTCGTAGCAACTCGAAATGGAAGTTCTTGAAAGATCCGGGAAGGACAGCTGCCCATGTAGTCTCCCGATCCACCACTCAACACGATTCCACCACTGCGATCAATGGGTAACAAGTCCACTCGTTGCCAGTAAAATCGTTCGTCAAACACTCGCGCCACAGGCACCCAATTGCGCAGGTCAATCTTTTTGCAAGGAATGAGTTGCATGAAGTTGAGATCATCTGGCTTGACACTGGTACCCGACAAGAAACAGCGGTGCAAATAATGCAACACCACTTGTTCAGCATCTGCTCGACAATCTTCTCGCCAGGTCACTCCCAACTCCAGTGGTTCACGAGATGCGTACTTCAACAAGTCGCGCGTCAGTGTAGGAATGCCAACTGAACATCGGTCATTGTACATCCACGGCAGCCCGCGTTTCATCACCAAACTCAACCACTGGATCTGACTTTCCATTGTTGGTATAGGCATGACCTCTTTACCAGCGACCATCAGTTTCAGTTGCTCAACTAGCAATTGGATTCTTGCGTCTTCAGGACTGTCCTCGTCCGTACAAAGTTTCTCGAGCTCGACAATGACTTGTTTCGAACGCTCGCTAACTAAGTGGGCACCCGACGATGGGATCTCATCGGCTCGTGGGTCATTCCGTCGTTTATCTACCCATCGGGGGAGTTTATTGCCCATTGTCTATTGAATTATGAGCTATTGTCATTGATCGAAACACACACTTGTCGTCCGGCATTCGTTCGGCCCACGTAATCTCCAAGAGTTCACCATTCCACGAAAGTGACCAGCCATCTTTCTTGCCCTTTTGGTTGCTCTCCATTGGACATGAGTCCCAGCATCCTTTCCGATCGGAGAAGTATTCGAGTGGTGTTTCCAACAATAAACGAATGCCTTTGCCGAAAAAAACCAATCCACCCGGAACCACGTGCAATCGTTCCCGCACTTTTCTTGGCACAAAAACTTCAGTGGGGTTTCCAGGCAAACTTGTCTTGACAATCTTGAACCGGAGTTCCTCGTCGACTTCCATTTGAAGTATGGGTGGTGTAGTGATGAGGTTGCCTATTGACGCTGCGCCTGAAGATGTCCTCTCCAAGTTACCCTGTGGCAATGTCGTTGCCAATATTCACTTCACACCAGCTCGACATAGTCCCACACGGAGAGCTCTCTCGGCTCTGCGACAGCGTAAAGATGTTACGTGGCGTCTCGTGTTGCGTGATCTGGGTCTGCGTCGCTTGCCCACTGAATTACTGGGACTCGATACACTCGACTCGCTTGATTTGGCTCTCAACCGATTGCAAGAGGTTCCAACATCATCACTGACTCGACTGGTCTTGGATGGGAATCCACTCTGTCGGATCTCGGTGCGACTCAATCGATTGGAGCATCTGTCGTTGAACAATTGCTCACTCGTCTCAGTCGAGTTGGAGGAAGCAAAAAATCTTCGCTACCTCAGTCTCAATGGAAATCCATTGGGTAAATTCCCTCTCACCATCCCATACAATCTCACACATCTCTACATGTCTTCATGTCAACTGACGAGTGTACCAGCTGAAGTGACGAAACTTGTCAAGTTGGTGGTGTTGATACTGGATTCCAATTTATTAACTGAGTTTCCTGCTGTCTTGTGTGACATGCCGGAACTTGTTCAGTTGGATCTGACTCGGAACCAAATCAACTCAATTCCACCAGAGATCATCAAGATGACGGGTTTACGCCAACTCTTTGTGCCCGACCTTGACCAATTGGTGTGTCCCGATCATATGCCTCTGTTACTCTCTTTGCTTTGAGAAATTTCTTTTTTTCTTTGGAAAATTTCTTTCAAGATTCGGAAGTTTGTTGAGAAATCATTACAATTCAAAAGAATGAGTATCAAAGAGCTCATTGAATTCAAGAAGATCGAGTTCAACGCAATCGACCAAGTTGCAGTGAACGCGTTGACCACGATCTATGAGATTCTCGAAGGCGAGCAGAAAGTTTGGCAGGTCCGAAAACGCACCAAGACGTTGGATGCCATCAATGATAGTTTGTGTCTGGTGAACAAGCTGCTGCGAGTAATGTCCAGTCAGCACCCAGACGAGCGCCTCCGAATGCTCGCATTTCATCTGAAAGATCGCACACTGTCCGATGTGATGGGGGCCATTCGCACCGCCAAGAGTGACCTTTTGGCGCATAAGGTCCTAGCCGAGCAACGTCGTAACACGGTGCGAAACTTATTCGGTGTTTTCATCTCCGAGATGCAAGCGCGAGAATCAAGCAAAAAGATGCTTGAGCAATTCAAGACTTTTGTCATGGACGAAACATCGAGTTTGGAGTTGGTTGCCAAACAGTTGAATTCATTCGATACTGCAACTGTCCCCGATGATGATGCAATTTAATAAAACACTAAACCACTCGAGGTGTCCATCGAAGCCGTGCGTTGAATGTGGGTGGAATGCGATGAGCCCGAAAATTAGGAATTATGTGTTCGAATAGGGGATTGGCAACAATGGTAGAAAGAAGAAGTGTGGCTGCCAACAACATGATGGCACAATCATCACACTCTTTGTTGCGCTTGCCACTGTAAGAAAGATTCTTGCTGTCCATTTCTTCTCGCTCCGTAGGTTTGCGATTCTCAAGATTGCGCAACTGGTTGATCAAATACGCCTTGCCGTTCTCTTTGGAGGTAACAAACCCATCCACAAATTCGACGCGACGAGGTTGTGCATCTAACAATTCGCCAAATGCCAGAGCTGCATAGCGTTTCTCCGTCTGCATGTTCATGAAACCTGGAGCGCGTAGTCCGCTGGAGGCTTCACATGGCAACTGCAAAGCCAGTAGTTTGATTCGCGGACTCACTCGTTGACGCACTCCATCGTAAATGTGCTGGGAATTTGGCCAACCACCATAGTTGGCTTCAGGTGCCACTACAAATGTTAGAGTCGGAAATCTCGCGTAAAGTTGCTCAATCAATCGAGCCGCCAATTCACACAAAGGGTCATGGCGGGTACCTGATTCATGTAAGTGTCAAAACTCACACACACACACACACACTCGACTTACATTTCTCAACAATGTCATCGAAACCCATTATCTATTATCTCACTCAAGCATCAGTGGCTGAACTCCAAGCAAAAGTACACGAACTCTCCCTCTACATTCAAGACAAGGAACGCTCGCGCTACAATGTGGCTGCTGACATCATGGCCAAGTATTCATCGCAAATACAAAGACCCGTGGATTTGCTGGCTGTGCTTCTAAGCATGGTTCTGGCCAACGCGGAATTCTATCATCAACTCAGAGCTGCAGCACCGGACAAGTGTGTGTTTGATAACATCGTCAACTTCATTCATCAGCAACTGGTGCGACTAGCCCGCGGTGATTACCCAAGTGGTGGTTTGACAATGGTCGTGTGGGAGATCACCGAATTCGCCATGGCCGAAGTTGACGAGTTTGGCATGCAACGTCGACCCGATCGACCACCCTTCCCCAACAAACTTACCAGTAAACAACCGTCTTGTGTGTAACTGACAACCGTGACTGCTGAATGTGAAGCATCACCGCCGCCTGCCGGATCAATGCAGACCATGGCTGCCGTCAGATGTTCAAGTGGTCTGCGTTCAGGTGCACTTGCCAGTCCCTCCAACAATCTCCCTTCAAACAATTTCATGTGTTTTGTCGTGGTGATTCCACACATCTCTGCCAAATAGGTGTCACGACTGGCTTGCATAAGCACACTGATGACTTTCGACGCATCAGGATCAATGTGTTTCACTTCGTAAGTGTTCAAGTGTTCACACGATAGTTTGTTGGCGTTCTGACACGCTTCACACATGGTCTGAATATTGATCACATCAAACAAAGGTTGTTTGGTGTCAGTATCGACGGCTTTCACCCAAGCGTTGAAATGATTTTCATCGTCCAGATTGGCTGAAGAAACACCAATCAAGACTGTTCCACGGACTTGCAACAAGGGTGCAATGGTCTCCATGATCACTCCCGGATCAATGTACGCTGCTTCTTCGAGGATGATTACTTGACCTCCGATTCCTCTCGAGTTGCTACCCGGACACACAATCAGCTGAGATGCAAACGGATCATCACGGATACCCCGGGTTGAGTAGAACAAAGTTGGACGATTGGCTCGTTCCGAACGGTACCAACCACTGGTGTCGATCTGATGAGCAAAGAAACACACCTCATCCATCAGCAATCGTGACGCTGCCTCTGTGTTACTGAATGCAGCAATTCGAGTTCGAGGTGGGGCCCATTTCAGAAATGCAGCCAGAAACATGGCTACACCGGTCGTCTTGCCTCGGCGCCGCGGACATGCAAACAACATGTATCGTTTCGGCAACACCACTGACACATCATCAGGAAACAGTTGTGCCATAATTGCATGAGAAGAGTAGAGCCACTCATCACCAAAAATGTAGTGCAACACTGACATGAGCATTTTTTCATGCATTGCCTTTTGCAACTCGCTCCGTGTAGCACCATTGCCAAACACAAATGAGTCCAAGGTACGTCGGATGTTGCGGACTGTTGCTAAACCATCTGCTAACGGATCACGCCGGTACGACTGACCCTGGTTGAATCGCACAAATGTCTCAGTGTTGACACCAATCACTGATTCACGCCAAGCTCGATGTTTCTCTTCATACTGTTGGGCCAGATCGTTGCTGACTGCCGTCAATGGAGTGTGCTCCAAGCGTGCTATCAAACTCAACAAATGGCTCTTCATGACTATATACTACTTATTTCCATTCTCGAAGAATTCATAAGATGCTCAAACCATGCCGTCTGACAGTGTTTGCTACTGACAGCAAGGTGTACGATTACTTGAATGAGAACTTGAAGATTTATGGAGTACAGTTTGCCAGTTCAGCTACTACTACCTCGATTCCTCGTGAAAACACTATCGTTTCAATCGGACCGACTGACAAGAAGGATAGTGATGACATTATGATCTACGGTCATGTAGCTGGTCCGTTTAAGAATTGCGAGGGTTTCTTTCCTGTCAAAGGTACCTCAATGCACCATGCCTCGGATGTGATGATCGGATTCCCCAGTTCCGCTAGTTTAGATAAGGTTATGATCAAATTGTTGGAGATTTTATTCTATCTCAAACAACATTAAATGTTTCTGCAACCAGTGGCCAGCAAAGGCTCATTGCATCTTCGCGGGCAGTTTGATCCACTACAACGTCCCATCGAACAGGGCAAGTTGGTGTATGAAGACGAAGATACGGGTCTGGCATACGGGCCACAACCTGCTTCATGGCCCGGTCGACGCTTATTGACGTTGCGAGGATGTGCGGGCGCCAATATTCAGGGCACCACGGATGGACCTGTGCGTGTAGTTGGTCCATTCACCACCAATGTGCATCCAAATGCGCGTGTGCGTGGCAAAATGGAGCCGGTGTACGAGAGACTCAACCAAGAAACGCAAACTCACGTGTTCGACACTTTCCCACCGGTGTTTGTTGGTGATGATTGGGTGGACAAGTCGCATGTCGAATACGCCAAGGAACTTTCTCCCATCTCCGCTGTACTTCATGGTCGTGCCGCATTCACACGTCCCAATTATGGTCCACCTGGACGTTCTGAACCTAACAGCTTTAAAGATGAAGACGTTGTGTTTGCATGGGTCCTCTTGTATCTAATCGAAGGCCACACTATTTTGGACGATCCGGAATTGTTTCAAGGAATGTGGGATCAACAAAATGATGTGCACATTTCTCAGCAAGAATTTGACATTCGATATACCAACCTTGCACCACCGCCCATGACATTCGACGAGGTCACTACCAAGTTGAAGCAAATCATCACTAAACCTTCGGCAGCTGTGTGTTTTGGATTTGACTCTAGTGTTCCTCAATTAAACTACTTGTTGCAACTCTAATATAAATGCATCCAGACGACGGTGTGTTAGCGAGTTACAATGGCGTCGGTTACGGCACCGCTGCTGCAAGAACCGCCCGGACTTGATCCAGCCGATCACCTTCTTTGGGCCGGATTTAAAGATGTGAATGACCAACTCGATTGGTGGACGAACTACGTGGGAGGCAAACCAAAAGGACTTACATCAACGGATGATATAGAGTGGACACGATTGGTAGCAGAAGCACAGGCGGGGATTGCGTCAAGACAGCTTCTCACCGGGACGCCGCTGTTGCAAGTTCCACCAGGGCTTGATGCAACCGATGGCAAGACTTGGATTGGACTTAAACTTCTGGATGACCAGCTCGACTGGTGGGAACCGCAAGTCGACCCACCTAGTGGTGCTAGCAAGGCCACCAAAAAGGAATGGAGGAGACTACAACGCGAAGCAGGTGTTCTGATAGCGGCAAGACGAAATAATCAAGGATTGCCGCCTCGACCTGTTGCGCCCACGGCACCCAGTACCCCCACCGCTGGTAGTGCATCGGCACTGGGAGTATCCATGCCATCGATATCACTTGCCGGTAGTGCACCAGTGGGAGGAGGAGGAGCAGTGGCGAAGATACCGACGTCAGGACGCGGACGATTGTTATTGCAGCCAAGAGAAACCCAAGTTCACTCGCAAATGATGACATGCGACCCAATGTTCATCGCCTCCTCTGTCTCGAATTTCAACGCGGTGCATGAAAGCATTCTGCAAGGCGACTTGATGTTGAAATTCGAACCGACTGCTGTATTCCTCAACGAAGACACATCATTGACGAGTGGATATTCTTTCGGCTCGGCGCAAAAGCAAGCTGCAACTGGATACTCCCAACAATTCATGGGCATCGCCATGGCAACTGATCAATGTCTCAGTAATGATCATGTGCTCAAAGTTCCAGTGGCCGGTGCAGGTGTCATTAGCACTTTGAATCGCAGCAACGAAAACAAATCGTTCCCTGCCATGTTTCCGATTACCGTCGACGTGGAGACTGGATATAATGAGTCCGATAGTGGCCGAACCACTGCTTCTCTTGACTCGTCCAAGTTTAAACAAACTGTGTACGCGGAGACCGTTTACAACCCGTGCAAGGATACCAATCTCATGTCCATTGGGCCCAGTAGATATTCGGAACAATTGGATGTGGTGGTACATTTATGAATACATATAACAACAACGAGGATGATGCAGACAACAACAATGAATCAACAACAATTAGAAATCCACGCATGGGAGGCCAACGTGAACATTCCATGTGTGCCCAGTCACGGTGAGGTGCCAGTGGATGGTGATTTGGTCATGTGTCCACTTGACAACGTCAGTGATCTCAAGACGCTGGAGGTCGACACCGCTTCGGCATCCAATGTGCTTGAAGCCACCATTAAGTACGCTGGACCCACTCAGCGACTCGTGGGTGTCTGTTATGTTGCCAACAGCAAACTCGCGTTGGACGGATACACTGACAACACCTCGCCGGCAGCAATGACGGTGGCCATCACTGGAGTCACGACTCCATGGAACTTGAGTCTGTTTCCCTGGAATCCGTGTGACAAACTCATTGTTGGGCCAGCAGCTATCAACGAGACGACTGGAGCACCGATGTATCCAATGAAAGACAGAGCAGACAACGCGACATTGTGGCCCGCCAACCCATACTTGTGGGATGGTGACTTGGTTGATGGCACCGGTGGTAGGATGCCGATCGATGACTTTGTCAAACTGGCCAAAAGTTCCGCTCCGTTTACACTAATGCCATTGTATGCTCGTGTGGCAATTAAGTCGATTAAGGATGGTTCCAACTTTGATGACGATATCACAGCTGCAATGGTCGAATATGATACGAAGCTTGCCAATGAAACGATGAGGTCCAGACTTACCAATGGTGATGCATGGGCCCGGGCCTATCTCTTACAAGAATGGGAGTATATTGAGGCAAAGAAGATGATCCCAGTTGACATTCTCGAAGCGTACTTTATGATGGTGCGTTGTCTGAAAGAGTTTTATTCAATTGTTCACACGTTACCCGGCTCACGTGGTCGTGTCAAGTTGCGTTTGTAACTAGTCATCTTTAGTAAACGACAAGGGTAGTTGTTTGTTATCACCACGAGCTTTGCGCCACTGATCGACCGACGTCAACGCCTGCACTCCAGTCTTACGACATGCGAAACCAAACACAGCTAGAGCAAATGCTGAGATTAGAGGCACAAGACAAGTCTTGATAATGTCACGCCATTCCCACACGTGCATGACAAACAGAGATTGGCAGATCCAATTGTCGTAGCATCCCTGCATCGGACCGACAATGAAGCGTTTGAAGAAGCCCTGGTGATAGTGATAGTCGACCTCCGAATCGACGAACTTGCCCAATGCAGCTATCCACACTGGATACTGAGTGTGTTGGTACGCCTCAATGCACTTGTTGGAGCGCTGACGCAGAAACCGGTCGTTGGGATCAATGAAGTTGCTGTCACAGTAGTCGACAATAAATTGTTTCTCGGTGAAGTGACTGTTCTTGACTTGGTCGTAAATCATCGGCCACTTGTAGTAGCACGTGACAAGTTCGTAGAAAGCCCATATACCCAAGGTCGTCAACACCAACATGATCACGCCATAACTCACAACAGAGCACAGCAGACGCTGGGTCTTGGTACGCACCGTCGCCCTATCCACTATGGCGTCCATGGAAAGTGAACTTGAAGCCAAGTCGTACCTGCTCCACCATATGAATTTTCTGCGGATCACGCACATCCCACCACCGCTGAGTCCCATCACCGTTGCCCGATTCATTGCCGACCTTCGGATTCCTGAACGTTTGCGTTGGATTCGACAACCACCATCGGTTGCCGCAGATTCACCACCACCACAATCAGACGTCGTGGCCTTGTCCACCTACTTCACTGCACGACTCAAGTACCAAGATGTGGTGGCACGCATCAAGGCGGTGATTCAACACTCGACGGTGCCACGCATTCTGTTCGGTCAAACACCCTACATGGTCTTGACTGAAGCCGATGTCTTGTTCGAAACCTACTTGACGCAACAGTACGCTCAATTGCGAAACACGGTGTCGATTCGCGAGGTCGACGAATTGTTTCCGGAAGCCAATTTGGAGTTGTCCATTCTTCGGTGGATCGAGCAAGAGTTGACACCCAAAGTGGATGTGACAGAGGAAAATCGCAGACGCAATCATTACAATCAATATTGGATCGCAGTGGCACACATTTGGATCCAAGCTGCTGCACGTCTAAATTGGTTGGCCGAACACATGCCTGGCGCCAAAGAGTCGGTAGCAGATTACATCGTCTATCCGTATAACCGATGGATGGTCTGGTTGGAACCAAGCTCTCGTTTGGCACAATGGTTCTGTAAAGAGTTTAATCGCTAAGCAAACAATAATAGCCACATAAAAACTATAACTCCAACTTCAACAGTTAGTTTGCCAGTAGCTATAAACCACGCTGGATGGTGGCGTGCCATCATCTCATAACGACATGCCGCACTCATTTGTCCACCACCGCAGAAGCCGGCCACGAGTTGAGCATCCGTCACTAGGTCTATCGTCACTTGCTCGTAAATAATGGGCCATCTCCACGTCACCAACAGCAAAAACATTGCCACTTTTATCATTCTTCTTTTATGACACAGAGTGTGGTTCTGAAGTGTGTAATGAGCAACGAAAAATGGTACCGCAATTATGAAACTGGATGTTTCATGTTCGGCAAGTATCTCTACGGCCGAGGAATCACCACTGAGATCCAGAAACGATTCTTCCCTGCTGGCTGGAGTTTATTCACTCAAGCTGGATCCACTCGTGGGGGTGGATGTGACAAGGGCAAACAAGTTGACAATGAGTTGCGTGCTTGGACACACTTAGTCAATCGTCCGAGAGTCAAGCCAGAGACAATTGCAAAACATGTGGCCACCTATTGTGTCTCGACGTGTGCCATCATCAGCGAGTTTCAACGACGGGGCTGGGCACCCGTCAATGCTCAATTGGTGGTGGGATGTCGTCGGAGTCGATGGGCCACTGCAATCGACTTGGTAGCACGCGACATTGCCACTGATCAGTTGGTTCTGTTGGAAATCAAGACCGGTTACGAAGGCACCTTTCAGAATGAATTGAACAACAAACATCGAATGAGAATGCACGATGGCAAATGGGCTGCCACACCACTTCGTTTCGCATGGATCCAAATTCTCTGGGGATGGGTACTCTACTGCAGGTCGCATCCACGCTCCGCTCTGAAACTACCCTTTCACAACGTCGCCGTCATCAATGTCGTCGACGCACGAGTCAATGTACACCCACTACCTCTGGATTTCGCTAAATCTGTGTTGCCTTTATTAAATCATCATTAGGGTATAGTGTTGTTGTTCTATTTTCGACCAGGGCTAGGAGATATCGCTCGTTGACTCTTCGCAGGCAAACGTCCATAACTTGTTGCTGGTTGAGGCGAAGGTGACCGAGAAGCAGGGTGTGCCATCTCAGTGTCGTTGTCGCTACCACTTCCATTAAGACTGTCATTGTCTTCGTCTGTCAGCTCAATCTCCATCGCACGTTCTTCTGCTACTACACTCGCTCGCGTGTAATTGAGATTGGATGTTACTTGATGACAGTCTGCATCTGTCAAATTTCCAGCTCCGGTGTAATACACAACTGGGTGAGGAGCATCCCCATACCAAATCGACTGGTCGTTGGCAGCATCCATCACAAGTAGGGTACTCTTTGTTTTCATAGCAAAGATGTGACACGGGCGCTCTCTGTCGGAAAGCTTAACGGACTCTTTCCACCACCAAAGTTCACTGAAATCATTGGGAGCACCAAACGCAAACTCCACGTCAACGTCGCCAAAACTTGTGCCGTCTTTGCCCTCGATCTTCAAGCGTCCATCTTCTCCTATTGCAGCTATGCGCTGCTCCTTTGGATCATTCGCACACCATGCAATAGCTCGTCTCGGGATCTGATCTGTAAATTGGCTCGTTTGCTGGGTGCTGACATAATATACCTGGTCCGATGTTGCTATACCGAGAAGACTCACAGCAAACACACTCGGACGAGCAGGCTGAGTAAACTTGATGTCATTGATTTTCCCGTTCAAATAATCATAAACGTGAACCACGAATTTCACGTCCATAAAAGCCAGTAATGCCATAGTATCGGTATTAAACGTAAAGGCAATCACGTCTTTGAATTCAGACAACAGATCAACTCCAGTTTGCTTATTCGTGAACAACGTCACCAATTTGTAGGAATTCTTGACGGTCTTGTAACACACCACGTACGTTTTGTTCACGTATCCACAATACACGACACGATCCGCGTCGTAGACGGTCACTCCGTGTATGTCGTTCGTGACCAAGGTGGTTGATCCATCTTTGTTGCGAGTGCACTTGAGAACGACACGAACTGATGCACTGGAGCTAAACACCGGCACCTTGTATGTTGTTTCAGGTGATACCAGAGGAACTAGTTTCGCGTTTGCATTGTTGACCAGTTGTTGCGACGAAGGAAGATTGACAGCCATTCTCGATGCTGCTTGTTTCTCCTCCACTCGTTTTCTCCGCATGCCCCTTCGCCGACGAAGAGCTCGTTGCACAATTGTCTGCTGATGGCCAGCTGAAGCAAGACGCTTATCCCGTGCTTCTGCGACAGCTTTTTTCAGTGCATTCCAAGAGTCGAGTGCTGGCCCTGATTTGGTAGCATCCATCAGTGCGATTTGACCCACTGGTGACATCTTAAACGCTTTAAAAAATGCGTCGGTGGGTAGGTTATCCTTGCCCAAGTACGCAGCAAACGCTTTTGAGTTGGACGCGTGCAAATTCCTGAAAAGGAATGTCACAAACGTATTCAAGTCTTCCTCGAGTTCCAATTCCCGCACGAGCGTTCCTTGTTCAGCAGCCTTAGCGACTCGTCTGACATCGAATAAGATACTAGGGTCATTGGCTACTTGTACCAACGTTGCGTACGCGTCAAACTGGGCTTTGTCGTCCGCCTTGACAATCCCACAACAACGTGAACGTCGCATTCCTTCTTGATACCGGTTGATTTCATCATAACGGAAGTCTCGAATATGTTTCTGGAATTGGGGAAAATTGGCGTCAGTGACCAAAATCCCAAATCCAGGGGTGTCCTTATTAAAATAATAAAGACCAGGTCCGGCAAACCCATGTGTGATTTGTTGTGTCTGTCTTGAAGCAGCCATTTTCGTTAAGTGACAACAGTGAATGTTATTATATCATCAATTAGGTATCTCTTTATTGTTGTGCGAGATCAGTGGATGCTGATGTATCCCAAGCAATTGGCTCAAGTTGATCATCTAAAAACACACCGGGCTTAACTCGGTACGCAATTCTCGCGTTTCTCAGTGTTGGCACACGTTTCGCGGTCTTGCCGTTGCATTGAAGCATAGCATTTCCACCATTCATCACAAAACAGTTGTCACCACTCCCTTGCTGCTGCCACCACCACAGATCGTTCACCTCATCTCCGAATACTTGTTGCACGTTGTTGTAGAATACTTTTTGTTCAGGAATGTACAAGGTATCATCAGCTGAAATAAAAGACGGAGAAATGCAACCGTCGCGCACTGCCACTTGCTTCACATCATTTCCACTACCAACACTTTGGATCTGTTTCTCTTCGTGGTTGTGATACGAGTCACCCACACACGTGCAATCAGGTGAAATGGCAAGCAGATGCAGATTCGGCGCGTTGAATGGTATAATTTCTTCTAGCCCAGTGTTGAGATCGTGAACGTACACCGTCCCACTGTGGTTGGACAGAAAGCCGACCAGATGAAACCACGTGACAAATTTGACGATCCCCGCGTGATGTTGAGTTGCTGTCTGTGAATTGACGGTGATGATTTCATAGCCGCCATTCGAATCAGTCCAGCAGACACACACTTCACCCGAGGGTTTGCAGTAGCAATAAACAACTCTCCCGAGTACATTGTGTTTCAAAGTGAAACTCGTTTTTGACTTGCTGAGACGGCACTTGATCAAGTTCTTGTCGCTAACACACGACAGTGTCTGTTGTGTGGTGCTGGACTGAATGACTGGTAACGAGTAATTTGGTTTTCCAGAATGAGTAGTTGATGCCACTTCCATTGTCAGCATAGCGAATGGATTGTCAAGATTGATCTCCGCTCTCGGCACGGGTGGTGGTGATGGTACATTGACTGCCTGTGATGATGATGATGAATTGACGGGCGGAGGTGATGATGAATTGACGGGCGGTGGTGATGATACCAACACGGGAGATGATGGTATTGCGTGTGAAACGTTGTAGAGTGCCTTCCATTGCTTCTTTGCCTCTACATCGGTCCTGTGTTTCACTGCAATTTGGCCCACTGGTGACACTTCAAACTTGGTGAAGAAATCCTCGCTCACGTCTCCTTCATTCAAGTATTGTCCGAAAATGAGATTGCCGTCAGATGCCCACAGATTCTTCATGAAATACACAGTAAAGGCATTCAGATCTTCTTCAAGTTCCAGTTCTTTGGTCACTACTCCATCTTGTATAGCCTGATTGACTCGAGTCTGGTCGAACTCGACCTTGCCGACCACTTCCATCATGCGTTTGTACAGTGCGAGTTGTTTTTCACTGTTCACTTTGATAATTGCACAGCAATGTGGCCGAGCTCCTGCTCTTTTGTTTTTGTACGCTTCAATTCCGGCATTCCGAACGCGTTGCACCTTTTGTGCGGCTCTTTCAATTTGCTCCGGAGTAGACAATGGCCCTTCAACTCCCGAAGCATCAATATAATAAAGCCGGCTTTCCGACATTGTTGTTGGATGACAAGTGTGTGCCCAAATAATCATGAGTCTTTAATTTCAACTTCCTCATCATCCAATGTGAACATCATCACATCTGCATCATCGCCCTTGACAACAATAGGTTTCTCGTACCATCGACGCAGTTGAGTTTGAAGCCACAGTCCGGCAGCACTGCAAGCAATACCCAAGACCACTGAAATAGTGTAGGCACGTCGTGTAGCCATCAAGAATCCCACCATCAACACACTGACACTGGCCCACAACGGAATCATCACTTTGAATGGATAACTGTCCCACATGACACTGATGCAGGTGACCAACAACATCGTGTGCCACGAAACTGTAGTGTCAGCCACAAACTTCTCCAATGGAAATGCGGTCACATTGAATCCAATGATAGTAGTTGAGACGGGCAGAGCAGTGATGGTGGTGAGTCCCAGTGCTAGCAACCATGAGAGGAGAATGGCAGGGAAGATAAAATCACCCGAAGTGACATATCGGTAGAACAAGGCTACTGCGAGAATGTAGAGACACGCGAGAACGTGAGCAGCCACGATGGGTACTTGATCGCGATGTTCTAACATCATTTGATACCACCAAGAAGTCCAACGAATGCCAAGATCGTGATCAACTTGAAATTCAGACTGTATGTCATTCGAACGGCCGAAATTGAAGTCTTCCCAAAAGGCAAAGGCCACGAAGAGCGCCACACAACAGAAGATTCGCAGCACCATCCAACGATCCCATTGACTGAGCCATGAGTCACGAGGATACAAAAACAGAGCGCCCACCATATCCGTTGGAAAATGAACTGCGAGCCGAGAAGATCACACTCTCATTGGTCACCCGAGTACCTATAATGGGACTGACAGTATTGGCCATGGTCTCCTTGGACCAAATCACATGGCTAGCTTGGCTGAACTTTATTCTCGTTGTCATCATTGTGTTTGGAGAGTCGTTGATGATTTGGTTCTTCCCTCATCGGTGGGTCTACATGCCACTCAATGATCTGCACTGGTTGCTGGCAGAACATCGGATCTCGCAAAAAAAAGGCAAAGTGGTCAAGTGGAAACGTGTCGGCAAAATCACACTGGTCTACGATGATGGTACGGAACTGAATCCATTTGATCATATTCCAAATGACGACGAGCATGTCCCCCTTCTCACTGATTCCACGGGAGAACTTGATCTTCCGTCACTCTGAGAAGACGACAACACCAATCCACCATCAAACACAAATTGAAAAAGCTATTTCACGGATACGAAGAAGACGATGGCGTCGCCACTCGCCTGCGTCTGTACAACACCTCCGTACACCCATTTCACCCAACATTCGTGATGCAGTGCAATGGCTACAAAAGAACTTGCCATTGGTTGCCACCACTTTGCCAAGTCGACTCCGTTTGTCATTGCGTGTTTACGTAGACGCGGTGGATGTGCACATGAGCGGCTTTCGTCAATTGTGGTGGGAAGAATGCGACCAGCTAAGCCAACACCAGTTCCATGGACATGTCAATGCCGAGCTCTTTGTTGACGAGCTGAATTGTATTCTCATGGTGCGTCTCAAAAGTTCATAAGTCAAAAATGCAAGATGTTGTGGTGACGGGCATGGCCATTGCGCTGGGGCTGTGTGCCATTATAGTGTTGATTCGGTGCATGTCCAGTATCGCTTACGTGGTGATCATTTTACTCTTGGTTCATCTGTACCTTACTTTTGTTTTGGTTCCCGAGATACAAGCTGTTTATCAATGTCCACCGTGTCCGTCTCCGACACCCATATCACCACCACCTGTAACACCACTTCCGCCGATTCCCAAATGGCAACAAATGTTCAGCGATGCTTTACAATGGATAAATTCGCGGATACCACCAAAAGGAACTCAAACTGAACTATAACTAAATGTAGAGTTGAAGGCGACGCTGAGATACAAGTCAAAGACCAGTAACAGGACTTGGTGGCCAAGAATCAAGGCGCGCGCATTGTACGAATCATGTCCTTTGATGTATTGATTGTGATTGGGACCATAGTAGTCGACCAAGTGGATAATAAATACAGCAGTGTTGCATGCCATCCGAGTGACCAAGCGAGTCACAAACGAACGTCGGTGCTGTGTATGAATGTGTTCGACACTTGAAAGCGAGAAGATGATTTGGAACATGAGTAGATGCGAGATCCAGTCGATTTCCGTCAACAGCAAGGTGGAGACGAGAACCACTGTCCAGTAGAACCAATACAGTTCTGCAACGTAAGGGTTGATGGCGAAATTCATTTATTGTATTGTTGTTGCTCGAAAAGTAACATAAGCACAGATTTTGATGATACAGTTGGAACCCACACAGTTTGGATCTTGGGTTTCTCATCCGGTAATGGTGTTGAGATGACAATGCGAGAAAGAAGTTGACCGTCAGTGGCGGAGTACCAGTATGGACCAATTGCCAAACCTTCGATCGGTGACAATCGTTCCACTTTGCCAGGTAGGATGATTCGTTGTTGTTTCTTACCCAAACGCAAATGGTCGCAGTTGACCAAGACACCGCCATCGGGACGCAATGCCACAAACTTGTCATCGCTAGTAAGTGGTACGATTTTCACTTCAGTCCCCTTTTCGTCAACAATAGCATTGTGCAGCAGAGTAGTAGCTCCTACACCTTGAAGTGGCACATGCACCCAGCGGTGAGTGGGTGCGGGCAATTGGATTCGTCGTCCTCCATTGGCATAATCAATCAGCACTCCGTGAGATGTAAGTACCACTTGCTCGTTGGCGTCCAACACCTTTGTCTCAATCACCACTGTCTTTTCAAGTGACCACCATTGTTGCCATGAAGCAACTCCAGTTCGGAAGACCACACGGTACTCATCAACCCATAGGGGTTTGGTTTCAGAGACAAATGTATATTGGAGTTGACGATTCGGGTTATACATGGCGTAGACTTCATTGTTGAAACACACCAGTCGGTACTTAATGGAAGCAAACTCTTCAATCGCAAACATAATCGAACGTGCTCGAGTGATTACACAGTTGATTGTAAAATACGAAGGAGACTACAACTTGTACCTGAACGAGAACCCAGCAACTCAACCAGCAACATCAAGGAGTCGGAATTCAGGAAATCCACTTGACGTGGAAGCCAAGTTCCAAGCACATGAAGACGACGAGCATCCAACAACATCGAGGAGTCTGAATTCGGAAAATCCATTTGACATGGATGAAGTTGAACAACAGCCAGACGAAGAGGCAGAGAATTCACAGGGTGATGTGAATATGTCATTGCAAGAGGAGACGCAAGCCGACGCCAAGTTCAAAGCACATGAAGAGGACGAGAAGACACCCGCGACCGTACCGCAACCAAGATCCGTGGGCGCTGGAAATAATCCATTTGCTCCAAAGGGCATGCCAGAGAATCCAACAACTCGTCAACCATTGGTGACTAAGCAGAATCCACAGGACGATGTGAAGATGTCATCTGGTGATGAAGCTAAACAACACGCCGAATTTCAAGTGGTCTCCGATGACGATGAAGTTCAAGCACGATCGACAACACCCAAGGCACCCGTATCCAATGAAACTAAGACACAACCGGCATCACCATCATCGCCTCTAACAGATCGTTCACATTACTCATTACGCAACGAGGATGAATCCAGGGACATCGAGCCTGTATCGCATATCATCTCTGGAAAGCGCGATATGTCTGCCTCGTGGGATGAGATCAACAACCCTACACCACAGAATAAGCCCTATTTACATAATACCTACGCTGACAAAATCTCTGGACAACGCAATGCGGCCAACAAATCTGAACCGCAGAAGAAGAAGTCTGCCTATTTACATAATACCTACGACAAGGACGATAGTGGTGTTTAATGAACAAAAGCTTGTTTCACAGGATCGTACCAAATAGGCACAAAGTCAATCTTCTCCAACTTTTCTCCATCCTTGTAAACATTTCCAGAAGTGGAAACAAACAGATGCTCTGACACTGTGAACGCTCTTCGTTCGTATTGGGAATCCCATTTCAGTGGTTCTAGAGTAGTTGCTGAAGAGATCCATCGACGTTTGTCGACTGTGCTGAATGTCACCACTTTGTTGGCTGTGACTTGATCGATTCGCAAGACATCAGCTGGTGCTTCAATCAAGAATCGAGGCAGGTCACGCTCCACCACCACGATCTTGTTGCGCTCGACTACAAATGCACACCAATATTCGTCGGCTTCCGTCTCAGTGCCAACTTTCACCGGCAGTCGAGTGGTCCCTACTGTTACTGATCCTTGCTTGGATTCAAAGGTCACCAAATACTTGGAGACCAGACGGAAATGCTTGCCAATCACTTGGGGTTGTTGTTTCACGGTCGTTATGTTATGACTCGCCATCGCAGAATTATGAATAATGATCCCTCAAGCACCTGTGAACTGGCAAAACACCCAGCCCGCCTTCCCAACTCGCGGGTTTGCTGGACAGTCGTCGGACTGGCAGAACGATGTGCGTGCGATTGCAGCAGTGGTCGGCCCCGATTACGTCAATACCGATCGATTCCAACAGACCGGATTGTTGGGTATTCAAACGGCAGGCAATTCACTCACGTTTGACGGTTATGCCAATCGTTCGGCTAGCACCACTTCGTATGTGATGGAGAAGATTGATCCAGCACTGCAAGAGATTCTCACGTTTTTCAAACACGTCCCACTCGATCCCAATACACAATCGTTTGAACGTCGAATCGTGGTCTTTGGCTCCTCCAAATGGCAACGTGTCACCGATCTCATGACCGGTAACTCGGACACGATGGCGCTCTTCAAGTCGCGCGTGTTCACGCAACAGTTTGCCAAGTCTGCTGAGATTGATGTCAAGCGTCTTCGTGATCCCGATGGTGCCCGACTCTGGTACATGCAATTGGATCAAGCCGCCCTCGGTTTCCTCAACACTCTGCTTCATGTGGCCATTGATGCGTTGATGAAATGCATGGGCTCGAATCTCGGCCAGAACAACGGCAATGGCGCACCACCTGACCCCACAACCTCCATTCCGTTCTACACTCGCATTCGTCGAGCTCGGGACCAATTTGGTATCCTCACCAAGGGTCAGACCGGACTGCAGAATCTCGGCATGGAGATTGATACACTGGGAAGGGCGCGCGACATGAACTACACGGTGGCCGTCATGAGCAAACGAGTGTTGGATGGAATTCAGAAGACCATGACTCCCGGACCGTTGGAGAATTGGCGTGAGATCGGACCTGCTGGATACGCCGGTACCTACATCACCACCATCACTGGCATTCAAAAGGTGTTGGCAGTCGGACCTGTCTCAGTGGGACCCAATACTCCGAAAGTGAACGTCTTTTCGCGTGTCGTCAATGTCTTGGTGCACAATATTGTCACGTCTGATGGAAAAGGAGCAACGCACACCGAGTTCAGGACTTACAATCGGTTTACTGATGGATTTGAAGACGTTAAGATGGATCATGCTCATGTGTTGAATTTGTCGAGTCATGCCATGGCTCATACCAGCACCAAGGTGCTGGTGTTTACTTTGTACGGATGTCGAGTGTCGGCCACTTGCCACATTGCTACCAATACTCCCGACGGACCCGAGTTGCACTTGTCCAATTTCACCGATTGTGTCTCGTTGTTCGGAGCTCAATTGAAAGTTTCGTACAATGCCGTGTTCTCGGTGGCCGCCCACATTCCCAATCCCAACACTGTGGCGTTTGTGGAATGTGCGTACCTGGAAGAAGTGACCGGTGGTGGTGGTACCACAGTTCAAAACCTTAGCGGTGGCAATGCATTTTCCCCGTCTCCGCTCCCGACTTCTCGTTTCGCCATTGCGGTCAATGTTGAAGCAAAAGACGGCATGGGTGTTATGCAGCCAGCATTGACTGGATTCAACAACGACACGACTATTCTCAGCTTGATTGGTGTTGTACCCGCAAATGTGGCATTGGGTGAACGAAATCCAAATACCTGGGTACCTGACTTTAAGGCTCATGGAACTGATGAAGCCAAGTTTCATGCAAAGTTTGGCAACATGCTTGCCAATGTCACTGCCAGTCCCATGTCGCCTTTGCGGACACAGCAATCGCGTTTCCAAATCCCAGTGATTTCTACCGAGGAGTATACTCAAGAGCTCAGCCCTCCCGCCGCCGCTGGTAATCCACCGGTCCTGAAAGGTGAAGCTCGCGAAGGAAACAATTGGTTCGGACGACATACGTACGCCTCGTGCATGGCTGACATGAAACAAGAAGTGGGCGCCAATGGATTCTTGAGGCCCAAGCGTAGTATGATCATGAATTAGTATAAACTATTGAGTTTTATCCACGCTGCAATGGCTGTCACAGAATTGTCGCAAAGAAAGGAACCACGAAGATGATCATGCACCATCCATGCGCCATGCCCCACGTGAACTACCAGTGGACGTCGAGGTTTGAGATCAAGTGTGCGAGTAGTCAGCAGTCGGTCGTGTGCGGCTTCGGTGCCAATCTCACGCCATGAGATGTAGTTGTGTTTAACCCAGTCTTCACCGGTGCGTCGTTTATGCCAATCTGTGAACATCCACACAAACCAGACTGATTTGGCAGTTACCGAAGGTCCAGCTGTCCAATCAAGTTCCTTCTTCTCATCCATGTGTTGCAATTTGCCACTTCGAATCAGAGCTGTGCGTGCCAAGAGTTGTTTGAGATTGTCTTCCTCTAGTAAAGTGAAGCTAGCCAATACATCTTCACGCACAACTTGGAGGAATTCGCGAGTGAATTTGGTCGGATCAGTTTCTTTGCTGATTTGTTGGAAGAGACCATGTGAGTCAATTTGCAACGATGCTGGATCGGATACTTTCTGGTAGTATAACCAACGCAAGAATCGCCAAACACACGAGACACGTGGTTGATCTGGAAACACGGCTGCATCCCAGAGTTCGAATTGTTTGTTGGGAACAATGAGACATTTGCGACCATTGTCAGGTTCACGGAAATCCCATTTTGTAGTAGGTGTTGTTGTTGCAGGATGACGGAGTTGTTGCACAACATCGAGTGGCAAACTGGTGGAGCCGAGCAATGTGAGTGCCTCCAATTGCAACTTGCGCTCGGAGCAACGCAGGAGTCTAGCCAATTGCGCGTTGTTCATATGTTGTCACCTAACAATGCTATGGTGTAAACATGGAATCTTTGAGACAAAACTCAAAGGTGCGGGTTACCTTTGATCCAATGACTTCCGAGGGAGATGTGAAGGAGGATTTTGGAACTCACGTGAGTGCGTCCAATCAAGAGATCAATAAAATGAACGAGCAAGCGATGTTTGTCATTGCTACCATGTCGTGTGCTTTGATTGGACAATATGATGTGAAACAAGGCAAACCTGCCGCCATTGTATTACGAGAACTTAAGCGTGAGGTAAACAAGAAATGGAGACCATCCAAGTAGTTTGGGATTGAGTGGCGCCACTGTGAAACGGAATTTGTCAGTGGCAGCCTTTGGAGCGTTGATGAGTTGACGTTGGGGTTTGTTGACACAGGTGACCAAGTCGAACGCGTAACCTTGAAATGGAATCCCGTCTCGCAGACCATGTACCGTAATGTCCACCAGTGACTGTTTCGTAGATTCGTCAGTGACCATCAGAGCTCCCACGAATTCGAGTGAAGGAGTGGCCACGGAGATTTGGTCCAGTGTTAGAGATTGTATTTTTGTTTTTGATTGATTGTTTGAGAAGAGCAATACAAAACTCGGATCTTCGTGAGAAAATCGCAAGACTATCTGGTGTTCATTCATTCCGTTGGAGTTTGAGGTTGTGGTTGTTCGCCGACTTCAGCGAATGCCTGATTCAGCATTTCCTGCACCACTTGGTTATCCTCGTCAGGGACAATGGTGGGATCATTCCACGCCGGTGTGCCTTGTTGACCCACACCCAACACTCGGATCCGTTTGATCTGAGGCTCCAACTTGATCTTCCCCTTACCATTGTCTCCAAATCGCATCGTCGTCGTCAAGGCGTAGACGAATTTGAGGACCTCGTCGCGTGCAAAGAACTTTTCCTTTTCAGTTTCAGGCAAAGTGACAAAACGACGTGGCGTGGCACCAAAGTCAAACACCTCAATCGGCAATTGATTGTAGGACAAGTCGAGTGCTTCTTCAAACTTGCGAATTTCAGGATTCTCTGAAAAGATACGCATCGCGGAACCGGGTTGTTTAAACTTCTTCGACGCATCCGGTCCGGCATTGTTGGCTTGATCCGTCTTGTTAGGGAAGAATACTTTAACCTGAGCCATGAGCTCTTCTTCACCGCGAATCAAGTTGCCCTTGTCATCCTTGCGACGAAAAAAGTCGAATATCTTGTAATCTTTCATCATCTTCTTCCATCCCTCATAAGTAGTGGGTGCCTCGAACTCCGACTGACGCCATTCCGGAGTGAGTGTCGGATCGGTCATGATTGTCTTGAATATCCACAACAACACTCGACTCCACCAAGCCAACAAACCGTTCTCAGGATCGGTGACATCGTCATTGGTCGCCATTTTGTTGAGGTACGCAAGTCGCGAGAGTCGGAACCAATACTTGGCTTCCTTGGGACCATCCACAGGTCGGGTCATCTTGAAATGAAGATTGCCGAGTCCCAAGAAGCCGTTCATCGAACACAGGCCTGGTGGCCACTGAACTTTCAGTGGAAACGTCTTGCTGCCTGCAGCTCCGCGTCCTTTGGTATGGATATCCCAATACTCTTGCATGTTGCCACGAGTGTGCTTGCCCTTGACAATACACAGTTGAGCAGCGTTCAAAGGTTCAATCTTGGTCACATCTTTCGTGTCAAACTGAATGGCGTCGCGGAACAATGGCACGTAACCGTTAGGATTCTGACGCTTCTTCTCCTCAGAAGGTACAATGAGACTAGTAGCATTGATTGGCAAAATACCAAGTTGAATGCTCATTTTTCAAACCGATCGTTTGAATAATGGCTCGTGTTAAATCCATTGAAGTGAAGAAGAAAGCTCCCGCAGTTGTTGAAATTGCCGAGGGAAAGAAAAAACGAAAACGAAAACCGGGATTCAAAGTGAAACAGGAAATCCGGCGATTGCAGCGTTCGGGTGACCTGCTGTTGCCCAAGACGACCTTCCATCGCATGGTGCGTTCGATTGCGCATTGTGTGATGGGTGACAAGTTGAAGCAACTTCGCTTTACTGAGAGTGCAATGGACGCAATGCAAGAGGACACTGAGGACACTCAGACGAAAATGTTCCAGGCCATGGACATGTTGGCTCACCACGCCGGACGATCAACGATTGACGAACGAGACATGAAGATGATGAAGCGACTCTTCACACGATTCGGACCTATTCTCTCGGCTGTCTTTCGTCCGGGCATGCCTGAGCTCAAGAGCCAAGAAGAGTTGTATGCAGTGATCAAGGATATGTTGCATCAGCAGGTTGGTGACATCACCTCCCGATCTGATCTCCCACTGCGTGAGAGCTTGGAGATGCACATTATGGATTTCACTCGGGATCCTGCACGCACCAAAGAGGAGTTGATGAAGTTCATGTCCGCGGCCGCTTTGCCGAATGTGGAGCGAATGACCATGCACGACATTCGACGAGACGCCTATCTGAATCTCATCTACAAGTGAATTTACTTTCTCAATTAAAAGCTCTCTTTTGCAAAATTCAAATGGATTTACAGGCATGTCTGTTCTTCGCTTTCGGTGTTTGCCTGCATATCAGTATCTGCTGGTACATTGCAAAATCAGACCAAGAACGATGGACAAGATTTGTTCAACGTAGACGCGCCCGTGCTCCAAGTCTCAAAATTCAAAGACTTATAAATGGAAATGCTAGGACTGGCAGTGTGGGCCGGCAGTTTGACTTTCGCTAGTGTCAAATTCGTGTGGCCAATGATACAGATCTACCGAATGGATCAAGAATGTGACAGACTGGATGCTATCATCCGTCAACAAGAAACAGAGATTCAATGTAGACGAGCTCAATTTGCAAACTACCGTCTTTTGATGAAGATTTGTAAATATAATAACTATCGAAAGTGACTTACAAACATAATGGAAGTAGAGGTGGTAGCCATTATTGCGTTTATCATTTTATGCGCATTTTTGATCGGGTTCACTTGTATCGTTTGTCATCACTTGCGAGATTCACAACCGCGACTCTTGCCTCACAAACCAGATGTTATCCAACCGTCATCCGACGTATGAAGAAGTGGAACTCCCTCCGATGGTTGACGACCAACAAGCGGTCGAGTATCGCCAGAAGAACGGAGATTTCAAAAGCCTCAATGACAATTTCACCACTTTGCACCAAAGTGTCACCAAGAAATTCAAAGATTCCATCTCGGTGCAACTCATTCGTGTCGACTCATTGTTGCTACGTTTCAAAGTGGTGGCGGCGCGAGGAAGAGTTATTGAGAAGACAACAGTGGCCAACCAAGTTCTGGAGTATGTGAAGACTCATCATGACCGAGGTTGCACCATGAATTACGACGCTCGCTCAGATCAGTTTGACCTTCAGTGCCAAATGGAGAATCTCGCACTCTATCGTTTGAACTGGAAACAATTGGTGTTGAATCGAGTGGTGCTGATGGCCAGTTTGTACACTTTACTTGTTTGTTTGCTCTAGTAAATACGCCGACTCATAGTCACGAACATACCACACCCCGAGTGCAAATAGTGGCAGGTACACTGCAATCTGCGCCATTTGGTACACAAAGAGTCCCATGACGATGCCTATACCCTGGCCAATGGCGTGGAACCGGACCATTTGACGCACATGTTTCTCCGGTGAGCAATCAATGAGAATGATCCAAGGTGCCGGATGCACACATGCCAGCAAAGCCATGACCACCATGTGGACAATCGAGTGTACCACATCGGTACCACGAAAGACAAACACAAACCCCGAGGCGACGACAGCCAGTGCCATACCAATTAGGAAGATGCGAAAGAAGAAGGAAGTGACATTGTGTGGTCGAACGAACTGGTAGCCCAGTATCAGAAAGATAGCTGACACAAGTGCAAAGACGACATTGACGATGGGTAAGAAGACGGCATTGTTGCGTGTCACCAACACCACAGCCAAGTAGACTTGCAGTGCATAAAAACACATGGTCACAAACTCTTCGAGACTGAAGATTTCTCGGAGAAACGCAGGACTGAGACGTTGTTGCGCTGTTGAGTTGACACCTCTACGATCCAGCAAGTCACCACCCCCTTCGGATCCGGTAACAACTCCGAGTGTGACTTGTACAGGTCGGAGTTTGACGAAGATCGCCAACGCCACACCCAGTAGACCTTGGATGGAGTGACACCCCACCACGATGTAGAGTGCAATTGATGGGTAACTCCACATGATGAAGATGATGGTCATGGCACCGACGAGTGCGATCGTTTGCAACAACTTGAGGTGGACCGAACGGACCTTGCCGGTACGGTGGTCATCTAAGAGGGCGAGTTTGCAAATCGGCTCGATGCGCACAAATCCGGCAAACGACAGGAGGAGTGGGAAGAAGGAGTGATTGTCGGCAAGGAACACGGAGACAAAGATCACAGTGGCGAGGATACTGGACCCGGCCACGATTTTCGTGTAGTTGATGGACTTGGTGAGTGTGCTACCGAGCACGGCAACATTGATTACGAAACAGAGAATGTAACCAAGTCCGAATTGCAACCAGAGCGCATCGTCTCGGAGAGAAGTGTGTAGAATGTAAAAGAAATCAATAAATTCAACCAGAAAGCCCAACGTCGCACACAAGTAAAGGAACGAGTTAATCATTTGTTGTTTGAAATATGATCCACGTCGGCGTCATCTGCTGGCCCAATAATCTGTATCGCCGGAGGAATGTTGCAATCCACGTCGTCGTCGCCTAGTGTGCCGATAACTGTTAGGGTCGTCTCCGGCGGTATGTAGGGATTCCCGGGAAAGGGTGATAAACCATCGAGTCTCAGTTGCATTAAGCCAAGATGATCCCATTCGTCATAAGGTACCAATCCCGGTAATGGTTCCGGTAACGGCTCTGGTAGCGGAAAGATTTCACGCACTACTCTTTCCAATACGACTCGTCGGGCTGGAGTGTGATTGCCCACCACTTCGTCATATTGGTTGACCAAGATAGAACACGCTGCCTGGATGACCCACCGATCGCAACCCTTCACTCGTAGAATCTTCTGCAGGAGATCCACCACACGGTTGTTATCATCCGCCATTTTTACTTTTTGGATTTTAACAAAACATTCAAACGAGACAAAGTCTTCTCAATCCGATCATCACATTGGCACAATTTCGCCAGTGCGTCTGAGTTGATTTCCTTGTCCACTATCATTCGCTTCAATACCTCACGACGCACTCCTTGTTGAGTTAGTACCGATTCAGAGAGACTCAACATTGGGTACACTCGGTGCACTTGCAGATGTTCGGCAATCTGCTGACGACTCCAAGCTTCTTGTGTCTCGTGTAGAATGTAGGCGTTATAGATACAGTATATTTCTTCGACAATCATTGACATGGCTTGAAACTGGCGCTGGCCGGTCTCAGTGGCGGCCTCCATTTGAGTCCGAATCGAATTTGGAGGTAGAGTTGGATTGTCTCGTGTGCACAAGTAGCAAGTGTTCCGCAATGGATATCCTTCATTGTCTTCAGGAGCAAACATCCATCGGTGTTGCTCGAGTGGTGTATACTCTTTGATATCTTCAACACCACTCTCGCCTTCTTGGCGCACTGCGTTTTCTAGCAGTTCCACATCCATTTTGGTGTAAGAGAGTAAAAGAAAGAGTACATAAGAAGAAGGATCAAAGTAGCTATGTTCTATCGACCCATTTGACCATCAGCATCGTTACAATGAACGAGTACGAATTGTATGCCCGAGTGGCCAGTTGTTCTGACCTCAATGACGCAGCTCAATTGGCTTGCGAAATTCTGGGCCCATCTCAAATTCTCGTGTCCGATGTATCGTTGATTTTGGGAGACAATCTGATCGAATCATTCAAATCCAAATTGGGAGCCATACAAGTCACTGATGGGAAAGCTCTACTTGAAGCATTTCAGCAATTCAAGAACGATGCAGGGTCAGTGTTGCATCGCAACTCGGCTTCGCGAGCATTGATTTGGGGACAATGTTTCTACATCCTCCAACACGATCCGCAAGCTATTGAGTCGTGTATCGCGTTGGCCGAAACGCATCAGCTCCTCACCTTCGCCACATTGCTTCGTGAAACTCATAAACTACCCGACATTGGAGATGTAATCGTCGCGGAACCGACAACGAAATCTCCACCCGAGGAACGCCTTCAATTGCTGGAATTTTATGCCCAGGCAGTGGTCAGCGACAACTCTCGCAAATTCATCGATGATCTACTCAACTCTCCTCAATCTAACACCACTGAAGTGTTCAGAACGGTTACAGCGGAAGCCGGCGATGTCATGGACGATGACGACTACAAGGCGTTGCACGAGCGGCTTCTTGATCGACTGGAAGAAGAGTTCACCGAAGAATTGAGACTACGTGCTGTGGCCTGGACGAGATGGCATATTTTGACCGACGAGAACAAACCCGAAGAAGCAGCTGAATTGGTGAAAGAGTTCCGTGGCTTGGCCGACAATGGATGTCAAGACTTCTCCCGCGATGTAGTAGGCGATCGATCACTGCATCATCCATCACACATTACGAAAAACAAGAGCTTCTACTACGTGACCAAGCTTCGAAAAGAGACGGATCCCGAAACCAAACAAACAAAAGCCGTCAAGGTGCGCGTGAAAGAACAACGTCTGCCATTCGACTTGAATGAATTTCGAGCCGCGAAGAACACGGATCTAGACGCGTACGTGAAACGAAAGATGCTGCATCCTCAATACTTATTCGACTTGTGTCGCACCGGCAAGTTGAAAGACTTCAACTTTTTGGCTGGTAATCGCATTACACGGAAAGCTTTCGAAAAGACGTTTGACGATGTAATGGGACGAACGTACGTGTCTGACAAGTGCATCTTCCCTGAAGCCGGAGAGCGAGCAATTGACGAAGACACATTGGTCAAGTGGTTGGAACCACACGTGATACAAGTGCACGTGAAATTATCTACTGTGCGCGAACTTGTCGCTGACTTGAATGAGTTGCGAGATCGAGCCGGTGAACGCTACGAAGACGAACTGATGGAAGATAAGCTTCTACTCGAAGGTGTGGATGATGACGCCGGATCGGTGGATTCTAGTGTTGAAGATCTGGATGATGCCGATGTTCGAATGGAAGAGAAGAAGATAACCCCTGAAAATTCCGACGATGACGACACACCGTTGATGGAAAAGGCGATCGAGAAACGCCGGGAACAACAAGCCGACGATGAAGAGGATACTGATGACAGTATTTCCGATTCCGATGTCGACGATGAACTTGCCCAAGAATTCGCACTAAAAGAAGCAAACAAGAAACTGAAACAAGAAGAAAAGAAGAAGAGACGAGCAGAAAAGACGAGCAGACGCGCAGAAAAACTCAAAAAGACAAAGAACCCGGAACCGGGACAAACAGCGGAAGAAATAGAAGCAGAGATCGCTGAAGAATTAGCAGACGAGGATGAGATTAAGAGATCATACAGCAAGCGTAAAAAGATGGCTTTGGATGACGACGACGTCAAACTCAGCAAGCGCGATCTCCTACACGAGTTGGGCAAAGTGGAAGAGGAGGTACTCGAGTGGCAGTTTACTTACAAGGACGTTGTGGCCGGACTCGAATACATTTCCAAATTCACTGTCAGTCGACGTGTACTCAAGGCCATTTCGGAGCATCTGCTGACGCTCAATGTAGTAGCCGGTGTCCATTCAGGAGGAGCCGAGTTGATGGAGGTTCTGCAAGCAGGTCCCACTGAGGAACGCAAATACATGTTACTCCTGATAACGAAGCTGCAAAACAAGTATGCGGGGAAAAATGCAAAGTATTTGGATCAGTTGTTTCGACTGGCCAGCAAAGCTGTGATCGTGACCTCTCCTCTCAGTGCCTTACACGACGGACACGTGGTTGAGTTTGTCAAACTTTATCACAGCATGCCAAAGAAAGCGAAAAATCTCGCTGCAGAGGTATTTTCCGACACCGCCCTACCTTCAGTCTCGGACGAAAAGGCATGGCTCACCATGTGCAGAGAATTCGATACGGAACGAGACAATACGGGTCGAACCTTGTATCAAACAACGGGGTTCCCTTTCGACGTTATCATGGCCAATGATCTAGTGGCCGGTGTGCATGCTCTGGTGAGATTCTATTGGAACATCGTCACTGCCAGCAAAGAGTGGACACCAAAATTGAAAACCGTCTTGTGGGACTTCGTCAAAAAGTTGTGGACTCTCAAGTGGTTTACCATCAACAAAGAGACTGAACAAACAAAGGCCGCTGACGACAAGACACGCTTGGCCGCATTGCAACAACTGGCTGTTGTTCTGCAAGATGACATTGAAAAATACAATGTCGCTACTCGAGAGGTCGACGCGTGTCTGACCGACGAAAAGCAGGAGATTAAGCGCGACTGGTTGAGAGATGCGATGGCCAAGATTGATAAGCACATGGAACAAATTGAGAAACTCAAAAATGAGTACGCGAAATTGAATGCAAAGATCGACACGGGAACCGTGCAGACCGATCAGGAAGAACACGCCATTGAACACAAGTCAACACTGGACAAAAATCTTGCAGATGTGCTCCGGAAGAATGAGTACGTGAAGAGCCGAAGCGATTTTGATCGAACTCTGTCCGCCAAGAATGAACTCAAACAACGGTGGATCTCCGCTGATCAGCAATTGGTCGCCGCAACACGACGCAAAGAGCCGATATCTTCGTTGCGTCTCCAGTGTCAGGACGCCAAACAGGAGTTTGAGAAACGCAGTGCGGAATGGGATGAACTCCAGCGCACTGAGCCAATCATCCGAGCATTGAATGATGCTGAGAGATTCGTGAACGGTATTAGACTGGCGAAACAATACAAAGACACGCCATCGAGCAAGAGGAAGATCAATCATGATGATGTGGTTGACAAGATGAAAGCTTTGGAACTGGAAATCGAGAAACATGTCAGCGAACTCGATGACAAATTCTTTTATCCGCAAGAAGAAAACAAAATCTCCCAGCCACGTTTCTGGCTGAAACCGATGGTCCGCAAGTTGCAATTGGAACGTCGCGTGTTTGCACCACTTCAAGAGTTTGTGTGTGACCTCGTCATGATGAGTGACTTAAATCAAACCAAGCAAGCATCCGTGTTGCGAAATCTATTTAAGGTGACACAAGTACCGTGTGTGTCTCTGCAAGTCGCCAAGAATATCTGGCGATATGATCCTGTACCATTTGCGTGCGACATTCAGTTCGTCAATTATCCCACCACGAAAGCAATTGGGGAATGGATTGCTACGTTCAGCGAGGCCAAACAAGTGGACCGATTGTTACAACACAGCGCAGAGAATGGATTTACGTTTTTGTTGGGCCCAACATTACTGTATGCCGCTCTTCGAATGGGATGTCTCACTGAAGTGTTTGCTGCACTGATCAATCACGAACGAATGAAGAACGCGCGTCGCGAGTTACTCGCGGGTCAGAGATACAAGATGTACTACCGTGATTACCTCAAGCGCAATACTTACCATCTATTTGATTGGTTGATGAAGATGCCGAAGAATTCATTGTCACTCGACGGTCAGGCAGGCAGCGAGGCTGATTACTACTTGTTTTCGGCTGAAGAAATTATTGACCACTGCTTGCATATGGAATTCATCACCGAGCTGGAGATAAGAGAGATGAGTACCCGGTGTTCATCACGCGACGCAATCAACGACATGCTTCGAGCAGGTCGGAATCACGCTGAGATGAAATTCGTCAATGACGATGCGCCCAAACTGCGTTGGTCTTATCCCAAGCTTATGCTCTACTCGCAGTTTAATACCGATGTACAACAACGACAAATCGCTCTGGACTATGCGACAGTGAAGAAGAAGCACGAGATTCAAGAGAAAAAGATCAGAGTGAACGGACGTCTTGGACCTGATCTAGCAACTGAGATTGCAAGACAGTTTCCGACTTGGGAACCTGAACCAGTGCAGAGTTTGCGCAATTTTGCTGATTCTAGTAACAAACAAAGAGTAGCTGGGTTTATCATTTAATAAAAAAACAAACCTATCCAGCAGTAAGATTATCCAATGGAATCGTGATTCGTTCTTGCACCACATCGTCAAAGATGAGCCAAGCAATGATTCCGTAGAACACGCAATCATAAATGGTCGCCACACACTCCTCGACAAAGGCACCATCCATGATGTGTTGGGTCAGCAACCCCAGATAGTCAAAGAGCATCAGTGGGAATCGCACGAACCACGTCTGCTTTTTAGTAATCCCATGATTGGCAGCAGAGACTGCTAGAGTCCAATAGATGAAATAGCCAATGGTGAAGAGATACAATGGAGCGCCCATGCGATCAGTGACGAACGAGTACGGATCGGCCTTGTTGTAGGTGTAGTCAACCCACAAGACGATGAAGGGGAAGATGGCAAAAGCCAATGAGCAAATCGAAGCCAATCCGATCTGAGTAGCTCGACCTGCACCGATCTCCTCGACGGATTTACCCGATTCGACCCTCCTCAGCTTCTCATCGCGATCGCTATTGGTGATGTGTAGAGCTTGGAGCAAAAACAACACCGATGCCATGAACATAAAGGCGACTGCAAGGAGCAGCGGTTCGTTGAAAGCGCCGGTCGATTGGTGCATGACAAACATGAGCGGTGCCCAAGCGAGTGCTGTCCAAACATACCGTCGCGTTCGACGTGTACTTTTGTCTCGACGTTCTTCGAGACCCTCCATGGTGGGGGCATGTGCACAACAGAGTTTGGCAGCCGCTACGTAAATTTCCGGATAGGCCAACAATGTGTCCACCAAGTACATGGCACCACGAAACAACATGACAGCACCAAGAATGTAGCCAGGTGACACATTGTTCTTGCGAATGATGGTGGTGGGTGTTTGCCAAATGACGGGCAACTCACCTCTGCCGTCATCAGCTTCAACCCTACTGATGATGAGCATGGTGATGCCGCCAGCGATAAAAGCGGCCGAGGCCAACAATTGGATTACAGTGAGCGACTTGCTTCCACATCCTCGTCCCAGCTTGGTTCCTGCTCGTACATAAGGTGCCTTCATTTTGATTGATAGATGTGGTTGTTGGGTTAGATGATCATAGTTTTACACAATTAAACTTGTCCTGCAAGTTTGTTGAGTTGGGCAATACCGTCTTTGAGGTCAAGTCCAGTGCGCAGCGATTGAACGACGCGCATTCCTGGAGAAAGATCTTGGTGGGCGTCGGCGAGAGCCACGTGGCACACGCCGGCTAAGAATCCGCAGAATCCAACAATCAATGGCATTTGGGCATGACCAAATGCGGCGAGCATCATCGCTTCTTGAGCAGTGGTGTTTGCGGGGTCGATGTCCGAGAACGCGGTGACGAAATCGTTGAAGTTGTTGTAGAGGGCGGTGAAGAGTGTGGCGGACATGAAGGTCAGCAACATGAGGTAGAGGGTCAGCGACCATGGCCGATCAAAGTGACTGGGAGTGTAGACTTTGAGTCTTGGGTAGCCGACAATCGAAGGTCCGCCAGTGTACTTTTGATAAGTGATGAGGCCGAGTGATACTGCCTGCACTGAAGTGTTGATCCAAGCAAACCACATGAGGACGGTCAGACCCAGCATGGGGTAGAGAACAGTTTCCAACATGGAGAAGATGAGGATGGTGAAGGCAAGAATCACATTGAGCCAACACAAGACCATTGGTGGTGAGACAATGCTGTACTTGGTGTCCAACACGTTGACATTTTCAGAGATCGGCACGGGTGTGTAAGCCACGCTCATCGTGTTTACAGAGAGAGAGAGAGGTCGGTATGCATATATATTATTTATTGAATACTCCACGAATTGAAACCAATTTGAACGAAACATTTGATCGAATCGTACAACACTAAAGGATTCCTAGAGAAGACCACTCGCTTGTATTTGGCAACTTGATCGTCAAACTCCTCTTGAGTCAGCGTGGTGCACACTGAGTGAACCAAATCGTATGCCACCACTTTGCCTTCGTTCTTGGTGGCGATAAGCTCCATGTAAGGTGCTGGTGGATTGTCTCGGATAACCTTCAAGTAGATACTGGCATTGCCTCCGTATGCCGTGGCCAGCCATTTGATAGCATTGGTCAATTCCAACCCACACTCGATTGGATACGGTTCCTCTGCAACAACAGACAATTGAGTGGTGAGTTGAGGTGGTTTGCCTTCAAGTTTGATGTTGCCATGAAGTCGGGTCCCGTGCACCTTTCGCAACAATTCAACTGCATTTACAATGGCTGCATCCATTTGATTCGTCATTGAGAGAAGTGTGTTGATTTTATTCATATCGTTTCCAATCGACATTTCTTTTGAGAAGTTTCCTCAAAGTCGAGAGCAAAGTCAAAGATGAAAATAAAAAGACGTGGATCGTAAATTCCTTGAAACAGGAATTGGGCCCAAGGAGTTGTTTGGTCGCAGAAGAAACCACTAGCAATGATATTCAACAAACGAGGAATCGCACACCGTTCTTGGAGATAGGGAATGAGTTCTTTCCAATGCAAAGCGCGTTGAAGACCCTGAATAGGGATGTCGTCTGTGGTATCACTCAGCACATACGCACACACACACACGTTGTATGTACTTACCGTCGACAAGGAGAAAATCGAGTCGCGGTAGATCGCCAAGAAACAGAGGAATGTGGGTAAAATCATTGTGTCCAGCAAAACATTCAGTCAGCTTCACCAGTTTGGTGATGGACAGAGGCCACTCGGCCACTCGGTTGTAGGAGAATGTGAGACGTATCAGATTCAGCAGCTCGCATACCACTACGGGAAACTCCCGGAAGCGGTTTTTCTCGATACAGAGGTGTGTTAGGTGTTGTAACTGAACCATTGACGAAGGCATCTCGGCGATATTCGTATTTTCCATCTCCAACACCTTTAAGTTCTTCAACTCGCATATCACTTCAGGAAACTCATGGAAGTTATTGTCGCCGGCGATCAGTTTCTTCAAGCTGCGGAGACGGGCGAACGAAGGTGGGAGCGATTGGAGCAGACAGCCGTTCACCGCCAATTCCGTCAAGCGATCCAATTGACACACGACTTCTGGAAAGACACGGAATGGGTTTCCGTTGAGATACAGACTAGTCAGTGTGTCGTTGAGCTTGCCAATGTGGGGCGAGATGGTTCGGAGTTTGTTGCGACAGAACAGTAGAGCGCTGACTTGGGTGAGTTCCCAAACCGAGTCGGGGACGCTCTCTAGCTCGCAATTGTGTAAAAACAACTGCCACGACTTCCGACATGATTTGTCGAGAAGTGCGATCGCGATCTTGTTGATGGTGTCGAATCCAGTATCATTGCACAAAAGCATCACATCTGCCTCGGAATCAGTGAGATTCGACGCCAGTTTCGACTCTACGTCGTCGCCTTGTTTGAAGCCCACGATTGCGTACGACATTTGAGTTTTGTGAAAGAAAATCCGAACCGAAAAAAACCAAGAAATTTCTTTATTCCGCTCGAAATTTCTTTCGGGCAGCTTCTTCAAAGTCGAGAGCAAAATCAAAGATGATGATAAAGAGACGTGGATCATACACTCCTTGAAAAAGGAATTGGGGCCAAGGAATTGTTTGGTCACAGAAGAAACCACTGGCAATGATCACCGACAAACGAGGAATGGCACGACGTTCCTGGAGGTAGTAAGGCAATGCATGAATACAAAGACCTTGTTGGTGGCCTTGCCTAGGATTATCTGTGTCCCAAATTGTAAGTAAATGGAAATGAGACAAATTGAACGAACCGTATGCGCCGAGTTCGAAAAGCTGAGGCAAATCGCCAAGAAACAGAGGAAAGCTGGTGAATAAGTTGGTGTGTAAATCCAGGGATCTCAACTTAACAAGCTGGGTAATGGCCAGAGGCAGCTCGCTCATTTGGTTGCCCCCCATCCACAGATACTTTAGATTGAGTAACTCGCACACCACTGCTGGAAACTCCTTGAAGCGGTTTCGAGAAACGTCGAGAAACATTAGCTCTCGCAGATTGGCAAACGATAGAGGAAGAGAGGACAGTTCGTTCGAAATCAACTGGAGCAATTGGAGGTTCTGCAGTTCGCAGAGCACTTCAGGTAACTGTCCAAATTGGTTGCTGTCAAGACGGAGTTCCAGCAGATTGCGAAGAGAGGCGAAGGAGGAAGGAAGAATACTCAACTGACAATCTTCGACAGCCAGTGCTTTCAATCGCTTCAGTTGGCATACCGCTTCCGGAAATACCCCAAATGGGTTCGCACTGAGTCGGAGCGTCCTCAGCTTAATGAGTTTGGCGATGCCGGGAGAAATGGTCTTGAGTTTGTTGCCACTGAGGTGAAGTTCCGTCAAGTTGACGAGTTCCCAAACTGAGTCAGGAACACTTTCCAAGTCATCGTAATCAATAAAAAGCAACAGTCTCCAATGCGGTTCAACGCGCACAGCAAGGGCTTTAGCGATCCTATCGACTTGATTGACTCCACAGCGGTCTGTCGCCGTGACTATAAATATCGCGGTTTCTTTCCTTTCGACGTCACTCAATCGACCCAGCTCGACCTCTGGATCATCATTTGCCTTGATCCGCACGCCCATTGTTTTTCCTTCCATTTTTTGTTTGCTAGGAAATTTCTTTCAAAACTCAACACGATGAGCCAGAACAATGAAATGTGGCGCGAATGCATCATGAATCCACGATCCCTCTCGCGCGTGAGATACGAGCAATCCTTTGAACAAAACAGCAAAGTGGCCCTCGACTTTATCCTGAAATGGTGTTCATTCGATGAAAAGATGCCAGCTCCCGGATACGACTGCACGCCGAGAGGGACCGTTACTTTCACCTACCAGTCGGATATTCTGTAACGTGCACCATCTCTCACGAGAACGACATTCCTAAGTTTTTCTTAACCCAAAGTGTTCCCGGTGGCTGTTACTTTGAAGCCTTGCGTTTTGGTACAGAACAAGAACAAACCAAGACGATCAAGACCGCGATGAAGATGATCAAAGAATTGGGCATGTCTCAGTGAGATTTATTCAAATCGACCTCTCTTCTGAGACTCCTCTCCGAACAAAGCAAAATCAATGGCAAAGTCAAAGATGATAATTAAAAGACGTGGATCATACACCCCTTTAAAAAGGAAACGAGTCCAAGAAGTTGATTGGTCACAGAAGAAACCACTAGCAATGATGACCGACAAGCGAGGAATGGCACACCGTTCCTGGAGGAAACGAAGCAAATCGACACTTAAGAGGCTTATTTGGGGACCTTGAAGAGGATTGTCTGCACTCAATTGTAAGCGAGATAAATGGATACGAGTAGATGAAACCTACTCCATGGCCAGAAGACTGAGAGCCGAGACAAATCACCGAGAAACAGAGGAAATCTGGCAAACGAGTTCTCATTCAATCTCAGCCATTTCAAGCGCATCAGCTTGGTGATGGCCAAAGGCAACTCGCTCAATTCATTTCCGTCAAGGTCAAGACTCTCCAGGTTCGGCAATTCGCACACCACCCGGGGAAACTCTTTGAAACAATTGGCGCCCAAATCAAGATGCACCAACTCCTGAAGATTGGCAAATGACGATGGAAGCCAGCTGAATTTGTTGAAGCGCAGACTCAAGTTCTTCAAATTCCTCAATTCACAAATAACACTAGGGAATACATCGAACTTGTTCTGGGCCAACCAAAGACTCTGTAGATTGCGAAGAGAGGCAAACGAAGAAGGAAGGGAGGTAAACCTACACGTATCAATTCCCAGCGATTCTAGTTGTGTCAATTGACACACTGCTTCCGGAAACACATTCAAGGGATTTTGTCCCGCGCTGAGTTTCTTTAGTCTAACAAGTCTGGAGATGAGCGGTGAAATTGATTTGAGTCCAATGGCTTGAATTACAAGTTCCTCTAAATTGACGAGTTCCCACAGTAATTCGGGAATGGGCACCACCACTTTGTTGTAAATCTCGAGTCTACATCTCCAATGTCGTTTGGTGAAAAGAATCCGCAGCACTCGTTCCACTTGATCGATCCCGCACCATCCAAGCATGACAGTACGCAGACTGTCGTCTTGCCCGTCAATCTTCTCTAATTTGTTCTCTGCATCATCGTCGTTGGCGATCCTTACACTCCTCTCCATTTGAGTTTTGAAGTTTTCTTTTATTCAAAGCGACCTCTCTTCTGAGGCTTCTCATCGAATAACTTAAAATCAAAAGCAAAATCAAAGATGATAATAAAAAGACGTGGATCATACATTCCTTTAAAAAGGAAACGAGGCCAATAAGTTGTTTGGTCACAGAAGAAACCACTAGCAATGATAAGTGACAGTCGAGGAATGACGCGACGCTCCTTGAGGAAGATGAGCAATCCGTAATTTGGAACCTTGCGTTGGATACCCTGGAGAGGATTGCCTACATTCGATCGTGTAAGCAAATTGAAACGAGCAGATTGATTGAACCGACCTGACGTGAAGAGCCGTGAAAGTAGAGGAAAATCGCCAAGAAACAGAGGAAAGCTAGTAAACAGGTTATTATCAAAATCTAGATATCCCAAGTGAACAAGTTTGGTGATAGCCAGAGGCACCCCGCTCAATTGATTGTGCCACATGGTGAGTCGCTCCAGATTGGGCAGCTCGCACACCACTTGAGGAAACTCCTTAAAGTTATTTTCCGCAATATTGAGCGCTCTCAACTCTCGAAGATTGACAATTGATGAAGGAAGAGACGACAGTTTGTTGCCAATCAAGCATAATCTTCTCAGATTCCTCAATTCGCAAATCACTTCAGGAAATCGCTCAAAGGTGTTGCTGACAAGTTCAAGTTCCATCATATGGTGCAGCGAGGCGAAGGAGACAGGAAGAGCACTCAATTGACAGCCATAAGCAGACAAGAGTTCCAATTGCTCCAACTTACACACAGCTTCGGGAAACACCGAAAATGGATTTCCTCCGATAAAAAGTCTCTTCAGCTTAGTGAGGTTGACAATGGCAGAAGGGATGCCCTTGAGTTGGTTGTGGTCGATTCGAAGTTCCTCCAAGTTGGTGAGCTCCCACATCGATTCAGGAACACTCTCCAAACTGTTGAACCCGATCAAAAATGTCAATCTCCATTGCAGCTTGTTGAGTCGAACCAGGATTGTCGTGGTCTTATCGACTTGATCGCAAGTTTCCGCGTCCACAATCAACTCCTCCAAGTATTCGTCTTCACGCAGTGCTGCCTTCAACTTGCTCTCCGGATCATCCTTCATACCAATACACACTTTCTCTTTCTTTCGTTTCTCCTCCATTGTCGGTTTGAGTTTTAATTAAGAAAAAAAGGAAACGTGCGAGAAATTAAAAAGAACGCTTAAAAACAGGCCAGTTGAAAGGTGCCTCTTTGCGCAGATCGACGACCTTCACAGTGGTAAAGCCGGCGAAGCGATAGACCGCCGCATCACTCAACCCAATCTCGATAATAGGATGATAAGGAGCTGCTTCGTTGTCGTCTTCGGGTCTAGCAATCGATCGGTAAAGAAGATCAGCAGAGTTGGAAATATCGTGGACACGGTTCGACACGAGCAGATGGATCCGTTTATCCGGATGCAAGACCACTGCCAACTCCTTGTCCGTGTAGGTCACCGAAGGGTAAGTGATGATCACCGGCGACTTGCTATCAGCCAACGGATCCGTCGCAATCGTGAGATAGGACTGCATATTACCACTGAAATAGCATATGCTCTCTGCTTCTTTCACTTGCTCGGTGAAACAACGACCCACAGGGCCAATGAATTGCTCACCATCGTGTCGAATCAGTAGATTACTGGAAAACTCCGCCACACAACAACGGGATCCGAGCAACGGATACTCCAGTGCACCACCGAGTGGACGCCACGAATGCACCAATGCCATCAAGACGTTTGCGTTAAGGGAAGTGTTTCGAGCGATCGAGTTTTCCCACATTCGGGCTTTGTCGGCTAGTTTGGAGCCAATAAAGCACAACACTTCAGATGATCCGCAGTTATTGAGTTCCACCTGAAATAAAATGGTGTAATTGATCATCTCACCGAAGCGCACCAGTTTCTGCCACACCAATGTGGCCCATTCGTAAGTTGCGCGACTGTGACGCATCAGTATCGCACCCACGAAATTGGCAGTGAGTTCTTCGGGTGACACAAAGTCAAGGGCCCACGGACGCAGACTTGCGATCGCCGCACGACTCACAAGTTGGGACTCGACTTCCTTGAGTTGAAGAACAGCACGAACACAACTCTCGTTCAACAACCAATGGTTGAAGGCACGCTCGGAATCCTTCCTGAACAGCAGACCATTGATGGTGTCGTCGTCTTCAAACAGATTCTTCACGAGAGCACGCGGGTCGGTCTTGTATTCGTGCTCGATCATCCATCGCAGGAAGGCGGTGTTTTCAGGCAACTTGACGATGTCGGTGCTGAACACCACTCGATTCAAGACTCCACGACGAGTGGACCACAAAGTTGTCAAGCGTTCAAACGGAGTGTGCTCATCCAACAACTCCTTGATGGTTGGCGAATCGGAGTCGAGTACGCGCATGTCCACCTTGCAAAAGGGACACTTGAAGTTTCCTCCGTGTTGGTTGTGCTCAACTAAGCACGGGGCACACACTCCGTGGCGCTCAAATCCAGGCTGACACAACGTGTCGCGTGCACCGAGCTTCGCCTCGTGGCACACACAACACATCAAAGCCTCCTTCTTCTCCACATCATCATCATCCATCGTAAGATCGAGCACTCGCTTGCTCATTTTTTTAACTACTGCTTTCAAAAAAAATTTCTTCAGTTGCCGTAAGAAATTTCTTCGGAAATATCACAAAAAAATGAGCAAACGAGCACTCGAGGAAGAAGAAGACGATGTGGTGGTGGTGGAGAAGAAGGAGGCTTTGATGTGTTGCGTGTGCATGGAGACGGTTCGTCAATGGCCACACGAAGGTCGCTTATGTTTGCCTTCGATGGGAATGCATTGGATATGTATTTCGTGTTCAAATACTCAGAAGAAGGCGGGAGCGTCGAATCCCTTGGACTGCCCCTTGTGCAAAGCAAAGATGGATCAATTGGGAACGGCACGTGTGCTCACAGAGTTTGTGAATGTGGGCAAGAGAGATAATTCCCAAGAGACGTTTGAAGAACTCAAGCTCATTTGGACTCGACATTCCGAATGTTTGCTCCATTTTGTGATGTACACTCAGAGTACCGTTGGGTTCCCACCTCTGCCCTATTTCGGTCAATGGGCTAACCAACGATTCGTCAAGTGGATCTTCGAGCAACTGTACCAAGAAGATCCGTCTACTTTACTCACATGGTTCACTGAGAAACGATTGTGTCGTCAGTGGATCTTCAGACAAGTTAACGCGATCGAGTTTGATCACTGGCTTCTAATGGAATCACCATTTCAACAAGTGATCATTTCCACCGACAAGTTGGGGCCGACCAACATCCCATATGTGCTTACTGCTGCGTGTGTGCGTGGTGATCGTCGCAAGAACATCAATCTCGTGGCTGAGTGGTATGAACGACTCAACATCCCCATTCGAACTCGTGTCAAAGATCTGTTGCGTGCACTTGCCAACAGCAGACTCAGTGATCCCCAGTTGCTCAATCTCGTTTGGGCCTATTTCACCAACGGACACGATGTTAATCCACCTGATATTATCCAAGAAATGGGATCATTGTCCAAGATCCACGAACAGGGACTCGATGTAATTGGCAGGAGTCTGTCCGCTGAAGTGAAACGTGTCCTCTGGCCTATGCTCGGAGATCTCGTTGAACTCAGCGAACGTCAGATCCTGTCATTCATCACTCATTGGCGACCACCCGGTGGAACTGTCGGCAAACACGAGTGGTACAAAACGATCGAAGGCAGCCAATTTGTGCGCTCGATCTTTGCTCATGCCGACGGCCGAGTGGTCGTGGGGCCTGAATCACGTGTACACACTCAATCCGTCGAACAAGAGGCGTTGCAGGGTCAGAAATTCTTCTTTTCGTTGGAGGATCACGTCGAAGGAGTCTACTCGGTCAAACTGACTGGTTCTAACAACTTGGATCAATTGCCCATTGAAACCATCAACTGTCAATTGAAACCCACTCTCTTCCTGGTTTGTCGTCCCGGACATGTCCCCATTGTTGGGCTTTCAGCTCTGGCTGATCTCAATCACATTCAAACGTGTGACGACTTTGACACCTCGTCTGTCTTTTCTCTCTATCATGCACTCGATGATACCATGTTCAGATTCGTGGGATTTGCCACTGTCACTGTCTTGTCGTCATAGATGTATGTCGTCAGCATATCTTTACTTTCTATAAACACACAATGTTCTTACTAGCTGTGATTTTGCTGATCGTCCATTCAGCATCTGCTGCTTGTTATCCAGGCACCTATCTATCATCTGGCAATTGTCTTCCTTGTTCTGGTGCCTCTTACTCGGTCACTGAAGGTGCTGGATCATGCACTTCAGTACCGCTCGGTTATCAAGCCAACGCCACCAAGAGTGGTATTGAACTTTGCAATGTGGGATTCTATCGTGACTCCACAGTCACCACTTGTCATCGTTGCGACCCCGGACGATTTGCCAATACCACTGGTTTGTCGGCTTGTTATGCTTGCTCGATCGGACAACATGCTCCCTTCTGCGGTTCCACTGCATGCTCATCGTGCGACCCTGGCAGATATCAACCGGAGACCACTGCAATCACTTGCATCGGTTGTACTCCACCTGCTTTCTCCAACACCACTGGCGCCACTGGTTGTTATTCTTGTTCAGCACCCTACATCTTTTCCAGTACCAGTACCAATTGTGTAGCCTGTGGTGAAGGAACTTATCGTGTCAATGCCTACTCGTGTATTGACGTTCCAGCTGGTTACGAGTACTACAATTACGGCATTCGAGCTTGCAGTCCTGGCTCCTATCAACCATTGTCGGGAGTCTGGTCGGCTTGTTTACCTTGTCCCGCTGGATCCTACTCCACTCTCTCAGCTGCCTTTGATTGTGGCGCTTGTCCCATTGGCCAATCATCTGAGGCCAATTCTACTTCATGCACAGATTGCGGTGGTGGACGATCGGTCGACTCTCTCACTTTGGAGTGTACTGATTGTTCTGCTGGTTACTATCGAGTGTTCAACGATTCACATGCTTGTCGCGCTTGTCATCCAGGAACTTACTCTGCTAGCAGTGCCTCCACTGTGTGTACCGCTTGTTCTCCTGGTACCTACTCAGCTGTCTATGCCCCAACTGTGTGCACCTCGTGTGCGGCCGGAACTTTTTCGGTCGCCTCAGGCTCAGCTGTTTGTACTCCCTGTCCGACTGGTCAAGTCGCCACTTCGTCCGGTCGTTCAACTTGCTCAATGTGTGCAGCTGGTACTCAACCCAACTCATCTAGTACTTGTATCGCTTGTTCAGCTTCAACGATGAACACCAATGGACTTGCGTGTGTTGCATGTGCGACCAATTATCGGCGCACCTCGGCCACCGCGTGTTCCGCTTGCTCTGCTGGTCAGATTGTACATCAAGACACACCTGCTGTGTGTTCTAATTGTCCCGCTGGCACTTATCAATCAGGAGCTGCCTGCATACCGTGCACACCCGGTCAGATCAGTTCCGCCGCTGCTACCGCTTGCAGTTTGTGTGCTGCCGGAAAGTACGCTACCGGAGCCAGCACTTGTACTGACTGTACGGCCGGCTACATCAAAGCTGCATTGTCGGACATGACATGCACTGCCTGCGCATCGGGCAAGTATGCATCGTCAGCTTCTACCTGTACCGCGTGTGTGGCAGGAACTTTTGCTACCGAAGATGCACAAACAAGTTGTTCCAATTGTCCAGTCAACTACTTCTCGGTCACCACCAGTACCAAAGTGTGCACTGCCTGTGCATTTGGATACTTCACAGCCACTTCAGGTGCTACCGTGTGTCAAGCATGCGAATTCGGTCAGACCACATTCACTCGTGGTGGAGCATGTGAAGACCTGACTTTGAAACCACGCAATTTGGTACCAAAGCCACCCGACATTGAAGCCATGACCTCGGCTACTGGTGTTCTACTAACTCTAATCTTTATCGTGGTCGTGGTTGTGATCATTTGTTGTTTCTTTAGTGTCCAATATTTGCGCAAACAACGAATATAGTTTATCTTCTCCTCCTTCTCTGAGAACCAGTAAATGGTAATTTGGAATGAGTAAAGAAGCGTGAAAGAACATAAAGTAGAACCAAACCACCAATGGGAGCCAGACTTATCGCCAACACATAACCAATGGAAACATCAGCTAGTGTGCAATCGTCAACGACGGATGCGGCCATGAAAGGAGACAAGAATTTGACAACGAGTGTAGTAGCAACAACCGTCTGTGTAGCTGAAAGGAACGCTGTACCACCGACGATCAAGTTGGCCGAGGTTTCATCACATCCCGAAATAGTCAACTCCGCCACCAATTCAACGGGATAGACGATCCCACTCAACACCGTTCCACATGAAAGAGTGAGTTCACTGACATTCACAGTGATGATACCAGTAGAAACAGCAATGTCAACGAACATTCGTGTGTGATCGACCAAGTAGACTGCCGTTGCTTGCATTTGCGAATTGGCAAAAGTGAGTGTAGCCGGAAAAACTGTCTGAGTAGTTGAAGTGAATGCCGTGCCACCAATCGTCAAATTAGTCGAGCTCTCACTGCATCCCGAGATAGTCAACTCTGCTGTCGATTCAGTTGCATGGAAAACTCCATCCAAGACGGTGCCACATGAAAGAGCGAGTTGACTGATATCCACAACAGTCTCGGTAGAAACCACTCCTGTCAAGTCGACAAACAAACGTGTGCGATTGGTCAAGTAAGCTGACACTGCTTGAATTGGCCAATCAGGATAAACATCTGACTTGTCGACTGTCACCTCACTCTGAGAATAAGGTGAAACTTGTTGAGTAGTCCAAGCCACATCGAATAAAGTAGAAATGTTTTCCATTTGACACAAAGTAGTTTCCAATATGGGAATCTCCACGACACAGGAAGAAATCAAAGTGAAAGTGGAATCCAGTGTGCATTCCGAAACGATTCGTGAAACAGAAACACCCAGCAACTCCGAATTGCAATCAGCAAACGTAAACACCAACGAATCATAAGTAGCTCCATACTTGACACTTGACAGAGTCAGCGGAGTAGAATCCAACAATGTCACATTGATCGCTCTGATGAAAGCGAACAAGCCGGTGTTCGTGTGTGACAAGTAGGTTTGCATACCACTCGGCAAGAAGGTCAAGTTGCTACGAATCGTGCGGTAGGCATTGTTGTAAATCTGATTCGAAGTGTCAAGTTCCAAAGTTCCGGCAGCCAGAGAGTCGATGGTCGGAGTCTGAGCTGTGACCAAACGAATGCCAACTGAAACAATCCAAGTGGAGGTGTAGAAACGACACACTGTGGCGAATCGAGCCAAGTCCGAGCTGTACTCCATCCAACACGAGGCCTGCGAGATCACAGCAGGGATTGCATTGTTGACTGTGCCATTGAGTGCACTCGCTCGTGGAAGGGTGAATCCACCTGGACCAGCAATGGTGTACTGGTATCCATTGATACTCGGGTAGAACACGGAGTTGATTCTCACTGCGTTGATTAAGGCTGGGTAATTGAGCGACGGAAATGTCTGCGCTTCGTAATCATTGGCAAATCCACCAGTCTCATAGTATCGAGTGGTGAGCGAATCGTTGAGTGGACCGTTGTATGATCGTAAAGGCAATATAGCTTCGATTGCGTTGGAAGTCAGATTCATCACCGTGGTCCACATTCGGTAAAGCGTATCAGTGCTACACGAAATACTGGTATCAACAAACAGAAGTGGATTCTGATGACGAATGAACATATCGTCAGCTACGATGGGGATGTTACCATTAACAGTACACACTGACACGAATTCTACTGGCTTAAATGTATACGTGGGAGGATCGGTACTGATCGCGTGTCGAAGCAGAGTATAGTCACCGCCACTTGGTTCTTGGGTAGCACACCACCAAATGCGACCATTGTCGGCATAACTCCAAAGTGGACATGAATACGCATTGCCATCATACGAGCGTACATTGGCTGACGAGAATCGTGCACCTGTACCACAGGTTTGAATGGGTTCCGAAAATGTAAATACCGGAGTCACGAGCCACGCATAGTCATTTACAGCGCAAGTGCCCGAATCACCAGTAGTAGCGATCTGAGTCATCTGATACATGCGGGGAATGCGTCCCATCGTTACACTGCATGAAAACGAAGATTCCGATGCACCACCAACAAACAACACTGAAGTGGTCGACACCAGTGGTTTGGTGTAGAAGAAAGTGTATGTAACATTTTCCTTAAAGTACGAAGGTGGTTCGATCAATAAGGAATTTCCAGAAAACACAGTCACTGCCAGATGAGTGGGAACGACAGCCTGCCAATATCCAACCGCCATTGCAGTCAAATAACGTTTGAATACGGTAGTGACATTGGAACCGGTAACTGAATCCGAAACACTGAACAGTGTACCCAATACGAGCATGGATGCACTGAAATCGCTGGTGGGCACAGTTCCATCAATTGAAACAGTGCCGCTGAATGTCATGTTCACGCGATAGCTGCCCAATGTCATGTTGGTGGTAGCACCAGTTTTGATAGGTATCCATGCCAAATCACATGACAACAAAGAGGCTGATACACTTCCACATAGAATGAAGAAGAATAACAACGACAACATCATTACCAACCAATACTCGTGTATTTACACACATACATAATTTACTACTTAAATTTCCACATCAATCCCAGAATCACTAAAACACCAACTGCCGGTGCAATGCTGATAGCCAATACCAGTGGCAATGAGACATCGGCCAGTGAACATGACGATGAGTCACACACAACCTCCTCCAAACAAGTGGTAACGTTCTGACAAGATTCAGTAATTGTAGTGTTGACGTAAAGAGTGAAATTCTGACACGTTTCGGTGTGCGTGTCATTGACGTAAAAGGTAAAGTTCTGACACGTCTCGATGTAAGTAGTGTTGACATTGAAGGTGTAATTGACACACGGAGTTGGTGGTCCAGCATACGGCGATAGAAACTGAACACCGAGTGAAGTGGGAAAGACATTTTGAGTTGATGAAGTGATAGCCAATCCACCAATGATCAGAGTAGCTGATGACGCAGCTTCACAATCACTGATTGTCAGCTCGACTGAATGCTGATTGTAGTAAAACACTCCCGAAGTAATGGTACCACACGAAAGTGACAATTGACTGATATTCACGGTAGCATCTGACGAAGTGACATTGGCCAAGTCAATAAACAAACGAGTGTGATCAACTGCATACACAGCCACCACTTGAATTGGCCATGCCGAGTAAGTAGGTGAAGCTCCTACAGCTACACCCGTGTATGAGTAAGGAGAAACTTGCTCGGTAGTCCACACTGTGTCATATGGCACAGTGGCTGTCGAGATCTGACACAAAGTAGTACTGGTGATTCCAATTTCAATCATGCACGATGAAACCAAAGTGTAGGTCGAAGCCAAGGTGCACGACGAGACTGAAAGACGCGACATGGAGACATTCAACAGTTCAAGATGACAACCGGCAAAGGTAAACAACAACGAGGTGTAAATGGTGCCGTACGTGACACTTGACAAAGTCAGTGGAGTGGAATCAAGGGCCGACACATTGACTAGTTTCACGAACGCATACAAGTTGCTGCCGGTGTGTGACAAGTAGGCTTGCATGGCACTGGACAAAAAAGTCAAGTTAGAGCGAATCGTACGGTAGGCATTGTTGTAAATCTGAGCTGTAGTGTCGAGTTCCAATGTGTTTGAAGCCAATGAGTCGACCGTCGGGGTCTGGGGTGTGACCAGACGAATGCCAATACTCTGACCAATCCAAGTGGTAGTGTAGAAACGACACACTGTGGCGAAGAAGCCCAACTCTGAACGATACTCCATCCAACAAGCAACTCGTGCGATGGTAGCAGGTACAGTGTTGATTGACAAGTTTGTTTCGGTAGCCGCAGGGATGACATACCCTGGTCCAGCGACAGTAAGCTGATAACTGGAGATACTGGGATAGAAATTGGACCCGGAACGGAAAGCATTGATCAATGCTGCATAGTCGAGACTAGGGAACGTCTGTGCCTCTGCGTCATTGGTGAAACCGCCAGGTGGATCGTAATAAATAGTGGACAATGATGCGTTGATCGGACCCCGCCAGGAGCGCACCGGCAGGATGGCATGCACCGAATTGTAAGTGAGATTCATCACCATGTTCACCATGCGTTCGGTCAAATCGGGGCACGTGGCGGTCGTTGGGGTGATTAGAGGCACCGTTCCTCGATTTGATATATCGTCGGCCACAATAGGAATGTTACCATTGAGTGTACACACTGAGACAAATTCGACAGGTTTGAATTTCGCCGTGGAATCAAACGCGGTCCGCCAAAGATAGCCGAATGGTTCGTTAACCCCGGGTTCAGCCGTGTTGCACCACCAAATGCGACCGCCATCCGCAAAACTCCAAAGCGGACACGAGTAGGCGAATCCATCGTACGAACGAACATTGGCCGAAGAAAACCGTGCACCGGTGTCACACGCTCCCACAGGTTCCGAAAATACAAAAAGCGGAGTTACCAGATAAGTGTAATCAGCGAAGCAAGTTGTTGCTTGAATATGAGTCGCGAGGTACATGCGAGGCACACGTCCCATTGTGGCAGTGCACGAGAATGAAGACTCAGCCACGCCGCCGATGAACAACATCGAGGCGGTGGAGACCGGCGGTTTGAGATAAGTGATAGTGTAAGTGACGTTCTCTTTGAAATACACGGGTGGCTCAAACAACAAGGAGTTGCCCGACACAAACGTCACACTCAAGGGCGTGTCGACGGTATACATCCAGCTACCACGATGCATGGCGGTTGGTCGTCGCAGCATAGTGGTGACATTGGTTCCCGAAGCCGAGTCGGAGAGCGTGAACAGCATGGCCAATCGATTGCCGCTGGCGAAGAAGTCGGTGGTGGGTACGGTCCCATCGATTGACACGGTGCCGTTAAATGTCATGTTGAAACGATAGTCGCCAACCGTCATTCGAGTATTGTAAGGATCCGAAGTAATAGGTACCCATGACAAGGAACATGCAATTGGAGCTGCAGAAGTTGTAGCTATCAAGAATAGAAGAAACAGTAACATTTACTTTACCAATGACAACCACACGTAACATATCAAGTATTCTTCTTTGATCTTCGTCCTTTTTTGTTAGTACCCGTTAGAGGAACTGGGGCCAGAACATGATAAGTTGCACCGACAACGGTGGTGCTTTGTGTCATGAAAAAACGAATGAGAGCGTAGAGAAGCAATACTCCTACTGCTGGCCCGATGCTGATTGCCATTACATACCCAATGGGCACGTCTGCCAATGCACACGTTGAACATTCACAAAGTGTCTCATTTGCACAGACCGTCTCATTGAAATAGAGAGTCTCATTCACACAGACACCATAAACCGTCTCGTTAAAGTGCAAAGTAGTGTTGACACAGACATCGTAAACCGTCTCGTTAAAGTACAAAGTGGTGTTGACACAAACGTATGGTGGTTCAATGTATGGAGTTAAGAACCGGACGGTAGCTGAAATCGGATAGACGTTCTGGGTTGGAGTGGTGAACGCAGTACCACCCATTGTCAATGTGGCTGTGGAGACATTGACACATCCACTGAACGTCAGTTCAATCGTCGACTCAACAGAGTAGAACACACCAGACAGCACGGTTCCACACGATAAGGTGATGCTGGACAAATCTATGCTCAATGGTGACGAGGTGATGTTGGCGAGTTGCACAAAGAGCCGTGTCCCATTCACCATGTAAGCTGCAGTTACTTGTATGGGCCAATCAGAATAGGTGGATGAGATACCAACAGCTACTGACGAATAAGTAGTAGGAAACACTTGTTGTGTTGTCCACACTGCATCGAACAACACATTGGAGATGGTATCGAGCTGGCAGAATGTACTTCCCGGGATAGGTACCTCTATGACACATGAGGATAGTAAAGTGAAAGTTGCACCCAGAGTACACGATGAAACGATTCGCGAAGTGGAGAAATTGAGTAACTCTTGATTGCAGTCACCAAATGTGAATTCCAGCGAGTTGTAGTACGTTGAGTATCTCACACTTTGCAGTGTCAGTGGTGTAGCATCCAACAAAGTAACATTGATCAAACGCACAAACGCGGAGAGTCCGTCAGCATGAGACAAGTAGACTTGCATACCACTAGGCAAACAGGTCGAAGAGCTGCGTATTGTGCGATAGGCATTGGCATAGATTTCAGCGGTTGTGTCCAGTTCGAGTTTCAGTGCTGAGACCAACAAATTGGTGGTCGGAGTCTGAGCAGTGATCAGTCTGATCTGAATACTTCTTCCAATCCAAGTCGAGGTGTAGAAACGACACACCATGGCGAAAGACTCCAGCTCTGAACGATACTCCATCCAACAGGTGGCTTGCGAGATCGACGCAGGTAACAAGTCAACCGAGACATTGGTTTCAGCTGATGAAGGATAAACCATCCCCATTCCTGCCACTGTGTACTTGTAGCCGAGAATGTTGGGGTAGAAGGCAGAATTGACTCGGTTGTCGTTGATCAAGGCTGGATAATTGAGATTCGGGAATGTCTGTGCCACATTGTCGTTCTCGAACCCACTCGACGGATCGTAGTATCGCGTAGACACTGAATCGTTGATCAAACCTCGGTATGAGCGAACGGGTAGCACCGCGTGAATGGTGTTGGAGGTGAGATTCATCACAGTGGTATACAATCGATAAGTATTGTCGGTACCGAGACACGGAGTAGCATCCTGCGTCAATGCGTACCGATGTCGATTCAATGCGTCGTCAGTTGTCACGGGAATGTTACCATTCACAGTGCACACACGAAGTAAAAGTACATTTTTGAATGAGGCCCGATTACTGTCCAGCGGAAACTGATTCCACAACTTCTTTGTTGCTTCTAGTCCTGGTTCCGGTACTGAACACCACCATGTACGTCCATCGGCCGTAGAGTTCCAATAGGGACATGAATACGGTTGACCCGTGTCGTAAGTGCGCACATTGGACGCAGAGAAACGATCACCTGTGATACAATCTTGAATTGGTTCAGTGAATGAGAATACTGGAGATATCAATTGTGTATAGGCTGGACTGCATCCGGTAGTAGCCAGTTCCGTCATGTGATACATGCGTGGCACACGTCCAATCGTTAAATCGCAGGAGAATGAAGATTCGGCCGCTCCACCGACAAACAAATACGCACTAGAGGCGACCGGCGGTTTCATGTAAGCAATCCGATAGGTGACATTTTCTCCAAAGGGCAACGGCGGCTCAATGAACAGACAGTTACCCGAGAACATGGTAGTCGTTTTAGAACTGGCGCCGAAGTTAGCCGCAGGTACTGTCGTGCGCGTAGTTACCCAAGGTTGCCGAAACACGGTGGCGAGAGTGAAATTCGTAGTGGAATCCGAAATGGTGAATAACTGTATCATTCTCAGAAGGGAAACAGTACTCGTGTCAATGGGAATCGCCAATGTCTCAACGGTCACCGCACCACTGAACGTTAGGTTGAAACGGTAACTGCCTACTGTCATTGAACTGTTGACAGCGCTGCTGAGCCACGGTACCCATGCCAAGTCACATGACAACAAAGAAGCTGATCCACAGAAACAAAAAAGAAGAAAGAAGAAGAGTCGCATCGGTTTGGGATATTGATAGATTTACTGCTAGACATAAGATGTTGACTCTACCTCCTCCTCCTTCTCTGGGAACCAGTAAATGGTAATTTGGAATTGGCAAAGAATCGTGCCAAACCATAAAGTAAAACCAATCCACCAACGGGAGCAAGACTTATCGCCAACACATAACCAATTGAAACATCAGCTAGAGTGCAATCACTGCTCTCTGGGACAACATCCACGAGAGGTATGAAAACAGCGAGGAGCGTAACGGGGAAGACCGATTGTGTAGCTGAAGTGAATGCCAGACCGTCGACCGTCAAGTTTGTTGAGCTTTCAGTGCATCCTGAAGTAGTCAATTCCACAAACGATTCGTCCGGATAGAAAACTCCAGTTGTAACCGTGCCACATGAAAGAGTAAGTTGACTGACATTCACAGCGATATCGGTGGAAACAAGGTCGGCGAGTTTGACGAACAAGCGAGTGTAACCGATCAAGTAAGCTGACACGACTTGGATCGGGAAATCAGAATAAACATCTGACTTGTCGACTGTCACCTCACTGTAAGAATAAGGTGATACTTGCTGAGTAGTCCAAGCTACATCGAATAAAGTAGAAATGTTCTCCATTTGACACAAAGTAGTGTCCAAGATGGGGATCTCCATGACACATGAAGAAACCAAAGTGAAAGTGGAACCCAGGGTGCATGATGTGACAATGCGTGAAGCAGAAACACCCAGCAACTCCGAATTGCAGCCAGCAAAGGTAAACACTAGCGAAGTGTAAGTAGCTCCATACTTGACACTTGACAATGTCAGTGGAGTAGAATCCAACAAAGTGACATTGATCACACGTACAAACGCAAACAAGTTGGTGCTGGTGAAGGTGCTGGTATGCGACAAGTAGGTTCGCGTACCACTAGGCAAAAAGGTCAAGTTGCTACGAATCGTGCGGTAGGCATTGTCGTAAATCTGAGTCGAAGTGTCAAGTTCCAACGTTCCGGCAGCCAGAGAGTCGATGGTCGGAGTCTGAGCTGTGACCAAACGAATCCCAATACCCTGTCCAATCCAACTCGAAGTGTAGAAGCGACACACCGTTGCGAATCGGGCCAAGTCCGAGCTGTACTCCATCCAGCATGATGCCTGAGACATGATGGCGGGGATCGCGGTTTTACTCACCGAGTCACTGTCAGTGGCCGAAGGGTTGAGATAGCCGGGACCGGCGACAGTGAATCGGTAACTGAGGATTCCAGCGGTGAATGCAGACGTCGATTTGAGGGCACCAATGAGTCCTGAGTAATTGAGAGGAGGAAACGTCTGCGCCTCGTAGTCGTTGGCGAATCCACCAGTTTCATAGTACCGAGTGCTCAGCGAATCATTGATCGGGCCTCTGAACGATCGCATAGGCAATACAGCTTCAATTGCATTGGAGGTCAAATTGACCACCACATTGCGAAATCGCAGAATGTGTATATTTGCTGTATTGGCCACGTCTAGCGAGGTCGCAGGTCCTCGTGGAAATGTATCATCGGCAATGATGGGAATGTTGCCATTGACAGTGCACACCGCAATGAATTGGACAGGTTTGAACACGAATCTATAACCGCCAATTGAGGGCATCGCCCATAAGTTTCCAGTTCCTTCGAGCCCCGGCTCAGCTGTGTTGCACCACCAAATGCGACCGCCATCGGCATAACTCCAGAGTGGGCACGAGTAAGCAAATCCATCGTAGGATTTAACATTGGTCGAAGAAAACCGCGCCCCAGTGCCACACGTCCGGACAGGTTCTGAAAATACAAACAATGGAGTCACCAATTGGGTGTAATCAGAAGCAGCGAAGTTGTCGGTGGTGATTTGAGTCATGTGATACATGCGTGGAATGCGACCCATCGTCACACTGCATGAAAACGAAGACTGTGCTACACCGTCAACAAACAACTCGGAAGTTGTAGACACCAACGGCTGGGTGTAGAAGAAAGTGTAGGTGACATTCTCCTTAAAGTACGAAGGTGGTTCCAACAGCAACGAGTTGCCGGCGAAAACAGTCGCATCCAACCCCAACTCTACTTGTGCAGAGTATGCGGCGGTCATCGCAACCAAATGTCTGAATGCGGTAGTGACATTAGAACCGGTGGCCGAGTCAGAAACACTGAACAGTGTACCCAATACGAGCATGGATGCACTGAAATCGCTGGTGGGCACAGTTCCATCAATTGAAACAGTGCCGCTGAATGTCATGTTCACGCGATAGCTGCCCAATGTCATGTTGGTGGTAGCACCAGTTTTGATAGGTATCCATGCCAAATCACATGACAACAAAGAGGCTGATCCACAGAAACAAAGAAAGAAGAAACACAAAAGGAGTCGTGCCATTTTATCGTTTACTTCTGCTCAGCGGATATACATAAGATATTAAAGTCGAATCTTGCTGTGACCGAGATAGTTGTTCTTGTTCGGTGAAAGAGCGAATGTGTAGAGTGGTGTCAAGAGCTCGTGAGGCTTAAATCGGTATTTCATCTTGATGATGATGTCGCGATCGGTGATCTGTGCCCACGGCAAAGGACCTCGTAACAGATGGTCGAGTGTGTAGACCAACGACATGATGTCATCGAGAGGATGTAATGCATAACCACCGTCGATCCGAGGACTAGTGTAGAGCAAGTCGGTAGTGACCACTGGCACTTTGTCGACCGTCAACGATTGGGAACGATAAAAGCCCACCAACCAACAAATGCGAGGAGGATGGGTGTTCACCAAGATGTTGCCAGGACGGATGTCACCGTGGATCCAGCCGTGAAGGTGTATTTGCAAGAGCACATCGAGGACATAATTGCCAATGTTGGACACTGTCTTAATATCCAGTGTGGCGTGTTTGGAGTCGGCCATGATCCTCACCAGATCGTGTCCAATGTACTCGGTGACCATAAACACTTCGTCCTTGATAGTTCCATAGTCGCAGAGGGTAGGAATTCCACGCACCTTGGCCTCGGTCAGCGCTTTGATGACATCGATTTCAGTCTTGACGCGGCGTTCCGTTGGATTCAGAGTACACTTGCGTTTGGTCATCACTCCGTGTTTTTCAGTAATAGTGTTATACACCAAGTGAGTGCAAGTGCCCAGCTGCACAAGACCTAACTTGTAAAGATCACGTCCGTTCTCGTTCATTATTCAATGGCAGCTGAAGATAAAGTGTGTGAGGATTGCGCTCGACCAGATTGTGGTGAAGAAAAATTTTGCGGTCAAGGAAATTTCCTAGAAAAAGCCATTGCAAGATTGGATCATCTGAGTGAAATCAAGCCTTCTCGCAAAGCTCATGCGCGTACTATCAGCTTCCTCACCGATTGGTTCAAGCTCTCCACTTGGAGTCCACCTTTCATTATAGTGGACGTTAATATTCGTGGTGTGCGCGAACAATTTCGACCTGTGATTCTCTCATGGCTCAATTGGGATCGCAACAATCGTGTCATCGTCACGTTGTATCGAGCCGGCACACCCTGCAAGGTGCAAGTCCAAGAATCCAATCGTGACGAACTGACTCTTTATTGCGACTTCAACAAGGCAGCCGATTTCCAAAAACTCTTGATGATTCTCAACGATCTCGTGGCGTGTATCAATCCACCGCAGAGTGTTCGCTCTCAAATTGATCTTCTGTTGGCCGAGGATCCGATCAAGAATAGTGATATGATCAAACTGTGTCGTGAAATGCCTGAGACTGGCTATCGTTTAGCTTTTCTGAAAATTGCCACCGGCTAAACCTCCTTATCGTTTACTTGATCATCTTCTTCCTTAACGTTACTTTTGAATGATGATGATAAAACTGGGAGTCGATCAGCTTGTTTCACTGCTTGTGCTTCAATCAATTGAGTCACGAGTTTGTCAACTTCGGAAGTATCATCGGTGGTCAATGAATCGGTAGCGTCAAACAATTCGGAACTCTTGATCTCAAATATATCATTGCTACGCAGATCAACTTCTTCATTGCTACCGAGTGCCCACACTGTCATTCGTGTCAATTCATTCAACTCTTGTGTTACATCCATCAGTCCAGCTGTCTGTTTGAGTGCCACCAGTCGATCTTTGATCTTATTCAATCGATTGCGCATGGTCACCCATCGTTGCCGCTCCTTCCGATACTGAATAATCTGCTCGGCACAATCACGCAGACGTCCGGGATCCTTGGCGTAACAACTCACAGCCTCCAGCACATATCTCTCCTTGGCATTAAGTTTGGAAATCTCCAATGATGCCGCATAACCCTTTCGTTCCACAACTCGAATTTGATCTTGTGCAGTCTGCTCAATTGATTGTCCCATTATTCAAACATGAGTCAGGCGTCAACCGTCACCCATGTGGATGATGATAATATACCAACTTGCTTCGAAAGAATGCGAACATTGGAAACAAGAATGCGAGATTACTTGGCCAAGATTCATCCCAGTGTCAGACCTGTGCGTACGTCTGTTCTCCATGCTACCATGATGAACGAGTGTGTGCGCGTGGCCTCGTGTTCCAAGTGGGTAGCCGATCGAGTGCGCATCATCTGCGACTTGTCATTTGCCGACATTCAGAAAATCCTTTTGTTTTACACGGATTTTCCCTTGTTGCGAGATTATCTCGTTAGCTTACTTTAATTGACGCCTGATCGCGAATAACAACATTGGGTCAACGAACCAGCCGGCGAAGCGTGATACCGCCAACCAGCCAATAAAAGGAAAGAATCGCACAATCATAATGGGATAAAAAAGCAATAGAGTTGGTAAGGCCACTGCCCACACTGTAATTGAAGACGAGCGCGACCAACACAATGACTCACACATTGCTTGTAACGCTAGCAATGGCATAATGAGGATTGGATTGGGATAGAGGTAGCTCAGCGACGCCAACATCAACAACAGAGCGGCGTGGAGTGAAATGAAGAAAATGTGACAGAATTCAGAAACTACTTCACAATCCGCAAAGGCACCAGTGACACCACGTGCGCGGAACCAAGCTGTGCCACGATTGAGTATCGGGATGGCCCACCATGGAAATCCCCGATCGGCAGGAGTTTTGCAAACACTACACACGTTGCCTTTGATCAACATTTCTTTTGACCAACACACGAGACATCGTGGCATGTTTTTACAAACACACATGGAAACACGAGACAAACAGGAATACGTCTCCTGACAGATTACACACTCAAAGGTATTACACATTGAATTGTGTTACTTCAATATTGTGGTGATTATAAAACACCACAAACTTGCCACCGGGAGATAGTGCTATTCGATCTTCGGATTTCAAGAGTTTGTCTGCACCCACCAGAAATGCACCCACACCCGACAACGCCACCACCAAATCATTCTCTGGTGTGAACACGGCCTCGGCGGGTACACTCAACTTGTCCTTGAAGCGCAGCTTGCCTGTATCGGTTTCCCACACCGCCACTTCTTCACCTAGCGTCACCAACAGCTTACCGTCGAGCGAGTACTCCACACCAGTAGCCCACGGAACATCCAGCTTCAAAATGACTTTGCCGGTTATCACGGACACGATCATTGGTGGAGTGTCTTGATAACACACCGCCACGTGGGTACCGTTGGGTGAGACACACGCGCTGTCTATCAGTGCCTCTTTGTTTTCGGGCAACGGTACACGACTCAGATCTCCCACTTTCAAGTCCCAACAATAGAGACCACCATCGTCGAAAGTGCACACGGCCAAGTAGCGCCCACCGATTGAAGACGACATGACAAAGTCAATCGAGGTCTTGCGGCCCAGTTTGCGCACCAGCTTGCCGGACTTGGCATTGACAATGATCGCCGACGAGGGAGTCTCCACCACCAAATCGTAAGAAGTTTGGTCTACGAAGAAAAACGACAGATCAGGTCCGCCGTCCGGCAGCTCGCAATGTAGTGTGTGTGGGTCTTTGCATTTCACCACTCGCAGATACGGCTTCTGATCAAACTTAATCACCAGCAACTCGCCATCGCCGGAGATCGCCACCTCTAGCACTCTCTCGCCTTTCAAGTTCATTTTTTTCTGAAGAAATTTCCAAATAAAGAAATTTCCACGGACTTTTTTTTAAAAATCAAACATGAATTGGGGAGGAAGGGTGATTAGTGTGAAGATCTACAGGGACACCGATCCTGACGTCGAGCTGGATCGATTGATTCAAGAGGAGAGCAAAGAAGATGTGTGTGTGGCAGTGGACGCAGGAGACCACACCGGACTCAGGAAAGTAAATCGAACCGTGAAAGCCCTGCTCCGACTCAGTAAGCCACACTGGAGACTGGTGCTGAAGTTGGAATGCAATCGATGCCGAGATGTTCCCACGTCGGTGTGGAAGCTCGTCGACTTGATAGAGCTTCGACTCGACCACAACCATCTCGAGACCATTTCTCCGGCCATTGCCAAACTCGTCAAGCTCAAGAAGCTTTGTATTGGATACAATCCATTGGAGGAATTCCCGGAAACTGTGTGTCAGTTGGAGCAATTGGAGCAATTGTTCATGTCTCAGTGCCGATTGAGTGCGCTTCCTGCGTCCTTCGCCTCTCTGCGCCACCTAAGGATCCTCACTCTTACTAGCAACAAATTTAGGGAATTGCCTGAAGTGATCTGCGAGCTAAGAAATCTGACGATGTTGCATCTGGCTGGCAACGATTTTTCGTCCCTGCCTCCATCGTTTGCCAATCTTCGAGAGTTGAGAGAGCTTGACATTTCGAGCAATCGCTGCAGGAGGTTTCCGATGGTATTGTGTCAACTGACGAAACTGACGATTCTCAAAATTTGCAGTAATGGAATGCACGAGCTGCCTCTAGCTTTCACCAAGCTGACACGTTTGAGAGTCTTAAATTTGCGCTTGAACGAGTTCGCCAGCATTCCTCTGTTAATTGGCGATTTGCCTGCACTCGATGAATTGATCTCCGTACAGGGTCAGTTTATTCAATCGTTTGCTCTCTTTCGTTTCTCATCATTGATACAGGCAATCCTCTGCAGGGTCCTCAGCGCGGCCTTCAAGATGTCGGAATACTCCGCTACCTCCAACAACGAAAAGAGATTGTTCGACTGACAGTCATCATCACTGGTGGGTTCTGTGCTCCAAATGACACCAATCCATGGACTAAGTTTCTGGTTCGCGGACTCTACGATCCACGTCTCTTTTTTATTATCTTTGATTTTGCCTTTGAGGAAATTGGCCGAAAGAAATTTCGAGCAGAATAAAAGAAATCAAACAAAATTCAAACAAGCATGGGTAACACAGCGTCAACTTGTGTGTCGATCTACAACACGAGGGATTACGCGAGGAGACTGGAGACGTGGGTCAACCAATTGAGTGAAGATGAATGCGAGAACGAGTCGTTGTCAGTGGGAATCGAGCGATGCAGTACCGATCGAGTGGATAAGATTGTGAAAGTCCTGACTCGGCTCACCAAACCACATTGGAGACTGAATCTGCTGATTGGACTCGACACACATGAAATTGTCCCCGAATCAGTGTGGGAACTCACCAACGTGGAGGGGCTTCGTCTCTCCGAAAACAATCTCACGACCATTTCTCCTGCCATCGTCAAACTCAACAAACTGAAGAGCCTCTGGATTGGAAGAAACGCGTTCGAGGGGTTTCCAGAAGTGGTGTGCAAGCTGGAGCAGTTGGAGGAATTGTCGGTTTATCGATGTCAATTGAGCATTCTTCCTTCCTCCTTCGCCTCTCTTCGCAAACTGTCGGAACTCAATCTTGACGGCAACCCATTTGAACAGTTTCCGGAGGTAATCTGCGAGTTGAAGAGTCTGAAGATATTGTCACTGTCTGACAACCAGTTGTCATCTCTTCCTCGTTTGTTGGTCAATCTTCGAGAGCTCAATATTTCGAGAAACCGGTTCAAGGAGTTTCCAGCAGTGGTGTGCGAACTGTCGAATATGGAGAATCTTTCTATGTGGGGCAACCAATTGAGCGAGATACCTCTGGTCATCACCAAGCTTGTTCGCTTGAACTATCTGAACTTGGCTCGAAACTCGTTCACCAGCTTTCCTCTGTTTCTTGGCGATTTGCCTCAGCTTTCAGCCTTCCACTCTCATGGTCAGTTCAATCACTCCGTTTATTTCATTTGCTCACACCATTGATGCAGAAAATCCTTATAAGGGTCTCGAAGATACCGATCTGCGCCACTTCCTCCAAGAACGTCGTGTTATCCCTAGACTGGCTGCCATCATCACTGGAGGTTTCTGTGCGTCAGATGATACCAATCCCTGGACTCGGTTCCTAGTCAGAGGACTCTACGATCCTCGTCTCTTTCTTATTATCTTTGACTTTGCTTTTGAAGATGAGTCTCGAAAGAAAATCCGAGTTGAATAAAACTTCTTTACAAACTTGCATAGAGATCAGGAATTATGATGAACGTGCAAAATAAAGTCAAGAACCTGTCCAGTGCAGTAAAGACTACCGTCACCCACTCGGGAAATACGTAGAAGGGTTTATGTCCCACACACCAATGTCGCACGTAATCGTCTCGAGGTGGCGTGGAGCAGGTGTTGTTGTACACTCGCGTCTCTGCCAATCGATCCACCTTCACTTCGTTGTAAGTGTTCTCCCATGTCAATAGTGTCACGAGTACAGTGACACCAAGGATCAGACACAGCTTCTTTACTAGCTCCATTTTGGGTTTTGAATCTAAATGTCAAATGACATAACAAGTGGCTTATGATCATCACACAAGACGGTCGCATAGCGACCACCAGGAGCCAGAGTGGCGTGAATGAAATTCTCGGGCAAAGTAAAGGAATCAACGAATTCTCCATCTTTGGCATCAAACACATAGATACCCTCGTGCTGAATGCTAAGCAACACCAAATACACATTGTCGTCAGTAAAGGTGACGTCGGCAATGTTCTCCAGCTCAATGTCGTCCTCATCAGCATCGTCCAAGTGATAACGCAAGCGACCAGTCTCGGTATCCCACACACTCACTTGCTCGCCGAGCACGACCACCGACTTGCCATTGGGTGAGAAACGCACAGCGTAGGCACCTGGAGTGTCGAGTGTTTGTTTGGTCACGGGAAGCGACGTCATGCCTCCGTAATTGCACACCGCAATCTGTTTACCATCGGCCGAGACACACACTCCCGTGATCTCTCCGTGTTTGGTTTCAATCGAATGCGAAACTGCGAAACTCTCCAAGTCCACACAACGCACACCCTCGTCGTCACAGATGGCCGCGAAACGTGAGCCTACCGAGTGGCCCCACTCGAAGAACCGCGAAGTAGAGGTGTCAAAGGCATTCAACACGCGATACGTGTCACCGTTGATCAAGGTCGCAACACCTTTGCGCTTGAGGAAAAACAAGTGTGATGTGCTGCCCGCAAAGAAGATCTCCGCTTCTCCCTTGTGATCATCATCCATATCGGCAATCTCATTGTCCGTAATGATACGCAGACATAGACTAGTGGCTCGCACTTGCACCTGCATCTTGCCGTCTCCAGAGACCGCAGCTGCGATCCACTCGTTGTCTTCCACTTCCGAGCTCATTTTTGTTTTGTGAAGAAATTTCCGCGGAATTATTTTGTTTGTTTTCACGGAAATTTCTGAAACAAAAATGGAGAAGGCTGAGGCATGGATCGGCACGGACGGGGATCCGGAGCGCACGATGAAGGCTGACCGAAAGAAAGGTCGATTCGAAGAATAAAAGAGTTACATGGCTTTGTCTTTCTCGAGGACTATTATTATGCCCTTTTCAATCAGCTCCTCGTAAGAATACACAATTGAGTCCCAGTTGTGTTGTGGTTTGAAGTTGTCGTTGGTGAGAAAGTGGATCTTGTTGTTCCTATCCACTGCAATGTCCTCTGGATGATACAACGACACAATCGCAGAGAGAAGTAGTCGGAAGATCATCCACTGCAAAAACCATTCCATCACTTTCGACACCATTTTTCAAACCGAAATTTCTTGGAGCAAGTTTCTCAAACAGCTCGCCTCAACAATCATGAATAATGAAATACCGAGACATGGGTCGGTGCACTGCAAGGAATATTTTGAGACAAGACTGGAGGAGTGGGTAGATCGATTGACTGAAGATGAATGTGATTGTTGCATGTGGATGTCGAGCGCTGTTGTATCACTCGAGTGGAGAAGATGGCGAAAGCCCTTGTTCGACTCATTGAACCACACTGGCGACTGTTGCTTTTGATTGGATTCAACTCGTTGGAGAGTGTTCCCGAATCAGTGTGGCAGCTCACCGGTATGGAGGAGCTTGGACTCAGCTGCAACAAGCTCAAGACTATTTCTCCGGCCATCGTCAAACTCGTCAAACTGAAAACACTCTGGATTGACAACAATCCATTGGAGGACTTCCCGGAAACTGTGTGTCAGTTGAAACAATTGGAGGTTCTGGCTGTCGAACGCTGCCAGTTGCGTATTCTTCCTTCCTCCCTCGCCTCTCTTCGCGATCTGCTGAAACTCCATCTTGACAACAACCTATTTGGACAGTTGCCTGACGTGGTTTGCGAGCTGAAGAATCTCAGGACGCTTCGATTGGACAACAACCAACTGAAATCGCTTCCTCGCTCGTTTGCCAATCTTCGATGGCTGAGAGATCTCGGTCTTTCGAGAAACTGTTTCAAGGAGTTTCCTCGAGTGGTGTGTGAGTTGAGGAAGCTGGAGATGTTATCAATCGGTGGCAATCAGTTGAGCGAGTTGCCTATGACCATCACTAAGCTTGTTGATTTGCAGTATCTGAACTTGGCTCGAAATTCGTTCACCCACTTTCCTCTGTTTCTTGGGGAATTTTCTCGGATTTCATATTTCTTCTCTCATGGTTGGTTCAATCACTCTGCTTGTTTCCATTTCGCTCACACTATCTATGCAGGAAATCCTACCTCAAATGGTCTCCACGACTATGACTTGTTCCGCTTTCTCCAAGGACACAAAGAGAGTGTTCGTTTGTCTGCCATCATTACTGGAGGTTTCTGTGCGGCGAATGATACCAATCCATGGACCAAGTTTCTTGTTCGTGGACTTTATGATCCTCGTCTCTTTCTTTTCATCTTTGACTTTGCCTTTAATGATGACAGAAAGAAAGGTCGCTTCGAAGAGTAAACTCCTCATAACTCAAACTACAATCATGAGTATCATTTCGACCCTCGACCTGCTCTCCGAGGTCACAAAGGACACCAGCGGGTTTGTAGAACGAACCTACAACTTTGAATTGCGACATATCCTTGGAAATTACTTGTCGCTCAAGGCACAAGCTGCTGACTCCCAACCTTGGTACCAAGACGGTCAACGGAATATCAAGAAGAAAGAAAACACTCCACTCATTGCCATTGACCTTGAAACCGGTGGAGCTCGTTATGAACATTATTTGGTGTCGCTGGGGTTCGCGATCTACACTCCACACGATGGGAAGATGGTCAAACGCTTGATCAATTTCCCCATCCCTTGTTTGCCTCGAAAGTTTCATCCCAACATGAAACTCAAGGGATTTGAAGACCGATGCATCTACGAGTTTTGGTCGAAACAGACACCCGACTTGTTGGATCAATTGCGTCATCCGGACACCAGTACTGATGTTGACGCACCTGGGTCGGTCGAACGGTACAGAGAAGCTGTGAAAGCAGCAATCGCGGAATTGCGAGCGTGTATTGAAGAGATGCCGAGTGAGCCCATCATCGTCAGTGACAATCCTGAATTTGACATTGGTCGAATCAACTACGAGATCGCCAATCTCAATGATGACTCCAATCCACTGCGATACTCCAAGAAGTACGGATACCTGACGGTGACAGATGTGGGTGACTTTTTGGCCATGCTGGACAAGAGACATGTGAACGATCTCTTGGCGGAGAATAAGGAGTTTGCGCACACTCATAACCCAGCTGACGATGCAGCAATGATGTTGCACAAGTATAGGGTGGCACTGGAACTCAAGAGAGCCACATTGCCGCTGACTCAGGTGATAGTCGAAGAGGCTCGTCGTTCTATCAAGCGCAAAGCCATGGGTGAATGCGTGGATGCTTGAAACTCTTTATTCTTCGAAACGACCTCTCTTTCTTCCCTCCTCGAAATTAAGAACAAAGTCGAAAATAAAAAGAAAGAGACGAGGATCATAAACTCCCTCAAACAGGAAACGAGTCCAGGGAATTGTTTGATCACAGTAGAAACCACTGGCAATGATGACCGACAAGCGTGGGATAACGCGACGTTCTTGGAGATAGTTGATCAGCTTTTCATGGGAGGGAGTAAATTGAGGATACTGTAGATGACTACCTACAGCCGAATGTGAGCAAGTGAAACCGAGTAGAGATTGAACTAACCATGTAGACTGAGATCCGTACAATAGTTCAAATCGCCAAGAAACAGAGGAAAGCTGGTGAATGGATTTCCGTCCAAATTCAAGGAGTTCAAACGAACGAGCTTGGTGATGGCCAGAGGCAGCTTGCTCAACTGGTTGTAATTCATGCTGAGACTCACCAGATTTGGCAACTCGCACACTACTGCCGGAAACTCCTGGAAGCAGTTTTTCCCAACCTCAAACTCTCTCAGCTCTCGAAGCTTGGCGAACGATGGCGGTAGGGACGACAACTTGTTGTCATACATCTGTAGCTTCCTCAGATTCTCCAACTCGCAGATCACTTCCGGGAATTGCTCAAAGGCGTTGCCATCGAGGGCGAGTGACACCAGAGTGCGAAGAGAGGCGAAGGAGGAAGGGAGAGTGCGCAATCGACAAGCTTCGACAGTTAGTCCCTCTAGTCGCTCCATCTTGCATACAGCTTCGGGGAAGCCCTTGAGCGGATTGAAATAGATCCATAGTTTCCTCAGCTTGGCGAGTTTGAGGATGTCCGGGGGAATATACTCGAGACTATTGTGGCAGATGAAAAGAGCTTCCACATCGGTGAGCTGCCAAACCGAATCAGGAATTTTCCACATAGAATTGCTGCCGATCCAAAACGCCAGTCTCAGATGCGAGCAGTTGAGCCGGACAAGAGCTTTCGCGGCCCTGTCCACGTTATCGACTCCACTTTGGTGTCCCACCATCACAGTAAACTCTTGGTCATTTTCAAAACTCGACACAACCTTCAGTTTGGTATCAAGGTTACAGTTGCTGAAAATCGTAATGAATGGGTTCATTCGGCACACTTGTTGAATTTTGAAGTAAGTTTAATTTATTCCAATCGCAATTTCTTTTGGGCAGTTTCCTCAAGCATGGCAAACTCAAAGATGAAAATAAAAAGACGTGGATCGTAAACTCCTTGAAACAAGAAGCGAGCCCAAGGAGTTGTTTGATCACAGAAGAAACCACTGGCAATGATCACTGACAAACGAGGGATCTCCTTGCGCTGTTGGAGGTAACCAATCACATCGTACGTCTCATCGAGATATCGTGAGGCACGATGGAAGATTCGTTGGCCAAGAATCAAGATGTAACCTAATCTGGGCAGGTCACCAAGGAGTAAGGGTATGCTGGGTAGATCGTTTCCACCCAAACTCAACACGGTGAGATTGAGTAATTTGGTCATGGCCAATGGTAGCTCGGTCAACTGATTGTCACACAGAGCGAGTCGACACAGACCCTCGATCTCACACACCACCTTTGGGAACGTCTTGAACTTATTGTCGCCCAAGTACAACACGACAAGATTCTGCAATTTGGCAAACGAACGGGGTAGTTCAGCAAGCTTGTTATTAGCCATGCTCAGATAGCGCAAGTTCTTGCATTCGCAGATCACTTCGGGAAACACCTCAAACTCATTCGCGTCAAGTCTGAGATGATCCAACTGAATTATCGAAACAAACGAACTGGGAAGTGCAGTCAAGTTGCAGGCACATGCGCATAGCTCCTTCAGGGCGTGCAACAGACACACAGCGTCGGGGAACTTCTTGAATGGATTCCGCGAGATATCCACAGCACTCAAGTTGCAGAGTTTAGCAATGTCCGGAGAAATAGTGTCCAGATAATTGTTGCACAACTCAAGCCACTGAATCTCTTTCATCTCCCACACATGTGCGGGTACGTATCTCAAATTCTTGAATGTGAGACACAGTCCCTTGAGCTTCGGTCCAAAGCGACTCGGTTTACAGTCTGGATCAAAGTCGACATAATAATGCTTCTCACTCAATGGTGGTGATGTATTCATTTATGAGATTAAGAAAAAAGGAAATTTCCTTGTTATACTGATAGAGAGGAGTTTCCCTGTTACTCAAAGCGGCCTCTCTTTTGAGGCTCCTCCATAACAAACCTAAAAGTAAACAGAAAGAGACGAGGATCGTACACACCATCGAATAGGAAGTGAGTCCAAGCATTAGGGTTCTCGCAGCGGAAACCACCCGCGACAATGGCAGACAAGCGAGCAATCTCTCGGTGGCCTTTGAGAAAGCGGCGCAAGTCATAATCACGGAGATCTCTCTGTTCACCCTCAAGAGGATTGTCTGCCAGTCGAATTAGTAAAGTCAAGAAGAGTGAAGAAGTAACCTACCAGAGGTAATGAGACGTAGAAGCTGAGCCATGTCACCAAGAATCAGAGGGAACCTGGTGAATTTGTTTCGACCCACATCCAAGTCTCGCAAGTTAACCAGCTTGGTGATGGTCAAAGGCAGCTCGCTCATTTCGTTGCCATTCATCCACAGCTGCTCCAGCTTCGATAGTTCACACAGCACCCGGGGGAACTCCTTGAAGCAGTTGTTGCCAACCTGGAAAGCTTGCAGCTCTCGAAGCTTGGCAAACGATGGAGGCAGAGACGACAGTTTGTTCTCGGACATTTGCAAGTATCGGAGGTTCTTGCATTCGCAGATCACCTCTGGGAACTCCTCAAAGGGGTTGTTGCGAAAATCGAGTACCAGCAGATGGTGCATCGAGGCGAAGGTGACCGGCAGCGCGCTCAATTGGCAGCTCCATGCATACAGCGAATCCAATTGCTCCAACCGACACACACCTTCCGGAAAGCCCTCCAATGGATTGTTGTGGATCCAAAGTTTCTTGAGTTTGGTGAGTTTGGCGATGTCGGGGGGGATGATCTTGAGGTCGTTGGTGTCGATTCGAAGCTCCTCCAAGTTGCTGAGATACCACACTGGTTCGGGGAGGTACTTCAACTTATTGTGTGATACACACAGTTCCAGTTTCCACTGTGGCCGGTTGACCATACCAAGAGCTTGCACAACCGTGAAAACTTGATTGATTCCGCCGCAATCGCAAGCGTCCACAGTAAACACACCGATTTCTTCTCTGCGCGATCGCTCCAATGCAAAATCGAACTTGCTGTATGGGTCATCCTTCGCAGCGATAAACGCTACCCTGTTCACCAGAAGCTTGGGTTTTGGCTTGCCTTTCTTTTTTTCTACTTTCTAGAGTGAGTTTCTCACCCAAACCCGGGAGGCTCCACTTACCCTCGACAGGTTCCGCTTGGTTTCCCGCTCTCTCCTCGTCCGCTTCTCCTTCCGCGAGCTTGCGTTTCTCTGCCTTTTTCTCTAGTTTCCACAAAACAAGTGAGTTTCTCACCGAAACTGGGCGGCTCCACCTACCCTCGGGTGGGGTAACAGGTTCCGCTTGGTTTCCCGCTCTCTCCTTATCTGTGCTTCGCAGGACACGGTCACTCTTTCTAGCTGGATTGCTCATCTCTCTCTCCTTTGGAATTATTTATTCCACGGCTTTTTTGTTTGAAATTGCGAGGAAATTTCCGCGGAAAAAAAAGCTAGATTTGGAACACACAAATTTTCTTGGTCGAGTTGCCAATAGTGCAGGTAGCAAATCGGCCACCAGGAACCACGCAAGTATGGTCATAGACATTGTCAAGCTGTCGACGTCGCACTTCTTGTCCGGTAGCGATATCGAAGACAATGATGTTGCGACTAGAGTACACCACCAGTTGTTTGCTATCCTCAGTAAAGACAGCATTGTACTCCTGCTCGAAACTAAACACTCTCGTAGCGGTCGTGGCGTCGAACACTGAGACAAACACATCGTCCGTCTCCACCAGAATGTACTTGCCATCGGGCGAGTAGCTGACATCGTTCACATGATCGCCAGTGTCTAGTTTCTTCTCCGATTGGTGAACGAAACTCGGCTCGTTGTCATCTCCCTCCGCGACCACTGTGTAGCTGTTCACAGAGACGATGCTGGTGCCATCCTGGTCTCGAGTGACTACTGCAAAGTCACCGGCTGGTGAAATGGAGGCCGTGCTCACCTCTTCGGCGCCCTGACCATAGGACACCGATCGCAGTTCTCCCGTCTTCAAGTCCCACACTTGGAGGTGGTTGGGATAGTCCTCCAAGCAAACGGCCAATTGGCGACCGTCACTCGGGTACCCTTGCGCAAAGTGTCTGGCAGCGCTTTCCTTCAGTCGGTGTTTCACTTCACCAGTGTCGGCATCAATGAGCAAAAAACCGAGACCGTTCCGACCCACAAAGAGGTGCGACGATACAAAGAAGATGTCCAAGAAGAAATGATCCATCGTGTGCATCAGCTTCTTCGTCGCCACGTTGTAGATTCCCACCCGAGGCTTCTCGTAGTGCAACACCACCAACACTTGACCGTCACTGGAAATAGCTGCACCCGTGATGTCGCGACCAGTGTCAACCACCTCGCCGATCGGATTGGACACTTCGATCACGTCTTTCTCCTCTGGTTCCGGAGTCGAGGGCAATGAGAACTTCTTGTAGTTGAGTTTCTCCGAGTCCGCTGGAATGAAACCAACAAAGCTTCGGGTTCGATTGGACGCAGTTGCGTGATAGGGCTTATCTTCATCGGAATCCTCAGAGTCGTCCTCGTCCGAATCGACCACAAGTGTACTCTTGGCGAGCTTCTTGGGCTGGGGCTCATCATCCGAGTCAGAAGAGAGTTCGATCAGTTCCTTCAACTCCTTCGCGTCTTGTTCGGTCGCGTGCACCATCTCCCCAGTCACGGTCTCCATCTTGCGTTTTGGCACCACCACCACATTATCATCTTCATTCAGCTGAGGCATTCCATTGTCTTCCATTTTGCAGCTTTCAATTGTGACTACTAAAAAAAAGAAAAGATTTTGTGGTGACGGAAAAAAAAGAAAATTCCTCAGAAATCATGGAGCATTACCGATTGAAAGGAGTGTTTGATGAGCAGCGTGAGATCTACCTAGCGGTGGATGTGCGTACCTCGTGCTACATTCTACTGAAGATGGTACGCTCCCTTGTCCTTTGATGTAACTGTCTAACTTTGTTTTAAATAGAAACCAAGCAATACGGAGCTTTCCACTTTGATCAAACTGGACAAGGTTAAAGGGATTCCCAAGTGTCGAGTGATCTTCGCCAACAAGACGATTGCTCTGGAGATGTACGGACAGACCATCGAGCAAGTCTTTGAAGCTTACGACCGCAAGTTCCCCATTAGCACGGTGGTGGAGATTGGAAACCAAATGCTGAGTGTGCTCAAGAGTGTACACAAACTGGGACTCGTTCACGGCAACATTACTCCGCACAGTATCGCAGTGGGTACTTACAAGTCGATGTTTCTCCTCCACATGGGTGAAGAGCAATCTACCAATACTACTACGGTTGAAGACGACTTTACTAGTCTCTTTTCGGTATTGGCGTACTTGGAAACTGGTAGTGAAGCCAAAATGGTCAAGGATCCCGTGTTGCGAGAAATGATGAAGACTCGAGTGCCGCAAGAGGAGAAACCATTGGTGTGGGTCAAAGATCATCGCAACTTTTACACTCCGCGTGTTCCTACGAGCAACTGTTTCAACACGCCCGTTTGCGGATTTCATTGGGATATTGCGAGTAGTAACCCAGCTTCGCGATTGGCAGGACAATTGCACGTCTTGCACAGGATGGCTTCTGGACAAGATGCCACTTTGCCGGTTCGATGGATCTCGTCTAGTATTGTCAATGACCAGCGTAACCCTCATCTGCTGATCCACAACAAGTTCAATCCTGCAACCCAGTTTGTTATCTCATTTGAAGAAGGTCGCTTCCCTCGTGCCATGAACTTCTGTGGCTCTCGTCTCTTTGCATTCAGCAGACGCGAGGGTGTTGAAGTGGTTCAGCCGGTTCTCGGTGCCTGCGCGACTCTGGAAAACTTGAAGAACATTGCAACTATCGCAGATGGCATGGTGGCCACGCAAGACGGAACGGTGGCTGTAAGACTGGTGGACACTACCGAAGTCTGTCGTGTGCGTGGTCAGGTGCTGGCGTTCGCCATGCTGGATGGATCCTACGTATGTTTCGCACTTACTGACACTGGCTTCTTGTATCGCATCACTTCGGCAGGTGTTCGTGGCACCCAGTTGGCCGACAGTTTTTCAAGTCGTCGCACTACTGCTATTGTTGTGTCCACTGCCTATGTGGCTGTCGTTGGCTCACATGGCGCCATCTTTGTGCGTCAAACCCCCCGAATGCAACTGTTGGCAGCTCATCGGATCACTGAGCCAGTGTTGGCAGCCAAGTTCGTTGACAAACACACTTGTTTCTTAGTTTCGTCGTGTCAGCTGACCATGATCAATCTCAAATTGGGTCATCAGCGACAGCAGCCAGTGCCGTTGATCTACCGAGCTGTCGTGGATCGTTTGAATCGCATCCACTGTATCGCTAAACGAGAACTGGCTGACATGTTTACCGATCAACACTACACTCGTGTGCCTCCCTTCAATGGCGTATTCATGGTCAGTTCCGATGGCATGTGCAGTGTCATGGGAGTCGATCCCCGCTCGCCAGGGTTGATTACCAACGCAGTGTATACCACACTCTTTGTGATCCACTTGGCCACTGACGAGTCAGTCGTAGTTGGTCGTAAACGAAAGCTCCTCGAAACCGATCCACCTATCCGACCTCCGGAACCAGCACTCACTCCTCGGTCGTTGTTGGACACGAGCGGACTCGACCTTCTCGCTGAAACTGCTTGCAAAAAAAATCCCATGAGAGTTTAAAAACTCTTTTTTTTGGACCGCTCAACTACCAAACCAGGAATTATTGATTGAATTAAAAAAAGACCGCTTGGGTTGCTTTAATAAGTGAACTTGTTAGGTGTGAGTCAGCAAATGGAGTCTCAAACCCACGAAACTGAGAAATTCTTCATCGCACTCGGGCCACATGCACTTGTGACATTTGATGCTATGAGACACATTGGAGCGCAAACAATACATCTTGGTGTGGGCCACCGCATCACGCTTGTGGATAAAGTGGCGGCCACACACACACTCGTATAACGGTGTTTCGTGTTTCAGCATGTGGTCGGCCAATTCAATGGGAGTCTTGAAGCCTTGTTCGGGACAGTGCTCGCATTGAATCACCACAGCTGGTTTTGCTTCTTCCAACTCCTCCTTTGTGTAGTTGTAGACTACATATCCCGGAGTGGCATGATGAATGGTCTTCGTTCTCAGAATGTCTGCCGAACACATCAGAGTCTTGTTGGTTCCGTCTGTGTATTGGATGTACACAGTAGGGTGGAAGAGGATTTCCGTCAGGCTGTCGAAATTGGATCCACATTCGCATTGCTTCAATCGCGGGTCTGTAATCTCCTCGTCTTCCACTAGCTCCGCTGCATGGTTATCTTCGCAGACCATGAAACCAGGATTGGCTCCGCGTTGTTTCTTGAAAGCATTCATCACTGGCGAACACAACGACGTTCCGGAGTCATCACGCATTTCCAAATGCTCCAACACCGAATCCAGAGTTGGAAAGCTGGTTCCAGCATTGCAGTCGCACTCGTGTGGCCATTCAATGTCATCGACGCTGTTGGGTGGAGTTGCTGGTATCATCGGCATAGTAGTGACTGGTACAATGATTTCCTTCTCCTCAGGAATCGGGGGCTGTTTTTCTTCTTCCTGGATTGTTGGTCGGAACTCAGGAATCGGGAGCTGTTTTTCTTCTTCCTGGATCGGTGTTGGTCGGAACCAAGTTCCAGGATCAGCACGGAGCTTGTTCTTGAACGCCGTGATTTGTTCGGAACACACCACCCTATCCGACTCAACCACTATCGGATGGTTCGCGATATCCATGTTCCATTCAAACTGGGCTCCGCAATCGCATTTCTTGAGACTCTCGTCCAGAATCTCCGCTGAGCATGAGCGACTTTGATGACTTGGACGACGAACAAAGTCGCCAGCGATTACACTGAGTTTGGCCTTGAAGATCACGACTTCGCTCGAACACACAATCCGAGCCTTGGTGGGGGTGTAGACCACTGGATGGTCCCGCACTGACTCCAAATTGGGAAAGTAGGCTCCACACTTGCACTCGGTCGGCCAGTTCGCGTCTTTTGGCGGCGGTGGCTGAGGAGTGTTTCGCACCACGTAGCTGCATATGGCTCTGCGGTCGCGCTTCCACTCGATAATTTTCGGAGAGCACATTGATTGCACTTTGATCTTCCATGGGTGTGAAGCCCACTTATGATTCGACTCAAACGCAAGAGTGTGCTCAAAAATGTCCTTCATCAATTTGAATTTGGCACCGCAGTCACATCGTCTCATTGACTCGTCCTTGATCAGCGAGGGACCGACGTAAGGGAACCGATTATTTCGTTGAATCTGGTAACCCGGATCAGCCAATTGGCATTTCTTAAACGTGACGACGATCCCGGAACACGAGCTTCGGCAGCGAATGGCTTCGGCATCTGCAGTCCCAAAGTTATACGTCGTGAGGTGGTTCAGAACATCGGTCTTGCTTGCAAACTTGGCCTTGCATTTGCATTTGGACGGAAACTTGGGGTTTTCCACTTTCACCTCCTCCTCAGGCTCTGCTTCTTCTTTCGTCATCTGACTCTTATAGATCAGAACTTCTTCCGAACAGAAGAGAATGCGACGCAATTCAGACGTTGTCTTGGAGCGCACAAAACGATACACAGTGGAGTGGGCCAATAAGTCGGCCTTCGTATTGAATTTCGCTCCACAATTGCACCGGTTTGGCCAGTCAGCGACTCTGGAAGATTTCATCGTCTTGACAGGAGCCTGAGGTTCCTCCAACTGTCGTTTGGTTCCCTGTGTCGTCTTACGAATGATCACCGCGTTGGACGTTTCCCATCCTTTCGTTTTCTTGTAGTTCAACACTTCCTCTGAGCAGGCGAGTACACGCTGAACAGCAGACGAGGTCTTGGATTCCACCTCGCGATATGTAATAGGATGGTCGCGCACCTCGGGTTCCTCGTTGAAGATCGCTCCACATCCACACTTCTTCGGCCAGGCGGGAGGAGGGGGTTGTTGTTTCAGCAGAGACGTTATCTCGCGTATGGCAGATGAAAGAAGTCCGTCTCCTTTGCCAGTCGCGAGCATGAGCGACCCCGCGTCTATTCCGTTCTGCTTCTTGTAGGCCATCACCTCATTTGAACATATGAGAAAGCGACAGTACACCGACGAATTGGGAGGGCGCTCAAAACGGTAGGCGGCGGGATGGGACAGCAGATCGTCCTTCGTCTTAAAGATTGTTCCGCAGGCACACTTGTTTGGCCAAGAAGTGTTTTCTACGCGCCAATAAATATCATATTCAAGCTCTGATGGTTTACACCTACCCTCCTGAAGGCTTGCTTGCATAGCGGGGCCGCTCTTTCTAATAGCAACTTGGCTCATTCTTTGCTTTGGATTTTGAATGGGAAATTTCTTTAGAGTAGGAAATTTCTTTCGGAATTTAATTAAAAAGGAGGAGGAGGAAAACAAAACTAGTGAGTCAGCAAATGATGGCGCAACTCCAAGGAGCTGAGAAACTCTTTGCCGCACTCAGGCCACGTGCAGTTGTGGCGTTTGATAAAATGCATCTCATTGGCCACGTGTTGGCGCACATCTCGGTCCGTCGGTAATCGCTGACCACAGACACAGCTGAAGTTCATGCTAGCAGTATGCTTCTGCTGCATGTGTTCCTTAGCCTTTGAGACCTTGACGAAACTGTTGCCACATCCAGGCCACATGCAATGGTGGCGTTCATTGATGTTGCTCACCAACACATGGTTCTCCGTAATGTGATGCTTCAAGTCGGCGGTGTTGACAAAGCGTTTGTTGCAGCCAACAAACTCGCACATCACATTGGAGCCCGAGGAATGCACCTTGGCGTGGTCCAACGCCTCCTGTTTGTTGGTAAAGTGTTTGCGACACTCACACACAAACAGTGGTGTTTCATGCGTTGCCAAGTGGTTGGCCAATTCCAGTGGAGTAGCAAAACCATGCACGGAACAATGAGGGCAATCCATCATTGGCTCTTTGAGGTCAGAAATTGGCTCTTCAGGCTTCTCAGGTCGCATCTTCTTCACCGGAGTGCACGCTTCAATATTCTGGCGTGGACATTCCTCCTTAGAGTCAGATATCACTTCATCCTTAGATTCAGCCGATGAGAAATCGAGCTTGCGCTTCGACCTCGCCACCTTTGAAGCAACTACTTCGTCCTCTTCGTCACTTGAGTCCGGTTTGTATTCCTCGTCGCTTGATTCCTCGTGGCGAAATTTGCGTTTCGGTGTCACCATCATTGATTCGTCAACTTCGGGCACTTGGTATTCTTCAACCTCGGGCACTTGGTATTCTTCAACCTCGGGCAATGGAGTCACCACCTTGGACACAACCTCGGGTAAGATAAGTTCACTGGGTTCCGGTCCCTTAAACTTGACGATATTCTCAGAACACAGCAAAACACGGCCTTGTCCTTGCGTGCGATACGTGATCGGATGAAGCAGAATGTCGACGTTAGTCTCAAACTGAGCTCCACAGGCGCATTTCTCCATTCCGGGAGCAGGTGCCGTGCAACAAACGCCTGGTGGATACTTGGTTCGTCTGCGAATCAAGTAACCAGGATTTGATCTTTTCTCCTTCTTGAAGGCAGTCACCTCGTCCGAGCACATGCACGGGGATTCGAGTGTGTCCTTAAACATCGCGGGATGGGCTAGCACTTCAGCTTCGGATACAAACTTGGCTCCACATTTGCACTCGGATGGCCATTCTTCAATTCGGATCGGTTCCACTTGCTTCACCTCGACAGCTCGAATCGGTTCCACTTGTTTCACTCGGATCGGTTCCAACAACCTCGCCTCGACAGCTCGAATCGGTTCCATTTGTTTCACTCGAATCGGCTGCAACAGCTTCTCTTTGACTTGGAGAGGCTTCTCTCGAATCGGCTTCAACAGCTCCTTGACTCTTTCATTCAAGTCAATACCCGATGGGGAGTTTTGAACCCAGTATCCCGGTGTGGCCAACAGCTTCCTCTTAAAGTGGACAATTCTGTCAGAACATAACAGTTTGCCGTCTCGATCGAACACGTCCGGATGGTTGAGGATATCCAGTTTAGAGGCAAACATCATTCCGCATGCACATTGTTTCAACGGTGTGTGGGAAATGTCCACTTTGCAGATACGCAGTGGAGTGGAATCTTGCCAGAAATAACAACCTGGATCCACGCCACCTCGCCAGTTCTTAAAGGCCGTCACTTTGTCCGAACAGATGCACACGGATTGTTTGAACACCTGAGGATGATTCAACACTGCAGTCTCGCTTGTAAACTTGGTCCCACAGTTGCACTGCTTTGGCCAACGGGTGTCAATGTTGTTTGGCATGGGCTGTTGGATGCGTGGCAGTTTGGGAATTCGGGTGAGAGTACCACGGACCAAGTATCCTGCTTTGGCTCCTCCCTTCTTCTTGAAAGCGACAATGTTGGCGGAACACAGCAGCTTGCCATTCCCATTGTACACGTCCGGATGGGTAATGATATCCAAGGTCGTCTTGAAGCTGGTTCCACAGTTGCATTGTCTCACCCCGTCGCAGACATTCATTGATGGATAACCAATGGTAAGCGGGTTTGCTCGGCGAACACGATATCCCGGGTTCGCTCCTTTCTTCTTCTTGTAGTCAATCACCTCCTTCGAGCATTTGCTGACGCTACGCCAGCTGTTTATCGGGTTGCGACCAAAGTAGAACAGATCCAAATGGCCCAGAACCTCAGCTTCGGATTCAAAGTAGGCTCCACATCTGCACTTGGACGGCCATCGCTCTTGAATCGCCTTCGTTTCCACTCGAAGGATAGGTGTCTTAACTTGGGGGACACGCACCACCGCTTTCACTTCCGCTTGGGGGACAGGCGCTTTAACTTCCATGGGTAGGATAGGCGCCACTGCTTTAACTTCCGCGGGGGCACTCATCTCCATGGGGACAGGCGCTTCCACTTGGGGGATAGGTGATTCCACGGGGACAATCACTTCCACTTGGGGAATAGCCGGAGCTTCGTCTTCCTCTTCCAAGTTGATCAAAGGTAATCGAAGCGGACCTCGACGCGCGACACCGCTGGACTTTGGGCGAATCCAGCATCCTGGCGTAGCTTTCATTCTCTGCTTGAAAAGGGCAATCTTCGAGGAGCACAGATAAGTGTGGTTTCCTGCTGCGTCTTCTTCGAACATGTCCGGATGATTCACAATGGACAACAACGACTTGAATCGAGCTCCGCAGCCACACCGCGTCATCGTCTTATCCAAGATCGTCGCCGAGTAGAGGCGTTTCGGCATGTTCCTTTTGGAAATAAAGAACCCTGCGTTTGCTCCGCGTTGTTTCTTGAACGCCATCACCTCGTCCGAACACATACAAGTGTTGCGCGCGTCCTTGGTCTCGGCGGTACTGTCATACACATCCGGATGGCCCAGTAGTTCAGCTTCGCTTGAAAACTTGGCTCCACACTTGCACTCTCTCGGCCACTTTTTCATCTTCACCGGGGCAGCCATTTCCTTAATCTCCTCCATCGGGGCACTCATCTCCACTTTGGGTTCGTGAAGAGAATGGTCGGTCGCGGTCGTCTCATCGTTGAGAACGTCGGTGAGATCAATAATCATCATATCACCACTCCCCCTTCGGGTGATATCCACTGAGTACTTCTCCAGCGAAGGAACTTCCTTGGCAAAAGCGTGGCTCTCCTTAAACTGCAAGACCGTCTTGGAGCACGCGAGTACTTGGAAGGTAGTCTTAAACTCAGCAGAGTAGTGGGACACAAACACGGGCGGATGTGTCAGCACCTCAGCTTCATTGGCAAAGCTGGTACCGCAGTCACACTGACTGGGAAAAGCGAGCTCGTTCTTCACTTTTTCTATTTTCAAGTAAGCACACCACAAGAAACCTCCAAAACCGAGCAGGGTCACTCACCAAGGGCACGGGCAATGGGGTCCGCTTGGTTTCCCGCGCTCTCTGCTTTTATCTGCAAGCCGGCAAACTTCGGCGCAGTGGTCGCGCACTTGGTTTTTTCTATTTTCAATACAAAAAGTGTGCTAGTCAATAAAAATCTCCAAAACTGGTCAGATCCACCTACCCTCTCGGGGGGCAATGGGTTCCGTTTGGTTTCCCGCTCTCTCCTGCTTCACACATTGCAGGGCGGCGTCGTTCATTCTAGCTGTTTCGCTCATCTCTTTCGCTCTCTTTCTCCTTTTTTTTTGATTTTTGGCTCCACGGCAACGAATTTTGCGGTTAACGAATTTCCCGGCCGGCCGCAAAATTCGGCCTTCCAGAAGAAATTCGTTGCCGTGGAGCCAAAATTCAAAAAGGAGAGAGAAATGAGCAACGATTTTACTCGCGAAGAAGGAGAGACGATGAGCAACGAGGACAGAATGCTGGACGTGGAGATGAGTAGCGAGGAGGAGCAAGATATGATGGTGATGAAGGAGACGTCATCCCCGACCAAGCGACCTCGTTGTCTGTCGGAGACCGAATCAGACGAAGGAGTCGAGGAGAAGGTGCATCAACAACCCGCCTTGCCGTTGTGTGACACCTGCAACTTCGTGTTGGTTGAAGCTCACGAGTGTGGGTGTTGCGGCACCCACATCTACTGCAAATATTGCGCAGCCGCGCTTCAAGGAACCAAACGAGCACCGGTCGTGGACACACTGCTCAACCGTTTATTCCCCGACGCAATGAACGAACTGCGCCGCAAGACTGACCTCGATCTCCGAATTGAGCGCGGTCTCATTCGTGATGTCACAGGAATCTACTTTGGAACCAGCATTCCGAACTTCCAGCGTGCCATGATGCTGCGAGATCTCGGTGAAGTTCACAGTTTCAGCGCCTTCTGCGCGCGCATCGCGAATTCCGACAACTTCGACAGTTTCATCACTGACGCCGCCATGCCACCAAACGGTGTGATGATGATGCAGAGCCTGCCGCATCTTGTCATTGTTAATTCGCCTAACAAGCATTTGACCATCATTGTGAAGCCTTCACGGCCCAATATTATGCTCAACGACCGTCTAATCTCCTCCTCCTCTTCATCTTCCTCTAACTAATCTCCTCCTTTTCTTAAAAAAAGAAGTTACAGAGAAGTTACACAAAAAAAGAAGTTACAGAGAAGTTACACAAAAAAAAGAAGTTACAGAGAAGTTACACGAGAGCGACAGCCCAAAACTACCCGACCTTGAAGACTCATTAACTTGTTTCCCGGGTTCCAAAATAAAGTTGGTGGCAATCGACTAGTCGTGATCGACTTGCCCGGAAACCAAAGAGAGCTATTCGTCTTCATTCCATCCCCTTTAGTTACGCGCAATTCATCCTTCGTCCCGGCGTTTTTTGTGCTCCATTTGTGGTGAATTTCGACTTAACGAAACCCCGCAACGAAATCCTTCCCGCTGTTGTATACGTGTGGTGGATTTAAGACATGATCCAGAGAGAGTTGAAACTGGAGATCATGAGTCATCCCACGGACGCGAGTTCCCGTCCAAAATCGACTGAAAACGATCAAAAGTCGATCCGCACTCTTTCCGAAGGTCGGTGTGTGTCCATCATTGTGTGTGTGTGATAGAGGAGTGATATCAGCAGTACTAGATGGGTCCGATTCTCCTGATCGAACCGTGAGTTCTTCCGGAGATAAGATTCACGAACCGGTCGACGAGAAGTGGTTTGCTTGTCCTTGGACTGGGTGTCAACGCACATTCAGTGCAGCGCCAACAACAATGGTACGCGTATGAGTGTCTGCGAGTTGTGCTGACTGACGGGGAGGATGTGCAGAAACATATTTATCTGCATTTAGACAATCCCAGAAATGTATGTGATTGGCCTGAGTGTGGCCGGACCTTCAACTCAACAGCTGATCTGGCTATACACTGCTCCGCCCACCGAGAACAACGCCGGTTCGTGTGCTCTCAATGCGGAAATACATTATTCCTAGCTTCAGACTTGCGGGTAAGCGATAATGAGAGAGAAAAAAAATCGCAATACTCACTCACCGAATCTGCAGACTCACATGAAAGTACATTCGACCGACACGAGGATGGCAAACAACGAGTGTGATTGGCCTGAGTGTGGAAAACAGTTTCCAGCACGCACGATGTTATTCGCTCATTACCGAGTCCACACCAAAGAAAGACCGTTTGCCTGTCCTCATCCGGAATGCAACCATCGAGCCGCAACCGCTTCAAACATAAAGGTAACCAACTGATAGATGTGAATGGGCGTGAAATGCTGACTACTACGGAAGTATCACTACAAACTCCATTTCGAGAGAAACTCTAAATATGAATGCAAATGCGGAAAACGGATTTCATGTTATTCACACTTTCGAGCTCACATGAAAACGTGTTCAAAGTAAAGCAATGTTTCCAAGTCCCAAAACAAAGTCGGCTTTCCTTCATGTGTACAGAAAAAGTTACAAGGAAGTTACAGCTCCCAACAAAAAGGTCATGTCAGAAGAAAAGAAACTCTACGTGTGCCCGGTTCCCGAGTGTCATGCTATGTCATTGGCGGGTCCATTCGTGATGGTATGATGGAGAGAGACAATGACGATCGTCATCATCTTATCGGAAGAGTACAGAAACACTACTTTCGTGCTCACATCAAGTTTGAGTGTGAATGGCCAAAGTGCGGGAAACCGTTCGGAACCGCACTGGGGTTGGAGATTCACGCCACCGAGCACGGAGATGATTGGATAGCGTGTCCCGTGTGTCACATGTGTACGGAGGTCGGCTCTCACTTTAGTGTAAGTCATCAATTGGTTGTGAGTCGAAAGTTTATCTTCGGAACCACAGAGTGCGTGTTCGTCGGTTCTCGCCTACTTGAAATACGAGGTCAAACGGCCAGTGTACGCATGTCCTCATCCCGAGTGTACCATGGTCTTTCACAGCAGCAGTGGCCCAAAGGTATTTCAGTTGTTGTCGTTCGGAACCTTTATCTGATGGAAAACAATAGGAACATTACTCCACGCACACTCGCTTTCCGACAGTTCAGTGTGACCAGTGTGGTAAAGAGTTTGACACTTATACACAGATGAGAAAACACTCCTCGAGTCACACCAAGCAAGCCCGAGGATATGTGGTTTGCATCGGCTGTGATCGACAGTTTGATTCAAACAAAACCATGGAGGTAAAGTTATTCACTCGCTCACTCACTCAATCATTTACACACTGATAATAGGAGCATGCCCGTCGGAACCACTCTGAGTTATATAACGAATGAGAGTTGTATGTAAATATACTGGCGGCGCGCTTAACAAAGAGAGCATGTTGTTGCTAGTAGTCTTGCTTGTTGTTGGTGTAACGGAAGCCTTTTCGTTTCATCCTTACGTCTATCGTGACATTGCAACGATCGGACCGTATGTGCAATACGATCCGCAAGGACGAGAGTATTTCCAGCCGCGCCCTGCAAGTCCACAGAATGATTGGGCTTACGAAGTAGATCCTGATTTCCCTGCAGCCTTTCGCGTCTCACAATTTTTCTTCCGCAACAATGACACTCATGAAATGGGGACTTGTGTGCGCACCATTGGTGGCCGAATTGTCATCTCCGGAGAAGTGGTTCGACCGACCCCTGCTTCTTCATTTGAAACCCGTTTCCAAAAGACCAAATTCTCAGACACTTACTACTGTTTTGCGAGGAATAGTAGTACCACCAACACTGATCCATACCAATCTTACGTGCGAATGAGTGCCTTCATCAACAACTTCAAACCTGCTCAGAACGATCCGTTCGTTCATAGCCCCGGTGGAGTTTTGTTGAGTGGAATTGATGAGGGCGGTTTCCCGTTACCTGGTTTGCAATCGGGGATCTTACGCGACTCAGACTCGCGCTGGACCGATAAGGTCGCCGCCGCTGAGCTGTCGTGGGCCCGAACCATTCGCGATCGCGACGAGAGTTGTTCCAATCCAGACAAGTCGAGTTTCTGTTTGATTCCGACGGATGGTGCTGGGTTCAGTCAATCCGTCGCTGGATGTCACACCATGTTGAATCTTGGTTCCAACAGTGTACCGACGGAGTTGTTCACGACCTTCGACAGCAGCTTGAATCGAATTTACAGAAATGATTTCTCAGTTGGACATTACTGCTTGCAAGAAAACTCAGGTTCAAACGATGATTTCATCAGCGGGACTGACAAATGCACGGATGCGTTGTCGCCGGCCGACTGTTTGTACCGCATCAGTGCATGGATCAACTTTCAGACCAATTGTGTGATTACTGGAGATCGATACACGGTCGGTTGCTTCACACCGGTCAAGTACGAGGAACTGGCTGCCAAGATCTACGTCACCGACGGCACCAATCCGAGTAACCGTCAGGGGGTTATCAATAGAGTCAAGGGAGCCGGAGTCGGACTGGATTCGTCTTGGCACACGTTGCTGTCTCATGGTGTGTTTCAGTACATGTCGTTCGGGGGTTCGGACCTGTTGTACTTCTTGGATGGTAAGTCGAGATTACCTGACGATATTGCGATTCCCGCTAGAATCTCTCGGTACTCGAACTTCCAGCCATCCAACGCCAGCATTTGGTCAGTGTATCACGCCCACCTAACAACGGGCTCGAACATTGTGGATTTCTTCTCGCCACTATCAAGTGGTAAATGGAATGATGAATGGCGTGCTGTGCTTGGCCGCAAAAGAAACGAAGATGCCTTCTTCATGGACTGCCCAATAGCTGCTGGCAACGGTTCCGAGTGCAATTGGGGTGATGAGAACGGTAATTATTGCCATGCTCAAACGGGTCGTTGTTTCTGTGACCCGAATTGGTTGGGAATTGCTTGCGACATCCCATGGCCGACAAAATCAGATGGAAGTCGGTTACCTTACAATGAGTTATTGGATGCTTCTGGTTCTTCGGATCCGTATCAGTTGTGTTCGACTGCAGGTGTGCTGAGCACTGATGCGGTGACAGTCAACTTGCCCGGTGGAATTACTTACACCAATGTCCGATACTGCCAATGCATGAGCGGCTTTGAAGGCACGGTCGACCACTTACGTGACATGGTTATTGTCTACGGCTCGCTGTTTCACAGCGTCATGCTATACAGACATGTAATCAGACGCGGTGGCGGAGACGACAAAGCTTTCAACTATGAAGAAGTGTTTGATTTCCACGCGACCGGTGAGACATTCCGCAATCGGTTTAATGTCGGTGTGTGGAATGAAGACCTGCAGTTCCGCGATGAAACCGCGTCTCCGAAACGAGGGATCGCGTTCGATTGGTACGAGTTCATGATGGTGCACCAATGTTTGATCTACACTCCGTCAGCCAATGAACCGTCTTCCGACCGTGGCTTGTGGTTTGACTATTTTGGAACTTACTACGTGTTCCAAGCGAACGGTGGTGTTTTCTACTACAACAACCAGCGATCCATCTATCCATGGCCCTCGATTTCCACCACCACTCGAAATGCTCCACATCTCAACCCCTACGCTACCGGCAAACAAGGCATCCGCTGTATGGATTTCAAAGAAGGTGGTCGCGACTGGGACACGCTCGCCACTGGAAACGCCGACGTCAAGGAATACCCAGTGGCCCATTTCATCCAGTATCTGCGAGGCCGTATCACCAACCCTGCTACACTGTATGGCGGTCCGTTGTGCACTCCGTGTCCCGATTGCAACCGAGAACACAGTGTGTGTATTTCTCCGGGCGCAAATCAAGGAAACGTGTGTGCTTGCGACGACAACTATTGTGGACCGACGTGCGATACGCCGCGATGTCCGATGGTGGGAAACACACAATGTGGAGTCAATGGGACTTGCAGAGGCGGCACGTTAAGTGATTGTGTCGCTGATCCGATCACGCACTACGCGGGACATTGTGAGTGCGTGGCCGGATGGACAGGCCCTACTTGTTCGGATGCAGTCTGTCCCTTTTTCAGTCGTTTTAATGGTGTCATGTGTGGCAATGGAACGTGCGATCTCACTACTGGACGATGTAGTTGCAATGCAGGGTCGGGTGGTGATGCTTGCGATTTGGTTGGATGTCCACTGGTTAACAGCGCAGAATGTAACGGTGCGAAGCGCGTTGACAATGGTGAAACGGTGTGCAATCGTGACACGGGTCTCTGTGAATGCTTCCGCACACTACCGCTGGACGAGGCGATAGACAATTCGGTCAAAGGATGGGGTCAGGGAACTAAACTTGGAATCCATCTGAGAGCCAAGTACGGTCGGAATTGCGAATTCGATTACGCCAAGGCATGCTTGGATCCTGGCACGTCAGACATGTGGTGTGGTCAGAAATTTGATACCAACACTGGATTGGCCATTGGGGTGTCTCCTAGTTACGCGGGTTGTTACAACAATTCGCAATTGCCGGGTCACATGAACACTCCTTATTGTCATTGTGCATTGGAATTTGCTATGAGCAGTGACCAACATTGTGCACGTTCACTCTGTGGCAATGAGCGATGTGGCGTTGGTGGAGTGTGTGATGTGGATTGTTTTGTACCGGGAACGACGACTCAAGAAAGCAATTGTGAAGTGCTCGACATTCTCGGCAACAAAGTGACGGTAACCCCACGCTGCCAATGTCTGGTAGTCAATGGCACCTACTACTATCATCGCAATCCAGATGCGAACGGGATTGAAGCATGTACCGATCCGGCACCGATTTGTTACACTCCACCCAACAGTCCCTGTAATGGACATGGCCGTTGCGCCTATAATTCGAGTTCCGACTCCCATTTCTGTGCTTGCAACACGGGATACACGGGTACCAATTGTTCAGTGGCTCCCGAATGTCTTACACCACAGACGGGGTCACCGTGCACCGGTTCCTTGCGCGCGTGCTCGTATCCTAATGGACACAATCATGCGGCAGTGTGTGAATGTGCACACAACTACTATTTCCGGGACGCGGATCGCACTTGCACCACTGAGCGGTGTGTAGCTACGAATGGAGTAGTGGGTGCTGACGATAATTGCGATTGTCCTGAATCTCGTCCTTTTTATTCGGATCCGCCTTTGAATCGAGCTGAACTCAATCATGTTGCACTCGGGTGTCGCAAAGGATGTCCGTTTCGGGACGGGGTGCCATGTGGTGCCACTGAGGCGCCTTACAATCGATCGCGATGTTCGGACTTGTTGGCGAACGACCCGATTTTTTGGGACGATTCCAGACCAGCTCCGACTTGCAATTGTTCGTTTCGTGGACATGACCGATTGGGTAAACTCAACTATTTCGTCAGCGACGGACTGGGTGGATGTCGGCCACAATGCAATCCCGATGGTCTGTGTGCCCATGATTGTTCTGGTGCTTCAGGAGCTTCATTGAATACCGATAATTCGTGCAATTGTGCGCCTGGCTACACGGGTCAATACTGTGACACACCAGTGTGCGACTATTTGATTTCTCATCACATTGGCAATGGAATTTGCTCGTGCATGAATTGGTGTCACGTCGGACCGCAGTGTTCTATCGATGTGTGTGCTTTATCGGGTGGTGTGTGTGCTTCCAACGATTGCGATTGTTCAGGCAATCCGGCACTGAAACTCAATACCAACACCACAGCACAGTCACGTCGCAATTGCACCTCGGCTTGTGTCAATGGTGGAGTGCGGTCCGGTTCGATTTGTGTTTGTCCGGCTCCATACTTTGGTGTGTTGTGTGAATTAACAGTTGGATCTTGTAATGTCCAATACTCGGGTACTCATTGTGATGTGTCGACTTGTCAGAACGGAGGCACACCTCTGCCTCAAGGTCAGAATGGATGTACCTGTTTGGATTCATTCTATCAAGGTGCGCTGTGTGACCGAGACTTGTGTCAAAATGTCCGCAATCGCACTTCACCGGGAGTGTGTGAATGTGGCACAGGTTTCTCGGGCGACGATTGTTCCGAAGATCGGTGTCGACCCGGTGGCTACACTGATCTGGTATCACGACTTTGCATCTGTGATCAAGCTGGATGGGAGGTGTTAAACGGAACTGCGTGTGTGCCCACCACAACACCGTGTTCCATTCATGGGATAGGCAAGAGTTGCAGTTGCGCCAGTGGATGGACCGGTGTGGACTGCAACACTCCGGTGGTGTGCGACCATGCCAATCAAGTTCCGGTGGGTGACACGTGCGAGTGTGCACCGGGAACGTACGGCGACGATTGTTCGGAAGATCCATGCAACGACTTTGCGTCTGGCTACAATCTCTCGACCGGTGGGTGCGTGTGCATGAACGGCTACGCGCGAGACAGCAATGGCCAGTGTGTCTACAATCCGTACTATTGCGATTTCCACGGTACCGAAGGATGGTCCGCTGATTCTACCAATACCATTCCATGTTCGTGCAAGGCCGGGTTTACGGGCGTCTCGTGTAGCTCGTATGTGGGTGTGGCTGCACCTTCATCTTCCTCTTCATCTTCATTCTTAGGTTTAAGTTTCGTCAGTTGGTTGATAATTGGTGGTGCCATTGTCATTCTGATAGCCATGACTGGACTCTTCTGGCTCGTGCGACGACATTTGACCAATCCACCATCGGCAGTGACGATGCTCCAAACGCAAGCACCCCACAGACGCAAGAAATATTCCAGACTAAGAGAAGTTGAAATTGCGGATGATGATGAATAAAGAAGAAGACGCGAATCTTTATTTGCAAGCAAATGGTTAATGTGACATTTCAAGTCTGCGAGTTGATCTTCTTGTTGCGTAGTATCCAGCTGTGTTCAAATTAGTTATTCTGCCGGCACGCAACCCAGCTTACTTTCTCAATCAATGTCATGATACGTTCAATCTCTCTCTTCAACTACTTGCATCGTTAGCAGACTACAGCAGTAGCACACACAGCTTACTTTCGCATTACTCAGTTCTAGGTCAAGGATTCTGATGGAAATGCTCTCTGACATTCTCACGTTGTTGTTTCAATTCTGCGATTTCTTTTTCAATGAAGGCTTGTTTGGCTTGGCACTGTGGTTTTTTTCGGTTTGGTCCAGAATGTCGCCCCTCCACACTCTCTTACCTTTTCGAGAGACTGAAGAGCTTTAGCGATGCACCTTTGCAACTGATTGTTTTTAAGTAACATCCTCAGTATATTTAACAGCTTACATAAACGTTCTCTATCTCCAAAGTAAGGACCCGTGTACTCTCTGAAGGGTTGCCGAGTCCTCTAAACAGATTTTCCATTTTGAAGTTTCAATTCTGCGTTCTCCTTCTCCAATTCCGCGTTTCGGCTTTCGTACTGTGGTGTTTGTCAGTTAAACAAACACCAGTCTCGCACACACCCACCTTTTCGACCAATCTGATAATCTTGGAAATTTCCTGGATGAAATTTTCTGTCTCGACTTGACTTGCTTGAAACTGTAACCAGTTAGACCATTTTCGGCACACCACACTCCCTTACCCGTTCGATCAATCTCAGAGATTCACTGAACTGTCGTTCCAGCTATATACTATCATCAGAGCAGTGAACACGCGCATGTGTGTCTTACCCGCACACTCTCTAGTTCCAACGTGAGGACTCGCGTGTCTAGTCTGGCCATCGCCTTTTCTAAATTTTCCATTTTGAAGTTTCTCGGAGCAAGTTTCCAAACTGAAATTTCTAAACTCTTTTGTTTATTTCCAACAAACGGTCGACATCTCGTCTCAGGGCCGCGAGTGTGCCTTGTTGTTGATATTGAACAATCTCACACTGTACGCGCACGTGAGTCATTTCAATGTGAACACAAGAACAACAACTCACTTGCCTGCGCTGCCATCTTATCAATAACTTGGAGCTCTTTAGTCATCTGTGTGTGTTTCAGCAACCATCTCTTTGCAGGAGACAATTACTGCTCACCCGCACGTGTTCAATCTCCATCGAAGCGAGTCGGATTGCTAAATCCTCTTGTTCGCTTTTTATACTTTCTCTCAATTTGTTTTCGTTGGCCATTCGGATTTTGAAAGTCATAAAATGAATCCCAAAGCTATTGTCATGCTTGAAGATGGCGAGCCCATGGGTCCGGAGCGTGAGACACCTGATCTGATAGATAAGTGCAGCAAGTGTAACGGCTGTTGTTGGTGTCCAATTGAACACAGCGGATGCGAGTTGAAGGCTCGATTCTGTGGCAAGTGTTTCTTTGCGATGACGCACACCACCTGTCCAGTGTGCAAAGTCGGTGGTCCGTGGCGTTACAACTATGAGACGGACATGCGCCTGGTGGTCAATCATGCGTATCCGCGAGACATGTACAAACACGCACCCGCGCAAACCTTGTCCTACTTCCTTTCTCGCATTCTACACTTGAAAGTGGCGGTTCACTACCGACGCGATGCGTTGGCGATCGTAACTAATCTACTGCGTCACATCGTCAGACACGTCCAGTCGCTGGTGTCGTCAGCTGATCTGAGTGCACGCGATTTGGCTTCTTTCGTGCGTGCGCAAGGACACGAATGTTCTTGCATTCACGTGATCGAGCGCGCACCCAGTCGGCACGTGGTGGAAAGCAACCCATCGGTAGCGGTGTTTGTGCTAAGTCGCGACATTGGCACGTCAAGTGTGAACCATCACTTTCTTACAGTAAACATTGATCCAGTTTATTGAAAGATATCCGCATAAGTCTGAGCAAGGTAGCCCACCAACTGGTCCATTTCGTCAGGGTCAAAGGCGCGGTCATAATCGTTACCCTTTGTATCTTTGCCGTACACACGAATGGGTGCGCCATAACTGCATTGAGTAATGTAAACCTCAAATTCTTCCGTCTCGAGTCGTCTCCAGTAGAGCGAAACGGAACCATTCGAATCATTCTCGTAGGTGGGAAGTGGAATTTGCGGGTAGAGCTTCTTCATCCAGGGTATGGTCAACTCATCAATGTTCCGCACCAAGTCGTTGTACTCATAGTCCACTGAAGGTGGTCGCATGATCCAATCACAAAGAGTTTCGACGCCTTCGGTCTTGATTTCTTCGTCAAGTTTCCATTCTTGAAGAAACTCCGAAATGATCGCAGCGACCGCGTCATCTTGTTCCTTGTCGGTGATGAATGGGAGATTTCGATAGAATACCTCACCGACAGTGCGCTTGACAATAGTGATTTCGTGTTGAGGATCATCTTCGTACCAAGCAATCCTGCAGTTTAGCCTGTGATCGCCTCGGAGTTCCCACACAAAGTTAATCCACTGGCGCATATTCATCACCTCAGGTTCCGGGTATTTGCCATCAATCAACAGAGGAAAGAGTTTCTTGGCAAACACCACTGCCATCTCGACAGTCTTGGCCCGACATTTCTTCATGACATCTTTGAGCTTCGCGATTCCATTGCACCATTCTTTGAGTTCATTGGTCATATTTGAATTTTGAGTGAGTGTGATTTATTGAAAAATATCTGCATAAGTCTGAGTGAGGTAGCCCACCAACTGGTCCATTTCATTGCGATTGAAGTTGTCGTTGTACTTGTTTCCCTTTGCATCTTTGCCACGCACACGAAAAGGTACACCATGACTTTCCTGATTGATTTGAATCTCGAGTTCTTCCGTCTCGGATCGTATCCAGTGGATCAGAACGGTTCCATTGGTCTCGTAACCGAACGTGGGAAGTTGTTTGATGTGATGAGAGTAGAGTTTCTTCATCAAAGGAATGGCAAATTCGTCAATGTTTGTCACCAAGTCGTCATACTCCTGATTCATTGAAGGTGGTCGCATGATCCAATCAAACAGAGCATTGCTAAAGTTGGGGTCGGTCTTGGTTTCTTCAGTGAGTTTGCATTCCTGAAGAAACTCTGAAACGATCACAGCGAGTGTGTCATCTTGCTCTTGACCCGTGTTGAATGGGAGATGTTTGCAGAAGCGGGTGTCTTCAAAGACCTGAACGACGTACCGAGTGTCGTCGCCCCCTTCGACCGCGAATTCTATCTTATGATCGTCCCGAATTTGCCATTGAAAAGTGAACCACTGATGCATGTTCACCACCAGCGGGAACCAGTATTTGTCATCGATCAACGGGAGGAGTTTCTTGGCAAACACCAACGCTATCTCGGCCGTCTTGGTGTGGTCGTTTCGCATGACGCTCTTGAGATTCGTGATTCTTTCACACCACACTTTGAGTTCATCGGTCATGTTTGAATTTTGGGTTGGGAAATTTACTTCAAGAAATTTCGGGGTTAGGAATTTTACTGAGGCAACTCTTCGGTAATATCATTAAAACACTCATCGTCACCCAATAGTTTGTAAGCTTGAAGTAACACGGGAGCGCCAATTGGTTCAGTCAGACACTTGGTGAGTGCACTGCGTGTGGATTCGTGGATCTTGCCGGGTTTGACACACATGGCTAGCAAATCAATTGCCAATACAAATTCTCCAGGAAATGTGGCGACCTTGTTAATGAAATCGGCCGTCACCTTCTCCAACTCAACATTGGTGCCTTTGGCAGTGTCGCGTTTCCACAGTAAGAACAGAATGTGAATGGCAGCATGTTGGTGTTCAGGATAGCCGGTCCGTGCAACATCCATGATCCCCACTACCATTTCCACGGAGAAGTTCTTGGCTCGAACTTTCGCCAGTCCGTCCACTAGCCACAACCATTCTGTAAATCCGTACCGAGGCATCCAGTCGGTGGGCAATGCGATGAGATCGCAGAGACCGTTCTCAACCAGAATGTTGGTGTCATACTGAGCAATCTGACTCAACACTCCCAAGAAGGGCACACAGGCGTCCATGAGGTTGAGTTTCAGCATCGTCGTGGTGTGTTGGATCAACGACCCCGAGTAACGCGCAATGATCCCAATGGCGGTGTCGCAATCAATGACCAGTGATTTTAACACCGAACCAATGTGAGTGATCAATTTCTCTCGATCACCCATGGATTTCGAAAGCAACTCCAGTAGCGAAATCAACGGATCGCGCACTCGTTCCAACATGTGCAGCGTGTACTTACAAGGGATCTGTTGGTTGTAGCAGATTCCCGTCAGACCCCACACAATACTGTCCAACGTTTCGGGAGCCAGTTTTTGGACACGTTCGGGTGTAGCAATGTGATAAAGAAGAAAGTCAAGAATGTCCACACGATGTTTCTCGTACAGAGTCTCATAGATGAGGTTCCGTGTAAACGGCGAGTCGACGCACAGATTGACCAGACTCTGCATGGCATGTTGAAATATCGCCACATGAACAGTGTAGCGTTGCAAGACAGTGGTCAAGAGCTCGACAACACCCAACGCCATGAGAATGTCGGCTGGAATTGAAAAGGTCACATTGGTCATGCCGTCCATACCGTCTCGAATGACAGCTAGTTGAGGCTCTTTCTTCTCCAACTCGGCATTGATAGCAGCAATGACATTCCGCAAAGTTTTCTCGTCTGACAGAGGAACCTTGGTGGATCGCATGAAGCGGCAGAATCTGGCCAAGATCTGGCCGGGATCGACTCCATCAATCACCTCGCACACGCTCATCTCCATCTTGTCGCGAATCTCGTTCTGCCTCTTCGTGGCTCGGGTTCGGCTTCGCAGTTCGACTTGCGCGGCTCGCCCGTATTTTCCATTTCTTTTCATCTGTTCCGGATCAAAACTCATAATTTGGATTTTGAATGAAAGCTTACTATGGTAAGTCCAGTTGGTGTCAGCCAATCTTTCAACTCATGAATAATAGAGAATGGATTTCCCTTTGATGATCTGGTCAAATGGTTGGGACCCGACTTACCGAACCGCGAGTTTTCATTCACTCTAGGTGAAACGTACTTGCGTTACCGGAGTTTCCAATCAGCGGTAAGTTGTTGTTTTGGAAACGAAATGAAACTTACTCACTTGATCAAAAGGCGGAACTGAAACAAGCGGTGGTGAAATTGGTGCCTGACAAGATTGACATTGGTGCGATTTACAATTGTCCACCAAAGACCAAACACGATCGGTTCTATCCCATGGGTCGTGAGTTGGTGTTTGATCTGGACGCCACCGATTGCATTCGCACGTGTCCATGTGCCGACACTATTTGTGTGCGATGTTGGCCACTGATGATGGTGTCGGTCAAAATTATTCACAAGTGTCTGACTGAAGACTTGGGTTTCGAGCACATTCTCTGGGTATACTCAGGTCGACGCGGAGTTCACTGCTGGGTGTCCGATGAACGCGCTCGTTACTTGACCAACGAAGCGAGGACACAGGTGGTGGACTTTATCTTGCGTCAGTGTTTCAAACAAGACTACATGAACATTTTGCGTCCATTCTTTCGTCAACGTCTCAATGCTGAGAAGCTCTTTGATGGTACATCCTTGGCTGAAGAATTCAAATGTTCTTATGACACTTGGTCCCATGATTTGAAATCCAATCAACTGGTAACTTTTTCTTTTTTTTTCTTCGGTTTCTTCTTTGTTGACGAGACATGCCAGGAAGCATTGGTGGTCAAGGCAGTGGGTCCCAAACTGGATGTGAAGGTCACCGTGCGGATGGATCATTTGCTCAAGTGTCCGTACTCTCCTCATCCAAAAACCAAACAGCTGTGTGTGCCAATCCCCGACATTGACACATTTGATCCATTTTCAGTTCCGGTAAGATGGTCGAATCGTTGAATGATGGCCCACTCACCATCTCGATAACAGACTGTCACACAACCACCACTCTTTTGCAATCTTCTTCCACCACCAGCTTCCTTCGCAAAAAAACCACTACCACCACAAATTGAGATTGTTTCCAAAAAGTAGCAGCAATGGAGACCAGTTTGATTCACGACGACGGCGGCGGTGTGCTGCGAGCGGATGATGGATGCGAGTGTTGCTCTTACCTCACTTGTGGCGGTTATCGTGGAGAGTGTGCATCTTGTGGCAAATCACCCTATTGTTGTTGTAATAAGCTTTGCGGTATCCGAGTGTGGCTAGTGTTGTTCTTTATCTGGCTTGTGGTGTTGACTGTATTGGCTATCTTGCCCTTTATCACGGTGTTCCGAATCAAATAAATGAATCATAAATGAAACGCAAAACTCGCGCATCGTCTGATGAGACAACTGAGAAGAAGTCCAAGGCAACGAGTCCGTTGGCTCAAGAAGTACTCAAGTGCTACGGAGTCTTGGCAGCCGTGAAACCTATCCCGCGATCCTTGTTGATTCGATTCTTGGTGTTCAGTGGAGCTAGTGAGCAAGAAGCCGAAAGCACACTGAAACAAGTAGACGGCGAAGAGGTGCTTCCGAGCGACGAAGTCACACTCCGCAATATCGTTTATGCTCTGGTTACCGAATACGAGAAGACACCGGAAGCGGAGCGTGCTACTTGGTTGCCGTACTTGGATTGCTTGTTGCCGAAAGTAACCAACGGGACACGAGCTTCGGTGTTGTACATGAAAGGTGAACTCACCAAGGACCAAGTTGAAGCCAAACGATTGTTCGAAGAAGCTCTGCCAATCTTCGAGTCCACGTCTGGCCGCCGATCAATCAGTGTATCCAGAACTCTACACAGTATCGCGGACTTGTGTGTCAATCGAAATGAAGCCAAATTTCTACTGCGAAGAGCTCTCAACATTGTGGGAAACGAGAACAACGTCGAAGTGTTGCCAATCCTCCAGTCGTTGGCCAACATTGCCGAGACGCCAAAAGAAAAGCTGACCTATCTGGAAGACATGCGCAGTGTCAGTGTTTCCAGACTTGGCTACACTCATCCAGAGACCGGACAAGTAATGCTTCAACTAGCCAACCAACACGAAGAAATGGGTAATACTCAAGAAGCCATTGCCCATTATGGTCATGCCAAGAGAAGCTTGCGCGATGAAACGATTCAAGCTAACATTGAGCGTTTGGAGAAACCCACTTGTATTATTCACTAAACCTTTTCAAGTATTGCTCATCACTCTCATTTTCATCTTCTTCACGGATAGCTGGTAGCAAAGTAGATGATGACAATGGTACTTTGTGTTCAATACAAAACTTCTTGGCGTGCACAGCTGCTTCATGGGTACCTTTCATTTCATGAAACTCAAGATTGGCAAATTCGGTCAACGCCAATTTCTCGCCTCGGTTTCCCAATTCCATCAATGTTGCTTTGGCTTCAGCGATAAGCCCTTGGTTCCGTTGACACTCGGCAAGTTCCAATGCTGCACCGGGACATGTGATGTACGCACGTTGGTAGTATTTCTGACGCTCGTCAAATGGACGTGTTCGATCGCGAGCCAGACTTAACGTGGCTTCAAGACTACCGAGTTGGGACGCTTTCTCAAACTCGCGTTGATAAAAGAGCCAATCGGCACACTCCTTCTCAGGCTTGGGGAGTTTCTTGAGAATGCTAGGAATACGCGTGCAGAAACGAAACACGCGTGAGTCACATGCACGAGCCATCGTCTCAGTGTCAAAGAAGGTTGTTCTAATTAACCGAGGTAAAGCCAACATCGCCAACAACGCTCGGAATGGAGACACGTTCTTGATGTTGGTCTTGATTTCATCCAACCATTTCTCTCGTAAAAGACTAGCATCGGGTGTTTCCTCATAATCCTCAAAGAGTGTAAGATGTGAATACAGTTCTGCCTTGCACACCAAACAACCAGCACGCGATCCTTTGGCCACGAGTGTCCAATGATCATCGCTAGTAGTCCACCAACGAACATCTGGATGTTCAAGAAACTCCATTTTGAATTGTGAAGTAGAACTTTACTTTCGAGAGGAGAATGGTTTGAGCAATCTCACCGCCGTCTCGATCACTTCGGCTTGTTCTTGTTCCGTGCTAAACTCGAAAATCTTATAAGCGTTTTCCTTGTTAGGACCGCATTCAAGTGTAATCACAGGAGTGTTGCCGGCATGGATGATGATACAGCTAAGGACTGATCCAATGTAATCCGGGTGATTCCACTCAAACTTAATGGAACCCTGCGACGAGCACTCGTACTCGGGGTCTGGGAAGATGATACCAGTCAGATGGAGTTTCTGGATGAAATGAATTGCCACGTCGAGGTTCCGCTCAAAGTTGGCTTGATCTTTCATGGTTTGCTTGGACCTCAGATCCATCAAGGTGCTGCGCCACAGTTCATTGATTCCATCCACCGTTGGAGAAGTCTTCTCGAGCTTCAAACATTCACGCAGCTCGTCGTTTGTGTCAAACACCGTCGGAGCATCTTTCTTCGTCTCAGCCATTTGGATTTTGAGGAAATTTCTTTTAGGAGACAAACAAAATTCAAACATGGGGACGTTACACAGCTCAGACAACGAAGAGGTGAACTGGGGAGATTTCATGAATGAAATGAAAGAATACATGATGGAAGACGGCATTGATTCCTTGGACGATGATGGTTATTCGCGTCTGCACATTTTATGTCAAGACGGTTGCTTGCCTGCGGTCAAGTGGTTAGTCAAAGAATGCAAGGCAGATCCCCATTTACCCGACAGAAATGGGGATACCCCGCTGCATCTAGCCTGTTTGAATGACAATCTCGACGTGGTTCAGTGGTTGATCAATGAATGCCAGGCAGACCCAAATGTATCCAACAATCGTGGTGCCACACCCTTGAAAGTGGCCACGGGAAGTGTAGCCAAATGGTTCTCAACATAAATTTCTTCTCGAGAAGAAATTTCCCCACAAAATCAAAATGTCTGAACCAGACTCGAGGCCTCTGCACGATGCTTGCCGACGTGGCGACTTAGATGAAGTCAAGAAGATAGTGAAAGAGCTTACTCCGACCGAATGGCTGACAATTGAGAGCGACTGGTACTTCGGTTCAACAGAGCTTTCATGTGTTACTCCGTTTCTGTTGGTTTGCTATTACGGCCAGTTGGAGGTAGCCAAGTGGCTGGTGAATGAATGCAAAGTGGATCCCACTCGACCAAATGCTAAATGCATGACTCCACTTCACCTAGCTTGTCAGAATGGACAAATGCAAGTAGCTAAGTGGTTGGTGGACGAATACAAAACGGATCCCAGTTTAGCAGACAAAGATGGCTACACACCGCTTCATCTCGCTTGCATGGATGGACATTTGGAAGTAGTAAAGTGGTTGGTGAACAAATGCAAGGTGGATCTTAATTTGCCAAACAAGTACGATGAGACTCCACTTCAATTAGCGTGCATAGACGAACAGTCAGATGTAATTCATTGGTTGGTGACCGAGTGTGATGTAATTGTCAATCGAAAGAAAGGTCGATTTGAATAAATCAAAATTCAAACATGAATAAATCAATCAGAATTCATAAATGATCTGCACACCTCTGCACCTTGCGTGCGCAGACGGCGACTTGGAGTTAGTGAAAACGGTGGTGGACGACATCAAACAGACTCCGTTTCTTGACAAGTGGCTGGCTGCTGAATGCCGAACGTGCACCAGTGAACAGAAAAGGGAGTTTACGACTCCCTTCCAGATGGTTTGCCACCGCGGATACCTGGAGTTGGCCAAGTGGTTCGTGAGCGAATGCAAAGTGGATCCTCGTCTTCCAAACTGTGGACGCATGACTCCGCTTCATTTCGCTTGTTTGGGTGGCCATTTTGATTTGGTCAAGTGGCTAGTGAACGAGTACAAATTGGATCCCAATTTGAAAGACGCGGATGAATGTACTCCGTTACAATTGGCTTTTTGGAGTAGCAATTCGGAAATGATCAAGTGGTTGGTGAACGAGGGCAAAGCGGATCCTCATACAGTAAGCAAGGATGGTGTCACCCTACTTCACTTGGCGTGTCATACCGGTCAGTTGGAGTTGGCCAAGTGGTTGGTGAACGAGTGTAAGGCGGACCCCGAGGTCAAAGACGCGGACGGAGACACCCCACTTCATGTAGCTTGTTGGGATGGACAATTGGACGAGGTCAAGTGGTTGGTGAATGAGTGCGGTGTAGATCCCAATGTACGAAACGATGATGGTGACACTCCGCTTCATGAAGCCTGCGCGTGCTCTCGTACGAAAGTGGTCGAATGGTTGATGACCGAGTGTGATGTAATTGTCAATCGAAAGAAAGGTCGATTTGAATAAATCAAAATTCAAACATGAAACGCAAAGCAGGCAGTGATCGCGCGATCTTGCGTGGACACGGTGAAGCGCCGACCTTTAACTTTTCGGCTGACAGCAAACACTTGGCTAGTATCAGTGCCGAGGGTTTGGTGGTGATGTGGGATGTGGAGACAGGCAAACGAATGTGGGACGTGAAGACTGACAAACAAGAGTGGGAGATCAAGAGCGACGAGAACAGTTTAGTTCCGTTTATCTACTACAGCCCGGATAACAAGTATCTCTTCTACCTCACGGGGAACGAAGAAGTGCACGTCAGCCACGCTGCCACGGGTGTCTTGTTCAAGAAATTTAGCGTGCGAGGCGACACGGCACGCTTTGTTTTCCCTGGTTACAAGGATGAAATTATCGTGACGGGCGAGAGTCGGATGGATCTCCGTCGTCTGACGACCGGCAAACTCATCCGAACCATTAAATATCCCTTCGGAGCGGTGGAAGACATGAGAGTGGAGTGCAAGGGTAAAATCATGATTGATGTCACCGGTCGTGTGATGGCCTTTACTGGCAGACAAATCGGACAATTGGAGAATTTTGCTTCCGAATGGTTGACTATCTCACCCGATGGTAAACACGTGGCCGCCGAAGGTTCGTCCATTCGTAGTTTCGGAGTGTGGGATGTGGAGACGGGTAAACTAGTGTCCGAGTTCAAAGACGGTCATTCAAGTTACGTGTCATGTGGAGCTTACTCGCCCGACGGAAAGTTTTTTGCCAGTGGCAGCTCCGACATGACTGTCATCGTGTGGAACATGGAGACCGGCAAACGAGTCAATGTGCACGAGTACGGACTGGGCTTCGTGAGCGATGTGAAGTATTCGCCTGATGGCAAGTTTTTGGCCATTGGGTATGAAAATGGCCGTATTATTTTGTTGAACAAAGAAGACGATTAAAATTCAAACATGGAAGTCGCTTTCGGAAAAAAGATGCTGGAGATTGGATGCTGGAATGGCTCCTTGTGGATCGCCAAACGAGCAGTGAATAAGTGGGCAGCGGATCCTACTCTACCGGACAAGAACGGTCACGCTCCACTTCATTTCGCTTGTTTTGGAGGAAGTTTGGAAGTGGTCAAGTGGTTGGTGAACGAGTGTAAAGCAGACCCCAATCTGGCGAGCAAGAACGGTATCACCCCTCTTCATATGGCTTGCTGGAGTGGCCATTTGGAAATGGCCAAGTGGCTAGTAAACGAATGCAAAGCGGATCCCACTCTACCAGACGAAAAAGGAGACACTCCACTTCATGGAGCCTGTGCGTGCTCTCATACGGAAGTGGTCGAATGGTTGGTGAATGAGTGTAAAGCGGATTCCAATTTACCAAACAAGAATGGTGACACACCTGTGGTTTTGGCTCTTAAAGGAAAATGGATATTTCAGTAAATTTCTTCACTTTCCAAAACTCAAAATGACGTTTTCATAGTTGATCATCGTCGCTTGTTGGGACGGCAATGTGGAACGAGTGAAACAATTGATCATCAGCGAGAACATTGATCCCAAGATGCCAGATTCGCGCCAAGACACGTTGCTGCATTTTGCTTGTCAACTCGGCAAACTGGAATTAGCTCAATGGCTAGTCAGTGAACACAAGGTCAACTGCGATCTACCGGACAAGGACGGCAAAACGCCTCTTCATTGGGCCTATGTCAATGGACACATGAATGTAGTCAAGTGGTTGATAACCGAATGTGGAGTGAAGGTGCCCGAGACATCCGAGTTCAAAGTGGATTAAAGAAATTTCCCAATTAAAATTCAAACATGCGATTTCCTTTGGTTTTGCTTGAAGCTTGTCGACTTGGCGAGTTGGAAGAAGTGAAGAAAATGGTGGTCGACCCTTGTGTGCCCGACGAGGATGGAAACACGTTGTTGTATTATGTCTGTCAAGATGGTCATCTCCAATTGGTCAAGTGGTTGGTGAACGATTGCAAAGTGGATCCCAATTTACCAAACAAGAAAGATCACACATCACTCCATGTAGCCTGTTGGTATGGACAAGTGGAAATTCTCAAGTGGTTGGTAACTGAAGGCAAGGCGGATCCCCATCGACGCGACGCAACACTGATGCACAGTGCTTGTTGGGGCGGAAACTTGGAAATCGTCAAATGGTTGATAACCGAATGCAAACTGGATCCACATTCGCCAGACAAGCTCGGCGACACCCCATTTCATGCAGCATGTTGGGGTGGCAACTTGGAGGTGGCCAAATGGATGGTGAATGAATGCAAAGTGAATCCAAATCAATGTAACGCAAACGGTGACACTCCATTACATCTGGCTCGTTTGAATGCATGGCCAGGGATGATCGAATGGCTGGTGCTTGAATGCAAATTGGATCCCAAGTTGCCAAACAAAAAGGGTTAGGCTAAGGATGGGGAAGCAATCGATTTGTTGAAAAAACTCGCTCCTCAGTAAAGAAATTTCTTGAATTTCCCGATTAAAACGCAAATCCGAAGAATTTTCTTGCTCGTCGGAGTGGAAACTCGCCTCGATAAATTTCTCCATTTTCCAAAATGACGAACACTCTACTGCGCGCTTGCGAAGACGGCGACCTGGATTTGGCTAAGAGACTGGTGAACGAAGACAAGGTGGATCCATGTCTACCGAATATCAGAGATCTGACTCCGCTTCATATGGCGTGTTGGAAGGGTCATTTGGAAATGGTCAAATGGTTGGTGGGCGAGTGCAAAGTGAATCCTGAGTTAAGAAACGAGGACGGAGACACTCCGTTTCCCTTGGCGTGTTTTAAGGGTCATTTGGAAGTAGCCAAGTGGTTGGTGGCCGAGTGTAAACCGGATCCCAATCTGCCAGATTATTATGGCTACACATCACTTCACGGGGCATGTCGAGAGGGCCATTTGGAAGTGGTCAAGTGGTTGGTGGACGAATGTAAAGCGGATCTCAATCAAACGAACAAGAATGGTGAAACTCCAATTCAGCTGGCTGGTCAGAATAGACAGTTGAAGGTCATCTATTGGTTGATTGCCAAGTGCGATGTAACGTGTAAACGCAAATTCGAAGAAATTTCTTGAATTTCCGAGCTGAGAAATTTCTTTATTAAAAACCCAACTTCCCCTCCACAATTCAAAATGGCAGACGCTCTACAACGTGCTTGCAGAGACGGTGACTTGGATTTGGCTAAGAAGCTGGTGAACGAAGACAAGGTGGATCCTCATCTCGGACCTCTGAGTCCACTTCACCTAGCTTGTTGGAATGGCCAGTTGGAAGTGGCCAAGTGGTTGGTGGACGAATGCAAAGTGGATCCCTCGTGTAAAGATGAGGACGGAGACACCCCATTTCATTTCGCGTGTAAGACTGATAATTCGACAGTGGCCGAGTGGTTGGTGGACAAGTGCAAAGTGGATCCCAATCTACAAAACAATGACGGTGAAACTCCGCTCCAATTGGCTTGTTTGAAGGGACACTTGGAAATCGTCAAGTGGTTGGTGAACGAGTGTGAAGTGGATCTCAATCAAACGAACAAGAATGGTGAAACTCCGCTTCATTTGGCCTGCCACAGAGGAGACTTGGAACTGATCAGATGGTTGTTGGCCAAGTGCGACGTGACATTCATTCGAAAGAAACGCAAATCCGAAGAAATTTCCTAGTGAAGAAAATTCTTGAATTTCCCAATGAAGAAATTTCCTGAGTAAAACATGGTGCTGCCCAACTTTTGGGCAGCAGAGAGGAAACCATATATGCATCCCCTTTCGGTGTCAAGGTTCAAAAATGGAAGAACCAGTATTGGATGCAGAGTGTATTGTTTGCTACAATATAGCCTACTGTCCGATCAGTTGCTCAAAGTGTGGCAAACTGGTGTGTGTTAGATGTTTCAGTCAATTGCCACTCACCAAGAAGTGTCCGCAACGATGTCATGATGACAAACGAGTGTGGCAAATCAACAACGATGTTCGAAAGTGGTTGGAGACTCATGAGGCCGAGAGTGTGGCGACACTAACTGCGACACCGCAGTTTTGGTTTGCTATGATGTACACGTTTCATCCGCTTAAGAAGTTTGGCTACAACGAAATGTTCTTGAACGACAAACGGGCCAGCGGAGTGTTGCGAAGAGTCTACGACTTTACATGTCAGAAGCAACCAGAGGAGAAATTGCCGGCCTTTCTGAAAGAGAAAATTCAACTCGATGTCTGGTGTGTGAAAGGCCCGAGTGAGTGTGTGATTACTCCATTCTCTTGCTTCTCTCTGGGGGAATTCACTTTCGTTGTACCGTTTAATCGTTTCGTGGCCGAATTGGCTCAGAAGATCTTTGTCGTCAATAAATCTTAGATTCAGAATTCAAAATGACGACACCCCAAGAAACTTTTATTGCGGCGTGCGGGGCTGGGGAACTGAAGATTGCCAAAGAGATGCTTGCCGGCGGCGATGTGACAGTCGATGGGACAACCGTTGTAGAGACCGAGGAGCTAGGCCAGACGGCTCTTGAATTGGCGTGTGATAACGGACAGCTGGAAGTAGTCAAGTGGCTGATGGTCGAGTGCAAAGCAACTATCAGGGATGATGACATTTGGTCCGATCAACTGCCGTTACATCGGATTTGCAAGAGAGGGCACTTGGAGGTGGCCAAGTGGTTGGTGACCCACGGCAAGATGGATCCTCACCATCGCGACCCATCTTATCGTGCAACGCCACTGTATTGTGCTTGCCAGGGTGAACACTTGGACGTGGTCAAATGGTTGGTGAGTGAATGCAAAGTGAATCCCAATTTAAACGATCACATCAGCGAGTCGCCTCTTCATTATGTTTGTACAACGGGCAACCTACAAATAGCCAAGTGGTTGGTGATTCACGGCAAGGCAAATGTCCGGATAAAAAATCTGTGGGGTTCAACGTTGCTTCACAAGGCTTGCAATCATCAACAACTAGAAATAGCCCAATGGCTCGTGACCGAGTGTGACATGTACCCTGACCTACCAAACGCAATTGGTTGCACACCATTGAGCTACGCTTGCTGGAAAGGATCTCTGGACATTGTCAAGTGGTTGGTGATCGACTGTAAAGCGGATCTTGATGCAAAAGACGATAAAGGTGGTTCGCCTCGTGATTGTGCCACCGGAGAAGTGGTTGGATGGCTGTCGTCAATAAATCACAATTCATAATGGCCGATGAAGTGTTCATCAAAGCTTGTGGTGAAGGCAACCTGTCACGGGTCAAGGAGCTCAAAACCGAGATCAATCGACTGGCTTTTCAAGATGCCTGCATGCATGGGCACTTGAAGGTGGCCCAATGGCTGGTGACCGAGTGCAAAGTGGATCCCAATCAACCAGGCATAGGTGGCATGACTCCACTTCATTGGGCTTGCACGAATGGTCATTTGGAAGTGGTCAAGTGGTTGGTGAAAGAATGTAAAGCGGATCCCAATCAGCAGTCAAAACACGGTTGTACGGCTCTCTTTCAGGCTTGTCTCGATGACCGGTTGGACATTGTCAAATGGCTCGTCATCGAATGCAAGACAGACCTTGATGTAACAGACAAACCGGGTGTGACATGCCGTGATCGGGCGACAGGCAAAGTGGCCGAGTGGTTGTTGTCGAATCGTCAATAAAAAGAAATCTCAAAACTCAAAATGACGACACCACAAGAAGATTTTATGAAGGCGTGTTGGGTGGGTGATTTGGAACGTGCCAAACAAATCCTAGCCGAAGGCAAAACAACAGTCGATGGATGTGAATACACGAACGCGACAGGTCTCAAAATGGCTTGCATGTTGGGTCACCTGCAAGTAGTCAAATGGCTGGTAAACGAGTGCAAGGCGAAGATCATCAACGACACCCAATCCGGTAGAACAGCATTGCATTGGGCTTGTAAACTAGGGCAGCTGGAAGTGATCAAGTGGTTGGTGACCGAGTGCAAGATGGATTCCAATTTGACAGACAAATATGGTGAAACGCCTTTACACGTGGCTTGTGAGAATACGTCCTTCTTGGAGACCGTCAAGTGGTTGGTGAATCACGGCAAAGCGGATGTCCATACGAAAGATAAGTCGCTGGGAACACCTCTTCACGTAGCATGTCGTCACGGCTGTCTGCAAATAGCCAAATGGCTCGTGATCGACTGTGGTGTGGATCCCCATCTGCCAGACATGTATGGCGATACCCCTTTACACTTCGCTTGCTGGAAGGGACACTTGGAGGTGGTCAAGTGGTTGGTGGTCGACTGTAAAGCGGATCCTGACATAAAAGCTCTGCGTGGCGCGTCGCCTCGTTATGTGGCCAGAGACGAAGTGGCTGCATGGTTGTCGGTGAATTGTAAAAAATAAAATCTCAGAATTCAAAATGTCGACACCACAAGAAGATTTGATGATGTACGCGTGTGTGAGGGGCAATCTGGAAAGGGCCAAACAAATCCTAGCTGAAAGCAAAGTGAATGGACAAGATGTGAACGTTCAGAGATCTCTTCGCATGGCTTGTTCTTCCGGTCAACTAGAAATTGTCAAATGGTTGACGACTGAAGGCAAAGCAGATGTCTATGCAAAAGATGAGAAAGCTTCCACGCTTCTTCATGCAGCTTGTTTTCACGAACAACCGCAGATGGCCCAATGGCTTGTGCTTGAATGTGGAATGTACCCGGGTCAGCCAAACAAATTCGGTGAAACACCGCTGCATTTCGCTTGTTATTCCGAATCGTTGGACTTGGTCAAGTGGTTGGTGGTTGACTGTAAAGCGGATCCTGATTTAAGAACTCGAGGGGGGATATCATCCCGCGATCTTGCTAACCGAGACACAACAGAATGGTTGTCGGTGAATTGTAAAAAATAAAATTCACAATTCAAAAGAAATGTCTGACTTAAGTTTAAATCCCATATGCGCCCAGGGTGATCTGGTTGAAGCCAAGAAATTGGTGGCAAATGTGAATAATGTAGACGATTACGGAACGGCGCCCATTCATTGCGCTGCTATGTTTGGTCAACTGGAAGTGGTCAAGTGGCTGGTGACTGAGTGCAAGGTGGATCCCAGACTGCAGACAAAGGACGGATGTACACCTCTTCGACTTGCGTACAAACTTACGCGGTGGGACGTAGCCCATTGGTTGATTACGGAAGGCGGTGTGGATCCTGATCTACCAGAAGGAGATGGCAGTACACCTATTTCTCACGCGGGACCACCGGGCGTTCCAGAATGGGTGTTGGCGAATTGTAAAAAATAAAATCTCAGAATTCAAAATGGCAGCACAAGATTTTATCTACGCTTGCGGACAAGCCGGTGTGAATATTGAGGGGGCCATAAAGATCTTGAAGGAGGGCAAAGTGACGGTCAATGGACGCGGCGAATCAGGCGAGACAGCTCTGCATACAGCTTGTCAGTACGGTCGTTTGAAAGTGGCCAAGTGGTTGGTGGTTGACTGTAAAGCGGATCTCACGTTGGCTGACTTTCGTATCCAAACGCCATTGCATTGGGCATGTCAATTCGACCAATTGGAGACGGTCAAGTGGTTGGTGAAAGAGTGCAAGATGAATCCCAATCAACCAGATTGGGTTGGTATCACACCGCTTCATATGGCTTCCGCTCACGGCTACGTGGAGATAGTCAGATGGCTAGTGACCGAGGGCGCAGCAAATCCCAATCTACCGAATAGGTACGGTGACACCTCACTGACCATGGCCTGTGACCGTGGTCATTTGGCTGCGGCGAAGCTCCTGCTGACCAAGGTGAAGTACCTCCGTTTGATAAACGACGAAGGGTACTCGCCGTTTCATTGTGCTTGTAAGCGAGGACACTTGGAGCTAGTCAAGTGGATGGTGAACGAGTGTAAAGTGAAACCTCGATTGAAAGACGACACTCATCCAAAAGTGGTCGAATGGTTGGCAAACGAGACCCGCGACTTGCCAAATCTTGAATAAAACTCGATCAGAATTCAAATGGCAGAACAACAAAATAATTTTATTCATGCCTGCTCTTATAACAAACTTGAAGACGCCAAGCGGATCATGGCCGAAGGCAAAGTGCATGTCGATCGACCGGTGTACGGAACACAGGCTCTTCTTGTAGCGTGTGAGAAAGGTCACATGGAAGTAGTCAAGTGGTTGGTGACCGAATGCAAGGCGGACTTGACCAGTGTCGATTGGAGGGGACGAACTGCTCTCCACCTGACTTGCCGGAGTGGCAAGCTTGATGTGATCAAGTGGTTGGTGACCGAATGCAAAATGGATCCTCATTTGCCAGACAAGTATCGTCGTACCCCTTTGATCTACGCCTGTATAGATGGACATTTGGAGGTTGCCCGATGGCTGGTGGAAAACCCCAAGACGGACATTTACACGACCGACGATGAAGGATGCACTTTACTTCATTATGCATGCAAAGAGTTCGAACTGGAGGTGGCCCGGTGGTTGATTAGCGAGTGTGGCGCGGATCCCAATTGTCCAGATATTCATGGTGACACTCCTCTTCATTTCGCGTGCGGCAATGATCATGCAGAAATGGTCAAATTGCTGGTGAATGAAGGCAAGGGAAATCTGAATCAAGAAAATAAGGCCGGGAAAACTCCTCGCAATCTTGCTAAAGTGAAGGTAGCCGAATGGTTGTTGGCAAATTGTAAATAAACCTCAAAATTCAAAAGAAATGTCCGCGGATTTTTCTTACGATGCCATGCTCTTTTTTATTGCTTGCACTAAGGGTGATTTGGAAGGTGCCAAGAAGCTGGTGGAGGAGAAGAAAGTGAATCTCAAGGTAACGGACGGCCTCGACCGTTCAGCGCTACATCACGCGGGACATGTGGATATTATCAAATGGCTGGCGATTGAATGCAAGATGGATCCCAACACACCAGACATTTCTGGGTTCACACCTCTTCACTGGGCTTGCATGCGTGGACGCTTGGATGTGGTCAAGTGGCTAGTGACGGAAGCCAAAGCGGATCTTTATTGTAAAGACAAGCAAGGTCGCGCACCCCTCGAGTTCACCGACGATCTCGATATAATCGAGTGGTTAGCTCCACGAATGAATAAAAACGACTAGTGTCGTTTGTTAAAAGGTACTAGTGCAGTCCAATTATCGGTAGTCCACATGAGATCAGATCCATTGTCAAAGTCCACTGCCATTAAACAACTGCCATTGTGTTTGATGGATGTGGGAGTTGCTGCACTTGAAACTTGAAGTGCGTTCAGTTGATTGGTCAGTAGTTGTTTGAAGGAATCATCAGTGAGAATCTTTTCCACATGATCACAGACTCCGTTGATGGTGGTGAACTTGAACGCTTCGATGTCGTTCTTGATAAACACACACCGATGTGAGATCGAGTAGAGCAACTGATGATTGTTACTGAAAGTGGCCAGTAGCCAGAGGAGCCGACGTTCAGTGACTTGTTCTTCGGAGTCGACCCATTCAACGGCTTTGGTTCCAAGTCGTTCCTTGAGTTGCGGCAAGTCAATGTCCTTGAACCGAATGTGAGCTGAGACGATCTTCAGCATGGCTTCTTGCGGAGTGATGTATATGTCCTTCTCTGTCACAGTCGTCTTCTTCGCCTCACTCATGATTCGTTCAACTTCCTTTGACAAGAGTGTGATTTTTGAATTTGACCCGCAATTGGGTTTGTGGGCCGGCGCAAGTTTTGATAAGGGCAAAACATGGGATACCGTAGACACTGATCGAGAACAGCCGAACCTTAAGTGGGATGAGGAGACAGACTTTACTGACTTGTCGGAATCTCATTCCTTCCTAGTGCCCGAGAACTTGTTGCAATATCTCGACACACGAGTGGCACACTATGGTCTGACAGTACCTCGTTGGGTGTTTTTCAACGGATTCGATCACGGTCAATGTTCGATTCATCCAGAAGCCTTTCGGGCTGTGCTGGCACATCTGCGTCCAATGTATCCGATGTCATCAGCGGAACTCTTGGGTCAAGTCGTAGGATTCTTTGCTTGGCAATGCGAATACAAATTCGACAAGGCACTTGATCGGCTAAGCGGAGAATGGTACGACACTGACGAGTTTAACAATCCACTCGCACAACCGCCCTCGTTGGTGAAAGAACATTTTGGTGATTGTGAGGACATGGCACGACTGATGCAACTGACCTTTGATAAGTTGTGTGTGTCCCGACTGCTGGACACTTGGACCCAGAAGTATTATTGTTTCTCAGTTGATGTGGTGATTCGTGAGTCTCAGTTGCACCAATGTGTGATCTTGGTACCGAAAGCCACAGTGCATCACATTTGGCTCAATGGCTACGAGGTGAAGACACCTGCGGATATACCTGCTGATGATGTGAACAAGTATCCGGTGCTGGTGTTGGAGTCGACTGAGAGAACATTGACTAACTTCAAGACGGAACCGAGTGCGTTGATGGACAAGTTGGCCGATGACAATTTGCCTGATAAGATTGCGTTTCCTTATCCAGGCAAAGCTTATTTCCGCGAAAGATACTTTACTACCTTTTTAACTGCCTATTGTCAAGAACTACATCGTCTGTCGGGAGTGGCTTCATGGCATCTGATTACCGAGCACACGGGTGTGTTGGGTGTATCGTTGGACGATCTAATCGGACAACGCAATGTGGTGATGGCTCCATGGCAACATTCCAATCCACCCAGCTTAAAGAAATGTGACAAGTTTTTCAAGCAGTATACAGCACGCTTGTATGACATTCCGGCTCCTCCATCATTATCAATGGAAACCAAACGGTCGTCGTTGGATGAGGTGATTCCGATCTACACTTTTGCAGACGTCAAACGTGAGGACGTTGAACAATGGAGCAAGTCAAAATGTATTTATTCGAAACCAGAAGTTCTTCGAGGAGTAGGATTGCGTGACTTATACGTTTGGTACCTTCCTACTACGGAGCCAAATACCAATAGTCTAAAATAAATTTGAGTTGAGTCCATGGTACCACTTGCATCTCAACACCGGCACGTTGCGACTTGCTACCATCACCTTGTTCACACTTGTCCCAATCCACATGTTTCGATTGCGGACACACGACACTCAGGAATTTCTCCAACTCCGCTCGGTATGTTTCGGGAGTGAGTTTAAGCTCGGTGAACTTGGAGGCTTCCGCTAACAATCGAGCGGTCATGGTCTTGACACTAACACGATCGCTCATCCATCGTTTCATGACGAAATCGTTGCCTGCGCACACACACAAGAGAAAGAAAGCGGGGATGGAGATTTTGCGAGTCGACACCAAACTCTGTGCAAATCGATGCAACTCAAAGATCCCATGTGGACCGCGATTCATGTAGATGCGCAGAGTACCGGCCACCAGATTGCGATGACATGCGAGCAACAAGAGCACGGCCACGTCTGAGTCACCACTGACCACCACCACGTCGCCGGCAAGTTTTTGCTCCAAGGCGAAGTTGAATAGCGCCATATCGGCTTCAGCCTCGGTGCTGTCGTGATTCATGCGGATATCAACTTGAGCATCTTTGGGCCACGCGCCTTGATTCTTCAGTGTGCGCGCCAAGTAGTCGAGCAGTGCGGCACGCGAGACTCGATCGCTCATCAGTCGTGAACACTCGAACTCCGTTTCAACGATCGACCCATCTTCGTCCACCGCACCCTCATGTTCGAATCGCACGAATGGCACATCGTATCGGGCGGCACGAGTACGCGAAGCTCGCGTGAGATCTTTCTCGCTCAATTTGCGCTCGTCATTGTCACTGGCGATAAAGTAATGTTTGGCTTTCGAAGGTAAGTATTGCAACATGGACTTGGCGAAAGCAAGTGGTGAGCCGCGTTGAAGCCAGAAGACGACACCAGTGACATCTACCATCACATTATCCCATAACTCAACATTGGGCAGCGACTTGGTGAAGGCAGTATCATCGCAGATCATCGGTACGATTTGACTGAAGAAATCCGTGATCCCCATGGGTTTGGCAAATTGCTGGTTGATGTGTGACGAAGACGAAGAGATGGACCCTCCTCCAATTCCGTTGGCTCGTCCGACTGTTTTACCAGAGAAGTCGATGTTTTCCATTGAAGAAGAAGACGAATCGAACAATTTAATAACTAGCTAACTCATACACTTGTTTCATCCATGTTTCTAATGACTTGACGCGATAGCAATTGCCATCGTGCCAAATGAATAAACACTCATACTTGAATGAGTAGCCAACTACGAAAGTGTTGCGGAAACATGCCAACACCAGGAACTTGAAATCGAATTCCACTTGCTCATCAAGCCAAACGTAAGACAATTGGCCAAGTTCGAGCTTGTCCAGCAGATGCCATCCTTTGATGGGTTTGCGCAAGAATGGTTCAGTGACCGCCAATAGAACAGAAGAAGGGACGGTGACCACCTTCAAGTCGTCAATGTTCTCGTTGCACGTTAAATTCATTGATTTATGATTTTCGAGCAAACAAAACTGCAAACGCTGTAATGGAAACAAAAACGCCGACCATGGTTCCTAGAATCATCATTGTAGTGCTTTCGTTGGGTTTCGTGTCACATGAGCCGGAAAACAACGAGGCGTCGACACATTCATCGGCTCCCACGCAGATGGTCGTCTGACCGATAGGACATTGAGCACATTGGTTCTGACCTTGGGCGCTGACGAACCCCACTTCACACGGTTCACATTGACTCAAACCAGTACCGATACCATAGAATCCCGATGGACACGGGTCACACTCGGATCTACCATCGTAAGGTGCGTAAGTGCCTTCTGAACAGACTTGACATCCGTCGGAACTCATGAAAGTGCCTTGAGGACAAGGATAACAAACACCCGAGGAGTTGCTGAAGTGGCCACGAGGACAGCTGATACACATGGATACTCCGACGGCACGTTGATTGGAAGGACACGGTGAGCAAGCAGCCAATCCCTCACGATCAGCTACTAGTCCAGCTGCGCAAGGTTGACATTGAGATGTGCCGGCAATGGGTCCTACAGTTCCAATGGGACAAGCCATACACTCGTCGGTCTTGTCGTAAGTGCCGGGAGGACAGATTTCGCAGGAGATCGAGTCGGTGGTTTTGGAGACGTAGCCAGCGGGACACATGACACACCCATTTTCAGCATTAATGAAAGTTCCAGGAGGACATGCCCAAACTAATGATGGTACGAGTAATAGAATTAGGTACATGTGTATGAGTTATGAGGAAATAAGTTCAGAGGCAGGTTTCGTCTTCTTGGTCGTTGACTTCTTCTTCACTTCAGTACCATCGGAACGAGAGGAAGATAATGAATGAAAGTGTAGAATAGGGACATTGGGTTCATCTGTTAATGGCGGGTCCATGCGATGCAGACTAGCCAAGAACTTGCGATCTTCGTCTTCACTGGTAGGGATGGACAACATGGCAATTGCTGCACTGTCATTGACAAGCATAGTTTCCTTTAGCTCCACAGTGTCGAGAAGACCATTGGAACCAGTTGATGTTGATTCATTGGCCTTGAGTCGCGTCAACATCCTTGAAATGTCATTCTCGACGTCGGGACAATCACCGGCCATTTGTCCCCATTGCATAATCTGTTGCTGGGCCAGTAGTTTGCGGTAGGATTCACAAATCCAGGTATGAGTTGCATCGAATACACGATAATTGGCACGTTCAAATTTCAGTTGTTTTTCAAACCCTGGTTTGGGGTCTCCATTGGGAAGCGATACTATTGATGGGTTAGACAAGACACACATTTACTGTCGGATACTACTCACATTGTTTCATGAGCTCACGCATTTGTACCATAGCAGCATCACGGTTTTGGAGATCAAGCTTCAATCTCTGGAGTTGTTCTGTTGAGACCTCTAGACTCCGTGTCTCGATGACTGAACGATGATGGCTGCTGAAATGAATGCATCTACTGATAAAACTGCCCATTTATGACCAACTGTATGCACCTAGACGTTTCACTTGACGTCGGATCGTGGTGGTAATGGCTTCTTGTTGTGCTTGCAATTGTAGGTACCGATCCTTATCATACGATTCGTTGGAGTTGAGAAATGTCTCACTCATAGCAATGTTCACTGCCAACAACTGGGCGAAAACCAAGCGAACAGGTGGACATACCAGCAACTCGTGCAATTCGCAACCTGAGAACGCGACCTTCATCATATGATAGGCCGACAACAATTCAGTCAAGAAAGTAGGAACCAGAAATGGCACCAAAGCATCTTCCATTGGGTCACTTTGCATGGCGTCGTTGAACGATTGGAGACTAGCCATAGCCATTTTCACTTGGAGTTCCCGCAGAGTTCTGGTTGCCTTTTCCATTAAATCTTTTTGTTCAGGTAATAGCAAAGCTACTTTCTCCACCACATCATTTGCAATTACTCCTTCAATACCCTGTGAACGTGGATTGTTTGATTGTCGACGATCATTACCAGTAGTGACACCAAAGTGATGATGACTCGAGTTGGTAGTCACGTCTGGCTTCGCTTCATTGAGTTGCTGCATAATAAACTTGAAAGTCACACTGTCGGTTTCCACATTGGGAATCAGCGGAATCAGTAACGTGTCGACACTGCGAGAAAGTCTGCCGGCCACCAGTTTGGTGAAATTGATCAGCATGCCGTACGATTTGTACTCTTTGTAATCGGCCCGAGGAACCATGGCGGCCATGCGGGTTTGTTTCAGAGTCATTAGAGTCACGTTGCTGACTCCGCCATGGTAACTGGCAGCGCCTGCTTCCAGAATCGGCATCATGGAACCCCCTTTGGGTCTGTCCAATGAATGGACATCATTAACAGAATTAGCTGTTAGCATCATGTTCTGCAGCTGTTTGCGAGCTTTGAAATCGGTCACATGCAACAGAGATTCGTTCAGAAGTTTCCGAGTCGCCGCATATTTGTAAAACACGTGACGAATGTACACCAATAGCGTATCGTATGAAGCTGTCTTTCCGTCATCGTTTAATGGAGGGGGTATGACGTCCGCTTTGACTTCTTTCATGTCGGCATCAGCACTACCGATCAATTGAAACACACGACTGCTGAAATTTTTGCTTTCCTTGACTTCTTCAATCATTGCTTCTTTCTCGAGGGACAGCTTCTGCATGCTTTTCACGAGCGGCGGTACGTTTTTCTCTTCATTAAACGCTGTCAGCACTTGATTAAAAATGGTATTCACCCGTTTCAAGCAATCCTTCTCCTCTGCCGGAATGTCGGCAACAGCATCTGCAAAATGACTAACCACCCGAGTGTCAAATTTGTTTTCGATTCCAATGACCGCATTTGCAAACGTCGTTTCAAATTGTACCATTGATCTGGCCATTGCCTTATCGAAGGCTATTAACCCGTCAGTAGTGCTGGTGTTAAAGTCAATCGTCACCGCATCCGTATTTTTGAATTCACCCTTAGCCATCATAAGCACCAGTTTGTTTGCAGACTCAAACCATTTCCGAAATGTAACATGCTGAGCGTCAAATATCTGAACACGTTCCAGTTGAGACAAGAAACTTTTTAGCCCAGCTTCCAAAGTGGAGTGGTTGACACTGTCGAGTTTGACCTCCTCGACCTGTAGACCCGAAATAGCTGTATCGTAGTTTGGTACCTCTTCTCCTTTTTTGAGAGACTCTACCAAGCTGTAACAGTAAGCAGAAAAATGGAATTCGTGCTTAGCGATGGCAGTTGTGAACCAGTTGATCAAATATTGCATGAGCATAATTGCCTTGCCTGAAAAATCCATCTGTTGAGTCCGTAGAGACTGAATCGATTGCATTTGCTCGATCATTTTCTTCACTCTGAACTCGGGCGGAATGGTCGAGATACCTGGCTCTGTAAAGAACTTAATCATTTGAACAACGGAATCTGCGTCCAAGTGGTTGTTTTCCAACAGTATTTCGATGTTTAGCCCGGGTTTGGTTTTTAGCTTCTCGCTCACGTAATCGAGCGTGGCTAAAACACCATCGTAGTCCTTTTCGAGTACACTGATGCGAGGAACTTCTGCTGGTCGTTGAAAATATGTTGCAAGCTCGATAGCGATGATTTGAACAGCATAGAAGAATGGATGACTTTTTGCGTTTTCCGCACCCGGTTCATTCTCTTCAGGTGGAGGTGGAGGCGGGGGAATTGGACCAGGGTCGCCGAATAAAATATGTTTCGTTCCATCTGACCACTCATTGACTGTTTTGAGGTACTTGTCCCACCTGACATTCACTGCGCTTTTTCGCAGCTCGCCTACTTTTTTTGCTGTCTCCTCGGACACAGACCCCTTCTTGGTGTACGTAACCCTGATCTTTGTTTCGGTATCGATAACATCCAGCTGATGAACGCGCACTTCCTCGACTCGGAGTTTTAGATCTTTAACTTTCAGCGCAACCTCATCTTTCACGGCTTTTGCTTTTGCAGCGTAATCTTTGTCATCTCGACGTGCGTTTGCATCTAGTTGTTTTTTCAGTTCTTTTGCTTTTTCTTCGGCGTCCTTCGTAGCTGCCTGCTGATGTTTAACAGCCTCCCTGTTGTCGTCTTTCACTGCGTCCAATCGATCTTTGTGTTGTTCCCTCTTCGCTGCATACTCGAGTCGGAGGTCGGCGAGGTTGCTGGCGTATGTCTCTTTGGCTTTCGTCAGCGCTTCTTTCACTTGGTCGATATCACTTCGTTTGCTTGTTATGTCCCTGTCGTATTTCTTCTCGGCTTCCTTGAGTTTGAGTTCAAGCTCGTCCACTTTTCTTTTGCATTCAGCTTCAGCATCCTTCTTGGCCGCGTCGACGGCCTTCGCGTCTACTGCATTTGCGACAGAGACGGCTGCTACAGCATCTCTGATCTCCTTTGCTGTTCGATCTTGAGTTTGTTTCAATTCAGCTTTCAGTCGGTCAATTTCTGTCAAGGCAGCCGCGAGTTTGGAGTCAGACGCAGGTACGTTACTTCGCGCCAAAACCTTTTGTTCGGCTGTCTTGATTTCCGTCTCAAATCTTGCTTTTTGGTCGTGTAGTTTCGTATTGAAGTCGTCTCGCATTCTGCGCGTTGCATCCAACAAGTCCCGTGCTCTTGCCTCTGCCATTTTCAGTTCTAGTTCGACAGCCTGCCTCTGTGTTGCTTCGGCTACAAGCAATCCGTATATCCGGTTCAGCTCTCGTCTGGCTTCTCCAAGATCCCCGGGGGTGGGAGGAGGTGGCGGAACGATGGGAGGAGGAGCAGGGTATCGTATGATGGCACCGGGCATGGCTAATCCATCACCCACAGGAGCGACATTGTTGTTGTTAGCAGGAGCGACGAATTGTTGTTGTTGAGCACCATTGTTCCCGGGTTGTTGATTAACGGGAGCGACATTGTTCCCTGGTGGTTGCGGATTGACAGGTACGGGTGCAGCGATCACTTGATTGTTAGCGCCTAGCGGTGCACCAATGGCGGGAGCGAATCCGCGGAACTCATCAAGTTGTAACGGGATGATCTGTGCACCAATGGCGGGAGCGAATCCACGGAACAGATCATCTGCTTGTCCTTTTTGATCGCTCATGATATGACAGTGTGTGTCAATAGAGTGATGTGTAATTGACATATAGATGGGAGAGTATAAACATTGGGGATGTGTGTATTGGTGTCCGCCCGAGACAGAGACTGGCGATCGAGTCAATGACATTCCGCGTGGTGTAATTGCCAAACAAGTGGGAAACTTGAAGGGTTTACCAGTCGACACTTTCCACAATCCGAAGAATGCAGTGGGTTACATTTCTGACGCTTATCAATGTTCAACCCACGGCAGTTTGTTTGTGGAGGTGACGATTCCACGCGGCAAACCAGTCAACGACATCACGATCGGATTGATTGAGACGGGGAAACTCAAAGGCTTGTCGTTGGCTCACGATCCGAGTACATTGGAACGCAAGATTGTTTCAGTGGGTCTGACTCCACATCCTGGTCGTCGCAACACTGTGTTTTTTCCATCAAGCTCCCCTGGTTCAACGACTTCACAAGTCTCACGCTTGGCTATGTTTTCTGAATTTGATATGTTAGAGCGACGAACTGCAGAAATAGAAGCAACCAAAAAGATGAGCGAGCAACCACCCGCCGCGCCAGTTACTCAGCCCCCAGCTACCCAACAACCACCCCCACCGGCACAACAGCCCCCAGCAGCACCACAACAACCCCCCGCAGCGCCACCAGCTGAGATTACGGATGAGCAGCAATTGACCGTTTTGAATGAGTTGGCAAAATCACCTGATGAATCAGTGCGAATGATGGCTGCATTCTCGCTCCGACAACTCACCGAGAAGACGCGACTCGCCAAAGAATTGGAGGGTACTCGAGGCGTGGTGGAACAACAAACTGGAGAAATCAAGGAGTGGATTGCCGGCAACTGGACGAAGCTTTCGAATCTGTCGGCGGAGAAACAAGCTCAATTGAAAGAAGCTGAACAAACGCTGCTCAATGAGGTGTCCACCAATCCTACGTTGCGTGCTGCAGTGTACAAGATTCAACTGGCCCAAAAGGCAACCCCGACCCCACCACCACCGCAGCAACCAGATCGAGTGGCGCAATCATTGACTCAGCCACAACCATCTCAAGGTCGAATTGATCAATTGGCATTGGCTCGTTCCTTGATGAGTCGTGACAATCAAGGTCGTTTCACTGCCGGCACTCCTTCGAAAGTGAACAATACTGCCCCAGCACCACCCATGTCTTCGTATGCCACGAGTCAAGTGAGTCGGGCAGCGACCACCAATCCTGCACCAGTGGCTGCATTCTCCAGCACCGAGGCGGAACAGAACGTTTGGATGACAGCGTACCTGGCGAATCGTGACCGATTTGGAAACAATTCAGGTTGGAGTGGAGTGCAAGTGATTCAAGATCGTGACTGGAAGACATTTAAGGATCCCAATGAGATGGTAGCTGAAGATGAGAGTCGATCACGATCTATGATGTATTAAAAAAGAGGAGGAGGAGTAGATGTGTTATTCACTTCTAGAATAAGGATTGAAGTCCGGATCCAGATAGTGAAGTACTTTCGGACTGATGTAACACGAAAAGAGTTTGTCAAAGTAGACCGAGTTGGCGACCATGATTGCGAGCCAATAGGCTACCCAGAAGCCATAAATGGCAGCAAGAGGAGCGGTGGTGACGAGATCGGTGTACTTGGGCACGTCTCCATTGTCGATTGTCTGCACCATGTGATCATTGTGATTGAGAATCACCATGGAGACGATGCCGAAACTGAGATAGAGAATGACTCCACTCATCATCATGTTGAGATCGCGATGATCTTCATGTTCGATTGTTTTGTCGGTCATGGCCAACTTGACGAGGAAGAGGATGAAAATGACCAAAAAGGCAATGGCAACACTCAAAAAGTACCAAGCAGCGATCTGGATGTTGAACCAAGAGGATAACACGGAGCCACAGATTGCAGCGGCAAACGTCACTCCAGTGACTCCCAGAACAACCAACACCCACATAGCGCGCAGTCCATCATTCCATCCCAGAGGATTGTTTTGTTTCTTCTTAGAGTGGCCATTGCCAGTCCGACACGCGGTAGATCCTTTTCCCATTTGTTGGTATGATGACATGCTGTGCGTGTGTATATATTTATAGTCAAACCAATCCATGTACTCATTGTCTTTCGTGTTGATCGGCTTGACTGCTTCATTGTTCGATGCAGGAGTGTCAACGTTGATGAAAGATGATTACGCGTACTGGGGATTCTTACTAGCCGGGGTGGCGATTCTGGTCAACTGGGTAACCTTTCAACACACACTGACAGACGTGACCATGGGCTTCTTGGCCATGGTGGCGGCATCTCAAATTGACTTGATTTTTTCCGATTGGAGTGACACAACCAATGATGAGGTTGTCAGTGCCATCACCGCAGTGGCAGCTGGAATGTTGTGCATTGTCTTTTGTGTGTGGCTGATTCCAGACAAGTACGGTCGTCAGTTGATGGTGACGGCTGCCAATCCAGCGGGATTTTTGTTTGCACTCGATGGGAAACACAAAGTGTTGGTAACAATTGTCCACCAATTGGTATTTTTCGTGGGCTCGGCATTATTGGATGTGGGAGTGGTGATTGTCACTCGACACACACACTGGGTGGCATCGTTTGCGTGTGGTGCAGTGGTGGGAACTTTGGCGTTGGCTTTGCTGCAGAATGACATGCACTGGTTGGAGCTCACCTGTTTTGTGTTGGCGTCCGCGGGATTGGATCTCGGTCTGGGTGCAGTTTCGGTGGCACTCAGTCCCAACGTGTACGTACGTGTGGTGTGGGGGACCACCACCACTCTGTGGACAATGATGATGTTGACGTGTATGGGTGCGCACATGTATCACTTGAATTAAAACTCAAAATGTACAGTGACCTATTGTCAATCACGCAATTGTGGAAGCGGACTTGCACCACCCGGTTCACAGTGAGTCACTCAATCCGTCAGTGTGCCGACAATTGCAAGTCGTTCTGGGTCAATGGTCGTGTGCGTGTGTGTTGCACCTCGGGCAACGTTCTGTGGACTGAAGAGGGACGTGCAGAGATGGAACACATTTGTACCATGACTTCAGTTAATGATTTGTGTCGATTCGTAGTGAAAATTGAAGACCGTTACGTGTGTCGAGTGTCGGGCAACGCGGTTGACATGAATTTCATGGTGCCCGGCAGTGAGTTGTACACCAATTACACTCATGCATACTCACAAACCATGCGTAAAGCCAATCGACGACAGACTCGTGTGGATTCGTTGGGGAAACTGCAGCAACGGATAATAGGGACGGCACGGGATGTGATTGAACTGCTGTTGGTGGATGAGTTGGAGAATTTGGACGAAATTACCAATGCAGCCTGTTCAGCATTCGAACAAGTGCGAGGTCCAGTGGATAAGTTTAGATGTTTCGTGGCTGCATTTCTGAAAGTGTGTTCGATCCCGACAGCAGAGTCAGTTGCTCGTCGGTTCCCGCAATTGCGAATTCCTCATCGAGGTATTCTATCGTCGAAGGATTGGCGTACACTATTAAAGGTGGAGCAACACGACATTACGGAATGCGAGAAACTGCTTCGTGCCAATGCACTTGTATTGAGATTCAATAGAGAAGAAGTGTTTAGAGTTACGGAGATGATGTGCGTGCGTTATAAAAGATTTGATCCTCAGGGGCGGTGAACTTTTCCACGAATCGTTGAATCACTGAGTTTAGAGGTTTCACACGCACGAGACATCCAGTATTCAGATCCACTCGATCTTGAGGTGCAGCCGATGAACCATACAAGGCTAACATGGGCAAGTACTTCTTGGTGGTAGAGTTTCGCACCGCAGTGACAAATCCCACTGCTGCATTGTCAACAACACCAATGTACGCTTTCACCTTGCGTGCATGATCTCGTGCAGCTTCATAGGTTGGATGTTCAAAAGACGAAGTCGCAAATTCCACTTCTGTCATTTGAGGCACAAATCCCATTTCCAGAAATGTCTCTTCGTAGACTCGTCGTTCCTCAGAGTCGGCAGGTGCTGTAGCCACGAATCTGACATTGCGTGGAGACGAGATGAGTTGTGAAAAAGGTACAATACGACCCATGGCAACCCCGGGGGTAAGATCAGCCCATTCGCTCGCTTCTTTTCTTTCACCGAGATCACACCATTCACTTGTGTCGTCTTCTTTGACGTCGTTACCACCTCGATAGAGAGTAACGTACACCAAATTGTCGTCTTTGATTTCGGTACTCAAAGCCCACACGTAGGGTCCTCGGACAATAATCGAACGAGCGTAGTTTTCCAAATTCTCTTGAGCTTGAACAGATCGACTCAAACTCTTGACTCGTTTAACTCGCACCTTGTAGCCCTGACGAGTGTATTCTGGCCATATGTCTTCAGTGCACGTGGTGGTGATATCAACGACGATCTGCCAGTTGTGCTTGTCGACTTGTTCGATATTCATCAGAGAACGCATCTCTTTGTCGGGAAACAAGTACTGGTCATGATCGTCTCCGTTAACGTGTAGTTTGGCTTTCTCGTAACTTGGATACAATTTGACTTGCTCGACACTTGAATACATGAATGAATTGTGATTTATTCCTCAACCTCGACGCTTCGAGCTTCGAGTAGAACGCATGCCTTTGGGACAACCATGCTGGATGACTCGATAGATGAAATACAAACCAACGAGTCCTGTAACAGCAAACGAGATGTAGATGACAACCTTGACTCCCATGTTGTCAATGTCATTGAGTGTGACGTCGCTGGTGCTGGGTACTGCGTATTCGGTGACGGCCATGACAGTGGCTTTTGGAATGTATGCAAGGGTCGAAGCGCTACTGTAGGACACAAAGTACCCTTTCAGTCCACTACCGACGTAATCCACAGGCAACTGGTTGTCGGTATCAAAGTTGGCGTAGTAGGAATTAGGGGAGCGACGTGTGACGTTGGTGACGTTGTATTGCACCCCAGTGTCGTCGTAGAAGATGAGTTCAGGTGCATCAGGCGAAGAAGTCCAGTCGTGATTGATGAACAGGAGCACTTGGTTGCGTGAGAGATAGTGGAGCCCCAGAACTTGGAAATGGTAGGTGATGATAGGTGATGCACCCTCGTCGAGTTCGGTTTTGTCGGTGACCGAACTTGCTTCAACTTCAACAGTAGATGAGAGATGATAGAAATAGTTGGACGGTCCTTCGAGGATGGCCCGGACGGATGTATCGTAAGTGTTGACCGCCACACCCCACGTATCTGTGCAGTCGTAGCTGATGATCGAATCGTACGCGAATTTGCCGTCAGAAATAGCAGTGCAACGGGCATTGGACATTCCGGTGTTGTATTTGATCAAGAGCTTGGGACGCGCAGCAGTGAGATTGCTGACCAGTACAGGCCACACGGTATCGACATACACCCGATTGTGATGATAGACCGAATTGAGATTGGGATGCATGTAAAACACAGGTGTGACTGAGCTGATGGTGGGCAAGAGTTTCAGTGTCGTCGGATCTTCATCGTCATCGGCTGCCCCGTAGGCATTGACTGAATGATTGTCCCACGCGTCACAGATTCGGTCAACGAGAATATTGTAGTTGGTGTACGTAGCATCAGACGAAAAGTTGCTGTGTGCTTTGCAACGCCACTGTAGATCATTGGTACCTTCAACTGGTACGAATCCTTCATCGGTGGTGGTGTTACAAGGTCCAATGGTCTGAGCTGCCAAACAGTTGGGTGCTGACGTTGCGCAACTAGTAGTGGAGTAGGCAAACCAACTGTTGGACAAGAGTTTGGTGGTGTTTTGGTCGCACCGTTTCACTGGACGAGCAAATCGAATGATTACATCAGTGCCGCCGTGACGAGTGGCTGCATGCAACACATTCAGGTTCCGCGTAGTGCAGGTAATGTCCATTTCAGTATACGCGGTGCCATTGAACAGAAATCGCACCGGCTGGTGTGGCAGCTCGGTGTATTGGATGCGCACGGGACCCACATCCTGTGGATGATAGTTGAAATAAAAGAGAATGCGTTTGGTTCCTCCAGCCAAGGTGGACACAGCAGGTTCACGACTGCGATGGTGCATCAACGCTCCATTGGACGAATTGGTGAATGTGAACAGCGAGCGATAGAAGTTTTCGACGCCAGGTTGATTGAACACGGTCCACGTGCCGGGAATGTACAATGCCACACGAGTTGTCGGGTGATAGTATGTATCAGCACTGGTCGTCTCTGAGGTCACGTGACAGTAAATTGCACGTCCAGGTTGAGTGAGTGCCAAAAGGCCGACAAGAAGAAAAACGAAATTCATTGCGAAAAAAACATCATAACCCAAAGCACGTAATTATAATGCAGCGCAAACAAACACTTGTTGACCCTGAGACCGTGACCAACTTGAACCGTGCCAAGGATGTGATTCCAGTGGCTGCATTGCGCGAGCGCTTGAAACCACACAGTGTGATCCATGCAGTGTGCCGCCCACTGTCGGATCCGGAGGTGTACGAATCGACGAGTAAGACGCACCAGCCAAAGTGCCCGGCTCAACGCATGGTGCAGCATCTGCAGAGCATGATGGCGGTGATGTTCCGAAACGCCCAAATGTGTCTCAATGGTGAGGCGCGCGGTTACGGCCAAGTGGATTTTTTCTCAGTGCCATTGTACTTGGCCAAAAATTCCTCACTGTCCGCCGAATTGACTTTGTTGGTGACAAGTCCGAATCTTCAACGTCGACAAGAATTGTGGGCAGTGAATGACGAGCAATTGACGGTGGTACGCATCCGAGAACGACTGACGCAAGTGTTGGCAGAAGATGCGAAAGATGATGAAGAAGATGAACAACCACCGGCACGCCGTCGAGGTGGTGGTGGCGGTCGAAAGAAGAAAGAAGACCAAGGATTGTCGAAACCTACCAAGATGCGATTGGCTAAATTGATCTTGACGATGACCTCATTCGAGATGTGCGACTTGCTGATGAATGTGGGCAATGACCGCTCGTTGGTGGACATTGAGGGTGTGTTGAAAGATACTCGCAATGAAACTCCGTACCTTTACCTGCACTCGACTCAATCGAACGTGGCCACCTTCTTCCCAATGTACGCAGGTTTGCCGAACGAATCTGGCAGACAAATCAAGAGCTCCGTGCTCTTTTCTTTGGCCAATGCCTTGTCGATTGCCTTTAATCGCGTTAGAGGAGGAATCGCTACCGTAACTACTCGTGTGATTCGGTCAGTGGCTGAGTTGCTGAATATTGTGTTCTACGGTGACCAACGCATTCTTCCCTCGGATGCCCCGATTCGACGCTTGGCCGAAGAACGTGCCCTGAGATTGCGCAACAACGAAGATGTATCGACGATTCAGCGTCAACTTTCCGAAGCCGTGCAACGGTATCGCGAATTGATGCGCGCGTATGAATCCAAAGCCTCGACTGTGTTTCTGCGCAGCAGTGTAGCACCGTTGCCGGTGTTCAAGGAACTGACCGATGAGGTGCGCGACCTGATGACTGATTGGGGAATCACCTATGGTAACCCAATGCTGACGGTCAGAATGGTGATCCCTAATCTCCAGTCCAATGTGATTCTCGAACGCAATGCATATGCAGACACTACTGTCAATCCAGCATTGGCATCTCGACTGGCCACTCGTCACGTAAACCGATCAACTTACGAAGAGTATGGTCAATTCCGAACTGGAGCAGTGAATGCCTTGGTGGGAATGTGGACTGCAGGTTACAGCACTAACATGCCCGAGTGTGCGGAGATGTTCACTCGCATTGCCAGCATCGTGGCTCCGCGTGATGGCTTGAATGTCCCATTTCCATCACTGGCTCGCCTGGCTGCGTCTGACATGCCACCAGTCGATCATTTATTGACTTATTTCAGAGAATGGGCGGTGCCACTCAAATTCGGTGCCAACACGTCTCAGGTGGCGTACTTGGCCATGTCCATGATGACCAGTTGCGTCTTATCGCCAGGTGACCCGATTGCGGTGGTGATTCTCAGTGGTCATCATGGAGCAGGGAAGACTGAAGTGTTGCGAAAACTGGACTTTCATTTGTACGACAAAACTGGTCGCATTGTTGGTTCGTCAACACACACTGCTGATGTGCGTGGTATCAACACGGTGATACCTACCATCAATGATGAGTACAATATTTCCGAGACCAAAGATGCGGCAGGCGATGCTAGTGTAGCTACAATGATCTGCATCCGACTTATCAGTTGTCATGGTGAAGCAACTCGATATTCAAGTAGCAAGGCTGTGGCAGCCAGTAAAGCCACACTGGCAGAACAAGTCAAGAATCGGTCAATTGTCAATACGATTGAAAACAAGTGGACGGGTGAAAAGACTTACCGAGTCCAGACCGATTCGACCCATTCAGGGGCGGGATTCTATTCCACCACCAACATTCCACCAACGATTCAGGCTGAACAGGATTCGGCCATGATTGATCGAACCAGTGGGGTGACACTTTGCAATACCGGCAACACCCAGATGCGAACGGTTGTGATGTCTCGGTTGCCACGATTGCCTCCACCAATGAGTATCAAACCGGAACATCCAACCATGCAAGTGTTGGCGGCACTGACTACTTTCATGGCTCACATTCGTGCCGGTGGTGGTTTCAATCCTCCTCAGAGTGAACTGGACTTGATGTGTGTGGATGAATTCGTGGCGCAACTGACTGAGCCCGGTACCAATTCACGTAATGTCATTTACGGAGAAGAAGAGGAGGAGGGTGGTGAAATTCCCATGCACGCACTGGAACAAGACAAGATGCAAATGGAACGATTGAGGACCAACGTTTTGCGAGCCGGTGTGTTGATGAATTATTTCGCGGACCGACTGTCGAATGGCGAAAATGCCGACATGAAGAAACATGCCACACGTCATGTGGATCTGTGTGAGATCGTGGCGGTGCTGAACAAGGGTATGTCACCGATCAGTGTCAAGTACCGTTCCGGTAGCAACGTGGTGGGACAACGTGATCTCCGACGCATGTTTCAGATCGTGGAGACGATGCGTTTCATGTCAGCCATGACGTGTGCATTTGTATTCAACTTGAATGGGTGCAGTTACAGTCACGGCAATTTTGTTGACTGTGTGGAAGACATGGAACACGCCTACAGTTTCGAATTGGAGCATGTACTGAAGGGTTTGGGATCCAATCGATTTCATGACGTTCGCATTCGAGAATCTCAGCTGGCCATGCTGGCCTTGTACATTCGTGAATGGACTGCCCGTCCACAAGAAGTGTTGATTGATGACAAGTTTATGGTGTGCATCCCCAAGTTTTTCACTCAACTTGATCCCGCTACCAAGACACTGAAACCTATTGCGTCGATGAAAGATCGGGTGCACCACTTCCTCGATCAATTGCATTCGGTCTATCCACGCAGTGGCTTTGACACACTGACCAAATGTTTCCCGTTTCTGTTTACTTTGATCTCGGCACGCGGTTCCAATCGTCCGTTTCTCAACAGCTACAACTTTTCGGTTTTGGAGACGAGTGATCTTCAGTTCGATTTTCGACTGATTCTTTTTGGTGACATGGAGAAAGCCTTTAACAATTCGTTCTGTGTGGGCCCAGCAATGCGCACATTGACGTTCACCCCGCACATCACGGTGAACTCACTCAATGGCGAGTTTGACATGTCATTGACTGAAGCTCATTTCGCTGCTCGGTATCCCAGTCCGGCTCCTCCGACGGGACTGTTTGCGGGACCAGTGACATTTGCACGAATGTTTCGTAAATCCGACGGTGAGGATGATGATTCTTACGCAACAATGTCTCTAGGCGGTGAGGATCTCCATCATCATCATCGGAAACGTCGTGTTGAGGTATCCTCAGACGATGACGATGATGTTGAGAAGAAGAGAGGTCGTTACGACAAGGCGGTGTTTGTGCAAAATGGGCATGTGTTTGGACCCGTGATTGCACCTTCATCTCAACAGCAATTACCTGATGCAGCTATCGAGTTGTTGGAGATGATGCGCGAATCGAAGAATGTGGACGCAGTGGGTGCATTTCGCACAATCTCCAATCGTCCGACCAATCTCGTGCAAGCTCCATTGGTTCGCTCTTCATCGCGTGGTCCTGACCCCGTCTCCATTGCTCGTTCGTGGATGAATATTTATTTAACCCGCATTCCGGGGGTCAGTCGAGCCGCGTTCAACAGCAAAGTGACACAAGTGTTTCACAACCTGGCTGCAGCTCACCAGCGAAGCGTGACGCGAGTTGACGAAGATACGTTTCCCGAAGCCGAACGTCAGGCCAAAATGGTGGCTGCAGTGGCAGCAGGCACTAACTTGGATTGCATGTTTGCCGACGGCAAGATCTTCTTTTTGTCACCAAGTCCCAAACCACAACAACCGTTTCCACCAGTGTACTGTAATGAAGAGTACCGACGCGAAATCAATCATCGGTGCAGTAACGCAGCCAATGCAATGTGTGCTGCCGAACTCTACAAACAAGATCGTTTGTTGGTAGATCTCAACATGTTGGGAGAAGAACGCAAGTTTCATCACTCAATTGAGTTTGGATACGACTACAAGACTGAAGAGGGTATTGAAGAGAAGTTGGAGACACTGTGGTGTTCAGCCTCCAACAAACGCAAGAGTCTCAATTTACAAGCGCAGATCAATGCGATGACGGCAATCTTGCGTCCGTTGTTGGAATTCATGTCGGCCTTTGAAACTGATGATGGTCAATTGTACATGAAAGTGGAATTACCACCCACCAGTGTCAAGCCACACGACATTGGTCCGTGCACTATTTACTCAACTGACGAGTCACCGAATCTACAACAAGTCACTGCTCCTGTCTTGCGCTCGTTGTTTGTCCAGTTGATGGGCTTGTTCTTCAAGTACTTGCGCTTGCTGTGCACCATGACTCGTCGTCGAGCTCCTTTGGTTGACGAAGATGTGTGCATGTTCGAGGCTGCTCGTTTCGGAATCCATTTTTGCACTTCGTTGGTGAAACAAGCTTCGAAATTGTTGTTGAACTCACCGCAATTGCATCTCGAAGAGGAGATTTGCGCCGAGTACGATGAGATAGTGCAACGGTGGGTCAATCAAACGATCCTCGACACAACAGAGGATCGCGAGATCCGACTCGGTGAAGTCAGTCAAGCAGAAGATTTGGAATCGTGTCTCAAGTCGGTCAATATGAACATGGACGCCTACAAGAGAGCCATGTTCATTCCAGGGCCTGGTGACTTTCCTATGAGCCATGACCGAGTGGTGCATCTCTTTTCTTTATTCAGTCCTCATCAATTTGTACCTCGACTTTCGGGACATGATGAGGAGGAGCCTGAAATACCCGAATTGGAGTCCATTGCCTGAGCTCAACTGGTGATGACGGTACAGCTTGCTTACACTTGATCATGTCATTAAATGGACACAGACCACCTTTCTGCAATGTGGCACACGAATGCGGATGAAACTTGTGAGCATTTTCAATTTCACCAGTAAACGATTTCGATTGAGACGACGCCACCTTGTAGTGAGTAGCAAGCCATCCTTCCAACTCTTCAGTGTACACTCCTGCGTGCACCAGGAACGTTACCATGATGAACCGTGTGTCGTGATTCGGGGTACGTTTGAATTCTCCAATTTGATCATAGGTCTCGATGAGCTGACGTTGACACTGAGTAAGATTTGGAGAAGCTCGAATTTCCGCCAGTGTGTGAGTGCCTCGTGGTACCTTCAGAAGTTTTGGTGGTGGTGGCATCAAAATTTGCATCAGTAACGGGTGAACGACGAACGACAAAGACGACACCACAGTTTCCAACATTCTCTGCTCTGCAAACAGACCGGTCTCGAGTGCCGAGATCCAAGCATACGGCAAGTGACGTTGCTCAAACATGAACCGCGAGCCGACTCGTCGACAAAGCCCAAGTGTTGAACACCAAATAGTAACTGCCTCGGGAGGTAACCATCCTTTGCCTTCTGTGTCAATCTCCAACTTGGGTGGTAACGGTCTGTGTCTTGCCATCATCTTCTCCACCAACTCAAGATTGTCGGCACACAGATCGTTGGTGTCGTACTGCCGATAGTCAACGATTCCCAATCTTCGCATGACCATTCGCACCTCACTGTACACCCATCGTTCCATGCAATCACGTCGACCTGTGAGTACAGCAGCCACTCGCATGTAAGTGAGAAACCCTGGGACTGGCACCGGTGTCTGTTGTTGTTGTAGATATGTCTCGGCCATGGCAACATAAGCTAGAAGAGTTTTGTCTTCTTCCAACTTGACTCGTTTCAATCCAGTGGCGACGACGACTGGTTCAAAGTTCATCAGTCGGACCTTGCGGTCTAACCAGTGCAAATCCATTATGCTGCAGACAACAACGATTGGTCCGCCAATCACAATAAGTGTGCGCAATATAGGGATGCTGGGATTTGTAGTGTCGATTCTGGCTTTTTTGAATTTGACACGATTTTCTTTTGCCGCTTCAATTTTACTGACTTTCATTTCCATTTGTCTCTCGGGCTGGTTTGCATGGCTGGCTTACGTCAAGGGCAAACCTGACGATGAGTTGGAGAAGCTGCACATCGTCTGACCCACCACCACTCTTCATATGTTCGACTTGCTACTCGTCGGCTTGCTGGTCTTCGTGACGGAAGTGGTGTCCTGGTGGCTGGGGGTTGTGTTGGCCTTGGCTTTCTTCGGTTCTCGTTATTACACTCATCTGACCGACATGCAACTGAAACAATATGATGATGATGTAACAGAGCCGCATTTTAACAGCGACTAGTAAATCTAATGTTCAATTCGGGTTCTAACCTCGATCCCGGGGCCGGGATGGTCACTTCGCGCAGTGGACTGGGCAAGGGCAATCCACTGCTAACCGAGAAGTTCACGACCGATGACAAGGCCTCATTGCTGGGCGCATTTCACAGAGCAACACGCTTTGGGACTGACAATAAGTACCCTTACGAATCACCCAATAATGCTATCGACACAGTGGGAGACATTGTGCCTGGTGATCTCTTGTTCGCGCGTCCGATTGAATCCAACTTGCTCGACGGGAATGATTCGCTGTACCTAAAAAGTGTGACTCCATCGATGAACATCATGAGTCTGCGTGCCTGGAACAACCACTTTGACGAAATCGCTGATCCTGAATACAAAACAGAGCCGTCGCAAATTGAGTTCGCAGCGAAATTGAATTTCGCTGGAGTGGCCAAGACTTTGCGGCCTGGGGATCAATTGGTACAAAGTACGATTGGACGAGTGCACGATGGAGTGTTCAACATTTGGAGTGACGTCAAGCACCAGTCTCGACTTTGGGTGGTGTTGGGTCATGTTACCACTTCTGCGAAACTTCAATTTAGAACAATCGTCCGATCGGATGACGACTACCCCGCGGCTGCTGAGTTCAAAGATTTCAATCCTATTCGCAAGTATCGCATTGGAGTGGTAACGAGTTGTGACTCGGTAGCTCGATTGACCAAATTCGATAACGTTAGCGAGTTTCCGTTCTTCTCCACGAAGAACTACAATGTCGACTTGCAACGCTTGAGCCAACTTCATCGTCTAACTGTATATGTGAATGGCAAGTTGTTCCAGTAAATCATGGATAAGATTTTAGACTCGGTCCTTTCGGGCCTCACCGAACAAAAGGCGGCTCGCATTGTCAAGTCCACTCACAATCGTGTGCAATTTGTGTACCATCGTTTCCGGTGCACAGTGGTACCAGCCAGCAACCCTGCCATCCAGATCTTGATCAAGTCAGGAGTGGCTTCACCGGATGGTACCGTCTACGCACAGTTGGATGGAGTGGGGATTTTCAATCTCGACAATTTAGAAGAATTGGTGTCTCTTATGTACGCGTTAAACGATGATAAATCAGAATCCAAATGACCATCACTGAGCGCTTGAAATTGGTGTGGACTATCGCCACCACCGATGTGAACACGTTGGAAATAGAGAACTTTTATCAGAAACATGTCAAGGCTCCCCATTCATGGACTGAATTCCTGCCTTTCATCGTCTACAGTTACGAGTACCGAGCTCATGAGTTGGCTTTCCGACGGATAATGGTGGGCTCACTGTTGTTGGTTTTCTTTGCGTGGTTCACCTATCGTCAATCGTTGCCGGATCCCGCCAATCCTCGAGTGTGGTGTTCGCAATACACCAATGAGTGCGAGTTTCGTCATACTCCCGAATTGGGCTTGGTGTTCTGTCGACTCGACCCTTTGGACCCATTGGTGAATCCTCGCATTGTGCAATACTCCAACTCAATCAAGACACTTGACACAACTGTGGAACGATGTGGTGCGAATCTCACTGATGTTAAAATTTCCAAAACTGTCAAGGTGGTGGCCAAGGGAGTTCGTGAACCTATGCTACTCGATTACTTTCATTCGCAGTGCCTTCAACTCTTTTTTATGTATCACTCAGATTCATTCATTCCCCCCAATTGTTTCATTGCTTAAACAATTCACCCAAAGTGTTGGCGAGTGTGTCAGTTGTTTTCCGCTTGTTCTCGGTTGTATCGAACGCACACGTCACAAACGTAGTGTTTTGATTGGGGATGATGCGCGCCACTTCCACGGCCGTGGGCAATCCCTCTTCCGAATCCACGAAACAAAGGACTTTCGCGTCACCATTTGACCACCCAAGTCGCACTGTACCGTAGATACCGGTCGTGCGTTCGGGACTTGGACGTTCGGGACCAAACAGAGCACACACTGTGGGACTTGCCCGTAACAGATCAAGCAATTCGGTAGCCAGATTCTCGTTGTGCGCTTTGTGTTCCTTGGTAACTTCTTGTTTGGTCTCGTCGTCTCGCAGATGTTTCAACTTGATCGTAATGTCCTCGATGACTCTTGTCTTTTCTTCTTCGGTCTCGAAATCGTACGAGTGGAAATCACTGAGACTCGTCGACACACCGATTGAAGGCAAATTGTCAGCGGAACTGATCTGACAACCCAACTTCCCATTTGACCACTGGAGGATCACGACTCCAAATGACGAGCCTTTGCAGTGAGGCAACGGAACGGGATTGAGTCGAGTGAGGAACTCAATAGCCAAATCCACCGTCTCGCGCGCCACTCCTTTGAGCTGCTTGATCTCACCACAGATCTTTTCCATTTGAATTTTGGGTTTAGGAAATTTCTTTTTATTTCTTGTCAGGAAATTTCTCATCAAGAAAACTGGAAATTTCTTCTTGGGTTTTTCGCCATTCTCGAATCACTTTCACAGGCACCTCTTTGTCGGTGACTTCAAACAACTCTCGTCGGTTCTTGAGTAATGTATAGAGTTGCACCCTAAATCGCCAACTCTTAATGAGACGCGCGAAGAACTTGTCCGGTGGAGGGAATTTGACTGGGATATTGAATTGTTTGGCTTTGCGACACCAACAGGTGGGCGCGATTGAGCACAAGGCTGTGCACAGCTTGATCATTTCGAGTTCGCGTTCAACGAGATCATCATTGTCAATGACACACCAGACGGAGTCATTGTAGGCGTTTGTCATTTGCAACAACATTTGTAAAGCAATGGGGATATCAAAAACCTTTCCATCTTCTTCCTCTATCACAGCACAGAAGCGAGGATCTTTGGTTTCATCCATCGTCAAAACTCAAATGGATAATGATGACGACGAGGAGGAGGGCGAGGAGTTCGAGTTGAACGTCATAGCCGATAGCAACCTTGAGCCCGAACAGTTAGATGTGAAACAGTACTATGAAATCAGATGGGGTTACCGTCTGGAGAACTGCGACGCGGACGATCCTGATTTGAAGCTCTTTTCCGATGCGCTGTTTCTGGAGGAAAAGAAGCAACCACTGACAAGTGACAAGTTGAGAGAGCTGTTTGTCCGTCCAGCGGCACCGTGGACCTTTTACATGGAGCTGATATCAACGTTGGGAGTGGGTACAGTGATGCGACGCGCCTTGGAGACCAAAAGCTGGGAGTTGGTGGAATGGATCGTTGAACATCGCGATCCCGGCTACACGAACGGTTTGGCTCTGGTCTTAGAGCTGGCACCAAAATGTCCGACAAGTACCGTTGAGTTGATGTTGGAAGTAGTCACCGGCAAGTACAAGTGCAAGGCCCCCATGTGCAAGCTCATGAGATGCAAGTGTCCGAAACATGGCAACATGTGGAAATCGGACGATGAAACGCTCGACGATGCATTCGAAGATACATGCAGATATGCTGTGGATCTGCTGTTCATGATGCGGTCAGCGACCACGGAGTTTCCTGAAAAGCTGAAACTTGTTCTGGTCGCCATTGATATGAAATGCGAAAACATTTTGGCCAATCTTGAAAAGAAATAAACAGAAATTTCCGCTTCACATTTCAAATGAACGGCAACACAGCAGAGACAAAAACCTCAGCAGCATCGGGAAAGTGTCATTCACTGGCCCAGTTCAGTGGGGCCCTGGAACGATTGGCGTCAGTGGCACGCACTTCTCCCATCCAATACAATTGGGATCCCGCGCGTGGTCAGCCAAGCGAAGAAGACAAGGATCAAGTGTTCTGGCAAGTGTCCAATGCCGCGGCGACGGCTTCAAGCCGTGCCAAACCCGCCGTGTCGATGCCAAGCCCCAAGTCAGCGCGACTGAGCTTCACCAGCGACGAGGTGTCAGTGGAAGATTTCAACGTGAAAGACCAGGGGTCGTTTGGTGTGGTGAATCTCAGCAGCGCCGCTTCCGCTATGGTCATGTTGATCCGCAACAATGAGATGGTGCGTTCGCAAGTGATCCCATCGCAATCGTTTGCGATCTTCACGAATCCCAAGGAAACCGAAACGACAGTGCGTGTCGTGTCTGTCGATGTGACGTGTATGGGCGTGGAACTGGCCTTGGTGCAAACCTACTCGCGTGCCGAATTGTCCAATGTCAAGTGGACCGATTCCAAATCGGTCGGATTCGCGGTTGCGGACTTGACCGAGTGGATTTCGCAAGACCATGCCGCTTTGGTGGAAAAATTGAACCAAAAATGGAATACCCACGACGCTGTCCGATTCATGGCGTGGTTCACCGTGGCTCGTCAACGATCCTTGGAAAAGGCAATTGCCGACTTGGAGTTTCCCGAGTTTTTCTTTCGCGTGATCCACACCAAACCACCCTTGGCTGAAGGTGTCGATCCCGTTGATGTCTTGGGCGACTATTTCACCAACACGCTCATGTGTCTCGACAAAGTGTTGGGACATGTGAAGTTTACGGATCCATTCGTCTTCTTCACCGAGTTTGACGGTGCGTACAAGGCGTTGTTCACTCGTCATGGATCCAAACTCGCCGAACCGCCCTACAAAGTTGAAGATTTTCGAGTGGACACGGAACACGAGAAGTTTCGAGCCGCCATGTTGCTTTGCTTTTTCAAACAAGCAGCCAATATCATTGGCTTGGAAAACGTGAAACAGTTGCGCTCGGTCAATGGTTTATTTACTTCGCGCATTGCCCAAATCTTGGCCAATTGTGTGGATCTGATGACCGAGGAACAAAAGAAGGAGCAATTGGGTACGGAGAAGAAGCCTCGAAAGAAACCTGTTGTGGCAGCGGAATTGGTGACAACTCCTATTGCCGACGATATTGGATTTGATGTGGTTGCTGATGAGGAAGCAACTGAAGAAGAAGCAGATGGGAGCAGTGACGACGAGGATGATGCGCCTAAAAAAAGAAAAAAACCAACGACGCCCAAGAAGAAACGAGGAGGTGGTGGTGGAAAGAAACGAGCACCCAAACGCAAGACGCCGGATGGTGAGATGAAAGTCCATGTAGCCGCTGAGGTAGTTGCACAACAACGTGAAGCAGCGGAAGAGGAGGAAGATATGCCCATGTCGTTACCACCACCAAAACCGGATCAACGTGCACTCTACATTGATGTGTGTGGAGAGATGGTGAAAAATCGCAAGGTGCAAACTGAATCTGTATGGACCGAACTTGGCGATAAGTTTGTTGCTGCCTTGCCTCATGGTACCATCAAAGCAACGAATCCCTTTGGTAACGAGATCAACATCAACCCTGGCCAATGTTTGATTGTGTTGCTCAAGTTCCCGTTGGTCTACTACAAGGACGTTGACTGTTCCAAGTTTAATGAATTTGGAATCAAGTTGCGCGACGAAGTAGAGAACAAGACGATGATCTCACCGACGAAAGTGGACTTGGACAAGACTTGTAAAGTCACACTCTCCGACTGGCCGATTGCCAACACCAGCATGTACACGCAGAGCAATGGAGACTACCGTCGGGTGAGTCGATTAGGTTTTACCTACAATCCCGACGGAACTGGAGCGATGGCGTTTGGATCGTTGGATTGGTTGTCGGTGCTGATCTACACGGGACCATCACTGGACCACCTCGAAGCCGAATTCCACAAGGAGGGTATGGAACAATATGTCTACCGAACCATGCGTCGTTAAGTAGTAAGATGGACGTGGAGAAACTGACATTTGGTTTCTTTCTCGGTTTCGGGATCATTGCGTATATTGCGGTCCCGCCGCCCAATAAACAACAAATCGTATGCAAATGTCTCGTGTGCTATACCAATATCGGCTGGTGGATATTCTTCTACTACCTCTTCCTGTGGATCGGTCTCATGTTTTGCTCGTTTATCGTGGCGGCCTCGATCATTTGGGACATTGATCATCGTGTCACCGCGTTGCCCGACTTGGCGGCAGGCGATCGCATCATCTGGGTACCGCTGCTCATTGGTGCTGCCATGGGATTGCTGCTCGTCTGCGTCGGATTCATGGCCGGTCGGACATTCTGGGCCATTTTGGCCTTTGGATTCGCCATCTCTTTCCTTTCACACGAATGGGTTTCGTGTTCTTCGGATACTTGCTACATTGCGCGATCTGCACTGTCGGTGTTCGTCTCGATGGGTGTGTCGGCCCTCACTTCAGCTCTGTTGTTCCGGTGCATCGGAGACTTGGTCTACGCAATCCAAGACCACTTCTGTATCTCCTTCCAGTGTGTCATGTCGACAGTCTGCATTGCGTGGGGATTTGATCATTGGCAAGACAATCCACTCTACTATCCATTTGCGGCCTCGGGTGTATTGACGGTCATTCGTGCTCTTTATTTCTATACCCAACAATATTGCAAGTGTTGTTACACTGAAGTGGATGGTACTCACTTGCTAAACGCCACACTGTGACGGATCAGCGGATACTTGACATTGTCGTCCCAGATCGTCTCCATCTCCAACGGTGTTAAACCTCGATCGACTGTCTTGAGTTGATCTGGCCAGACCATGAAGAATTTATCAAAGGCCAGTATGTATACGTTCCCATCGTCTTTGGTGTATCGTTTGTAAAGTTGTTGGTTCTCCATCTTCCAATTGAGTAGCAATCTACGATCTTTGATTGCTGTTTCACTCAGTACAACTGGTGGTGGTAACATCAACATTGGCGGAGGCGGTGGAGGTGGCGGACGTTTAACAAACTTGTCCATATTACACTCGGGTGGTCGTGGCTGCTCCTTGATAGCTACCACCTTCTTCTTAACAAGCAGTGGAGGTGGATTTGTAACAAACTTGTCCATAATGAATCGCGAGTCAATCAAAGTGTTTGTGAGACCACACCCGGTGCTGGCTGATGAATCTGAGCTTTGCCAAATCGACAAAGAACAAATGACTTTTGACGGCAAACCGTACAAGTTTGACGGTGTGTTTGAGTGCAACGCTTCACAGAGCACGGTCTTTGATACATGCGTTTTGCCAATGATCGTCAATGCCCAGAAAGGCTACAATGCCACTCTCTTTGCGTATGGTCAAAGTGGTAGCGGCAAGACCTACACTATGTGTGGCATGGATGAAGGTCAGGCCGGAGTGATTCCACGTGTCGCGGCCGCGTTGATCGTTAACGCTGAGTGTGAAGTCTCATTAAGTATCTTTGAGATCTACCGCGAACGAGTGCAAGATTTGCTGGGACCAGCTGACCGAGAACCACTCGACAAGATGCAGCTGCCGCGACTCTATGATCTAATCACCACCGTGCCCTTGGGTCGAAATCCGGAAAAGTTCGGTTCGAATTTTCGCAAGGCCTTGAGTGCGCGGAAAGTGGCCGACACCAAACTCAATGATCGGTCCACGCGGTCGCACATGGTGACCGTCTTTCATGTCACTCATGGTGAGACACTCGGCCATCTCTACTGTGTCGACCTTTCCGGGAATGAAGATCTTCGACTCAGTGGAGCCGAAGGGAAGACCGGAGAAGAGGCGCGCGCTATCAACTTGTCTTTGTTTACCTTGTCACGAGTCGTCAGTCAACAGAATCTGCGAATGAACGAGGGCAAGAGACAATCAACACATGTGCCTTATCGCGACTCAGTGCTGACCACGATCTTATCGGAATCGATTGGAGGTAACTCAATGACGGCGTTTATTATCAACATCCGAGAACACCCCGACTGCTCACAACGCTCCCTCCGTTTCGGCCAACAACTGCGCACCATCCGCACCACTCCCCATGTGAATCTTCACTTGTCGACTGAGGAGTGGCGTCGCAAATGTGATCAACTCCAGAAACGATTGGTGCGTGTGGAGTTGGAAAACCAAATCTTGCGCGACTACATTATCAACGAAAAGAAACTTCCGTTGCCAGCTGCTCTGGGCAATCTGGGTTCGGGATTCAGTTCCATCACTTCGGCTCAGGCAGAGAGTTTGGAAGTGGAAATGGATGATCCGCCGGTCTCGGGTTTATTTATTCAAGCAGTTGAGGATCGAGTGGAAAAGCCAAGATTGCGAGAGCAGGTGGAGAAGTGTATGATGAAGATTGCTTTCTTGCAACAAAAGTTTTTTACAATGAGCAACAACGAGAACATTTCAAGTAATTGAGTGTGAACTCGTCCCACACAGCGGGGATACCACATTGACAACAAATAAACAAAGTCTTGTAGTCGTAATGATAAACCAGCCCAGAGAGGTGAATTATAAAGGACTCAGTCGTGCGACAGTTTTCGGCCAGACGCGAGCCTGTGCGACTGCACATTGAGTACATATTCAACAAATCCATGCCTGAAGAAGTTACTCCGATTGTGTCGGCAGCGTCGTGCACCACCACCACACGGTCGTCAACAGTGTCCATCCGCGGATTCGGAGTCACCGGAGCATTGTGGATGGTGTGATAGCGACCACAATTGGGACAAAATTGGAATCCGCGCATCGAGGTGAACCGATAGAGTGGACTGGTGACTGAAATCCCCAATGATTCAACTCGACGATAAATCGCACGCTCAGAGTCGCGCTCGATTTGCCATGGAGTGGCGATTGAGTAGGCTCCAAACACGGCTCGCCACAACCATGCCGCACGTCGAATTGCGTATCGAACCGTCTCAGGACACAAACGTGTCAGTTTGGACTTGAAGACCGACGGACCCATCCGCTGAATGAAAAAGAGGAAGATCAAATGAATCACGTACTCACCGCCATTGGTACGATTGAGCATGAGCCAGAATCGAGTGGCGGCCAAAACCTCGCGAGTGTAAACTAGCGGAACCTCCATCAACTCCAACAAGCTGTGCTCGTAATGATTCAATGATTCCGGATAGGTGATGTAATCGGTCATCTGACGCATCCGTCGTACCAAATCGTCTGACACTCGTTCAGGCTGGACATGATGCATCACCGTTTCCCAGAATGAAGTGGGGATCACACACTGTGGTCCTAGTTTGGCCATACTGCTGTTGAATCGGTTGATGGTATCTGATGAGAGATCGGCGCGCAGTGTGTTGCACATTTGATCCAAAGCTGGAATGTAAGTATCTGTCCATCGCGGACACATTGCTTGCCATGCACTTTCAAAGGGGCGATGAATAAACGCAAAGTATTCCGCGAGTGCACAAATCCCCGCTTTGCAAGTGGCTTCTTGACAATAAAACTCCAACACATGTTTGACCGTAACACTGAGACGTGTCCGCCGAAACGTCCACATGCTTACGAGCGTGCGATGAGTGTCCAGTGACAAACGGACCGACATGGGTTTCAAAGCGAAATCTCCCAAACGAAACAAAATCATCACCTCCAGCAAATGAATAGCAATGGCCGGTGAGCCACGAATCAGTTTGGCAATGGTCGCTCGTGTATGGGTAGGCTGACGTTTGGACACGAATACTTTGCGATACAATCGGGCCAGTGGTTCAAGTGGCGGCACCAGATCAGCGAGAGTCGAGTAAGGAAAAGGACTGTTGAGCACAAACGGCAATGCCATTGGATTCATGTTCCGCACACTGGGCAACAGATGGGCCAACATGTCACAGGTGAAGAGTGCTGGTCGATTATCTTGTTGTCGCAACAGCTCCATGTGAACATAAGTTAGGATGGAACGATCACGACGTTCGTAGGCATGCGCGAGTGCGTCATTGATAGAAACACAGCGATGGCGAGGTATCCGTGGAAGAGAGATGATGCGATAATGGAGATGGATACCCCGCCGACTTAGTTTTTCTGACTAGTCGACGCTGATCTGGAATGCTTGCTTTTGGATGGAGTCACGATCTCCACACGCGGTCCATTGGGTCCAACATGATCATAAGCGTCCATTGAGACTCGCCATCGCTTCTCCTCGGTGTCAAACACCCAGAACAATTTGCTTTGCACGTAACGTGCGATCGGGGCAATCAACCCACTGAAGAGTCCAGCTGACGGAGTGTTGACCAAATCGCCATTGTATTCACCTGGTCCCACTCGGTGGAAGAAGGGTTGGAAGGGAGCAAAGTCACTCGACACACTCATGCGATGAATGGCAAATCCAAGCATGGTACTCTGCACTTGTTTGATCGCACACAACACACACGGCCGACCTCGAGCACGCGCGTAATCTTCATCGGGGAAGAAAAAAGCCGGAAGTTTTGAACCTCGGTAAAGTTCACCATTGGGGTCGAGATGCAAACTGTCGAAACGACCGGTGATGCCCACACACTCCTCTCCGTTTACGCAGGGGTGATAGCGACGCACCGCCGGTGCACTCTCAAACACCCTGTCGTTGGGATCATCCACCACTTCGGCTTGAAACGCCCACAAGAGGTGTCTTTGTTCGTGTTGTTTCGACATGAATGGTAGTTGGGGGCCATACGGTCCCTCGGGCTCTGGCAAGTGCCGATACTGTCGCGTAGTACTAATGTCGGTAAGACATGACGCTGTGGCTTTCGTCCGTTTCACTTGTTTAAGAATCATCTGAATCTCCGTTTCGCTGAGATAGAAACTATCCCGACTCTGCTCAGTCACCCAGTCAGCTATATCATCGTTCAGTTGGAAATGAGCCATGCGCAGTACATCTTCTTCAGCTATTGATGCTGCATCTTCTTCTTCTTTAGTTTCAACCATTGGAACTTCTTCTTCTTCCATAGTAAACACTGCATCGTTGTCTTCTTCTTTAGTCGACTCAATCATTGTCATTAACTTTTCTTCTTCTTCTTCAACTAACACCATTGACGTCTCTTCCTCTTCAATCAATGTCATCAACTTCTCTTCTTCTTCAATCAATGTCATTGACGTTTCTTCTTCTTTGAGGTTATACTGCATTAGGTATGTATCCGTGTTTTTAGTGTGACTGGTTGAAAAATGAACATCATCCCTGTGTTTCCGCTGGACATTACAGCCACCACCACCGCGGGGTATTTGGCCAGACGTGAACAGCGGTTTGCGATCGACGAAAACACTATCGAGTGGCTTTTTGCCTGTCGGACTGGAGTTCCTGAAATCACCAATGTCATTCAGTTGGTGTGCAAGTACATCTTCAATGGCACCATTGAAGTCAATGGACAGCCAGGGCACGTGCTCCACAAAGTGTGCAACTTCAGATCGACGGGTGAAGCTATTCTCGAACAATTACTCGTCTACAGTTTCTGTTTTATTTCCTTCAACCCCACTACCTCTGAACCCGTCGTCTGGGACTTGCATGATCTCACTGTGCAAATGGAGCGCAGCATGTACGGTGAGATCACCATGTATGCTCGTCCGCGATTCATCAGCGAGCTCCACAATCACGAAGATTGGCCGCGTTTCATCTGCATCTCGGCCCGACCGCCTGCCAATGGACAACCCATGTCGTGTCTCACCTTATTGAAGCCTTACATTGCTCTACTACAGCCTTCCATCCTAGCCGGTTTCGTAGGCCAACTCCGTGAGACCAATCCAACTTTGTTTTTCGGACAAGACAACACGTCGACCTCGGTGGCGGTGCGCGATACACTGGCATTTGGTGATGCAAGAGCCAATGCATTGCACCGAAAACAAGAGGCACATCGAGACGCCACCGATTTTGCACACGGGATGAACGCGACACAAGCTGACGCCAACAAATCTATTTTGCACGCTGTAAGTCTGAGTTCGGCCATTCCCTTCAATCATCACGATCCGTCGTTCCACCAACTTTCAAACGCAGTGATGAATGGAGTTACTCAATCGCCGGTGGTCACGGTGACACCGCCGTTCACCATGGTTCGAGGTCCCGTGGCGAAATCTGATATTGGGATGGCTGAGTTTATCCGCAATTGTGTGCGTCAGATGATTGCCGAGGCGTTTGGGATAGTCACTGATGTGTTCAGTACCGACGGACAGGCCTACAAGAATCAAGCCACTTCGGGTCTCTCATGGCATTTCATGGAAGCCTACATGGATTTGTATACTAGCTACGTGACGTTTTCCATTGAGCAAATGTTCAAGTACTGCACCACCGTTACCAAACACCAAGAACTGGTAATTGATGAATCAAAGTCACCGGGTATCCGAACTGTCATCACACGCAAACAACCGCTGGAGAAAGTGATGATGTTGCAACCATTTCTGAAAGAAGACGTGTTTATCAATTTAATGGCTGCTGCAGTGGGTTTGAATCCAGAGGATTTCGAAATTCAAAAACCTGACGATGAAGGTGAAGTTGCTAAAAAGAAACCTCGTAGTAGTGGAGCTGCTGATGGTAAAATGTCCTCCATGTCAAGTGCTGCCGTTAGTAGTTTGAACAAGAAGTGAGGATGACGACGGCACAGAGTTGTTGACGAGCACCGTGTTGGTGTATGGTGACAAATCCTTGTCGAGGAAAATGGTCACAGCAGTTGAATCCATAAATTGAAGCACATTGTCGGGAACCACTTGTTCGAAAAAGACGGCATCATTGCCTGCACGAGCAACGAGTAATCGTTTCAGAGTCATCATCGATTTGTGTTGTGGATGCAACTTGCCAAACGCTTCACAAAACTCATTGAAGAACATCGTGTGAGGCTTTGCCGGAATTTGAAATACAAAGTACACCATCGGTGCAGGGTCCAAGATCGGAACTGCGTCGGTGATGATAGCCCACTCTGCACTGATACCGCTCTTCTTCTTGTTAGCGGACACTTGAAAGTAGACGCGCCAAGGAAACGATGCCCGCAGTTTGTCCAGTAACGCGCTGCAGAAGTTCTTACACGTCACGCGACGTGCATTGGTTGTCGGATCAGATGGTATGATGGCCATTTTCATCTCTGGCTTCTTCGGACGTGGTGTTCCTTTTATCACCTCGGATGTCGGACGTGGTGTTCCTTTTATCACCTCGGATGTCGTTTGAATGAGCGGGATCGGACTAGGCACACCGCCTTTCTTCTCGACGATCACCGGATTGGATACCCTTTTCATCTCGTTTGGATCGTCTTCCACTGTCAGCCATTCGACCACAGGCTCATGCATTATTGGGATTGGCCGAATTAGACGCAACTCCTCTTGAATCGGACGAGACGTGACCGAGATGACGGATTTCTCGCCCAGAAATCGTCGCAATGTGATTGGCAACGCGCGCAAGAACGAGGCCGACACTGTCTTATTAGCCGCTGATGCAGCATCAGCGTGTCGATCGCAATCTTCTTGAGACGGAATGGCGGGAACGAGTTTTTGCACAAATTCCCGCGCTTCAGCCAAACCCTCGGTGTACCTGATCAGAGCGGCGCGTGCTACTGTTTCGCGAGTCGGAACTGCCAATTCGGTGATTGCAGCTCGGTTGCGTTCAGAGGCATCACGGATGGTTCGGATACACGTTTGAATAACACCCGCCATAACTCCTCCCGCGCGAAACTCGTCCACAGCTTTCTTTAACGAACACAATATGTCGGAAACTGGACCGCTATCTTCTTCCTCCATCATTCTCAGTTGTTGATTGTACGCAATCATCGCGTCATCCCATTCACGAGAGAACACATCGTGGTCAATCTCAACTTTGGCACGTTTTCGCACACCACTATCACTCATCCCGTTGATACTAATTTTTTTTTATTACAATTGCAAATTCTCCATACTTGTTGGCGTTCACAGCTAGAAATGGTTGGAGTTCTGGATCCTTGAACCAAAAGACACTCTTGTCATCCTCAATCTCCGAGTCGCGCATCACACCCACGTTGTCGGCTTTGAGTTCTTGTAACATCTCACACACTCGCACCTCTTTCTTGAAACACCACATTTCAGTCTTCACTTCTGTGTATTTGTCGCGCTTGCCGATAGTGTAGAACACTATTGGGATCATCACCGACTCACTCATTTGAGAAATGACGACACGCGATCTTACAAAGTTGGTGGCAGTGCATAATACTGTGATGCGATTTTCGTCGAGCACACCTTTTCCTACACAGTACCTCGCTACTCTCTTAGGTGGCAATTACAGTCGCGCCACTCATGGTGGTCCTGCCTCCATCCGTGTTCTTGAACCTTTCCGTTCTTCTTGGCGCATTCTCAGTCGACAGCGCGGGAATGTGGCTGGAGTGCCCAGTTTCCCCGCCACTTGTGCCGCTGTGTGGTTGATGATGTTGAAAATTTCAGAGGTCATGGGTAAGTCATTCATGCCCTCCAATATGATCTGCGTCAACATTCATTTGACCGTCTATCTCGGCCAAGCCGTCGATCTGCGCAAGTTGCAAAGTAAACTCCCTGAACAAACAGGAGTCTATAATCCTGAAAACATCTCCTCGCTCTGCATGCCGCTCTTTCCCAATGTCCGCCGAGTCATGTTGGTCCTCTATCCCAATGGTAATGGTGTCATTGTTGGCGCGCCGACGATGGATATCGCCATAGAAGGTCTTGGCGCGTGGATGGATCTGATCGACGAGTGTCGAGTCGGTCCATCGGTAGCCGACCCTTTGCGACTCCGCTCCCAGCAATCCCGCATCCAAAAGGCCGATCGAGATAAAAGCAATCAACTCAACGGTCGTCGACGTCATGTTACTCCGCTTCCTGGTCCTACTCGATATTAGTAAAAAAAAGTAGCAGTATGAGCGAAGAAAAGCTAGTAGCGCAACTTGCGGCTTTCGATGCAGAGCTGGAGGTGATCACCAGAAAGCGATCGAGAGTGAGTGATCAGTTGCATTACCTGCGCAAGGTCATGCGGGAAGAGGAGAAGAAAGCAGAAGACGAGCGAAAGATGCGCGCCCGAGAAGCTCGAGAGGCGGCGAGTTTGGCTCGTGAAACTGAAAAGTGGATTGAGTACGTCCATCGACCGACTAAATCGCGTGCCCCTCTGCCCCCCATCGATCCTGAGGTCAAGTTTCGCATGGACACGAATTTGCAAAAGTGGCGTGAACACTTGGTTCCGGCCGAGACGCCGATCAAGTTAGCACCTCCCGCACCGCCCCAATATGAGGACGACCAAACTATCAACTCTGAACAGTTGGCGGAACTGTGTCGTTATGATGATGTGGAGCGGTTGATGAGAATCAACATCACCGAGCGAGTTGAGCGCGACAAGCTTCAAGATCGACGTTATCGACGAAATATCGCTCATCAGCTTTTGGTCGCCGCCGCACGTAGTCCCCATTGCAGCTACCGATGCTTCTCGTACCTAATGGTGATCCTGTATGATCGCGAAGACGAGAATCTGCAAGTGTGTCCTGTGGACTACATTGAGCCGTGGGCCGCCGGGTTCGAAAATCTCGTGATTCCACCAGAGTCGTGGTTTCCTGCGAGCGACCTTAACCGATTCTTTGTCGCCCGAGGTAGGGGTCTGGACAAACAGTACGTCGCCAAGAATTCTGCTCGCTTCGTGGTTCCCGAAGATTATCGAGTGTTGCAATGTGTCTACTCGATAGATCTACATGACACCAACCAACAATTTCTCAATCAAGTCAGCAAACTGGCGGTACTCATCAAAAGTGCAGGAGAGAGTCTGATAATTGAACGTGTATTGGAAACCGGACATGCACCCGTGTTAGCCCAAACAGTGGTCCGCCGACTTATTGGCAGAATTGGACAGCAAGTCATCGAGGTAATCGATCTTCAGGGCGACGACGACGACTGACGACCAGCGCCATCACCGCGTCTGTCTGGATCGTCTGCAACAGTTTCACCAACTCGTGTGTAGCTTTGCCCTTTTCATCGAGCGTCTCACTGAGTCTCAACTTCGTCAGGGCTTGATCGATCAACGCAAGTGTTTTTTCTTGATCGCTCATTTTTGAAGTTTAATTAAAAATCAAGCATCAACTCGCCCTCCTCAGTAGTGGAAAAGGGACTGATGACAGGACCCGGATCTGGTTCGGTCGGCGACAACTTGGTGAAACTCAAGTCGACACCCAAACCAGATCCACCGTCAAGTATAAAAGCAAACCCATTGACCGAGAACGTAGGTGGTTTCACGGCCTCCAGGTAGTCGAGTTGAATACACCACGGCGATGTCATGTTCAGGTCTTTCTCCAACACGGTGCAAATATTGGCCACACGGATACCAGGCTCGGAGCAGCAGTACTTGTAGACGTACTCTGTGATCTTGGAGGCTCGCGGATCTTCACCGAACGCGGAGTTGTGTGTAAAGGCAAACTCGGGACAGTACACATCCAACATGGCCATCCAGTAGCCTACTCCTTCACCATCACCTTGGGCTGAAACATGTTTCCAATCTCGACTGCCACATGACATAGGACAACTCTTGACTTCATTCAAGTGACGCGAGAAACATTCCACACACACTGGATACTTGCACTTGGTGCATGTGATTGGGGATCGAGCGACTTGGAAACACTTGACACACTTCTCTTCATTGTGGTTGGTATTCTCTTCTTTGCTCATTTGAGAAATAAAGAAATTTCTTTTTTTAAAAAAGAAACAAGAGGAGTGAAAAGGCAAGGATTTCCGAATGAAGGTTTTCGGGAAACCAGTCAGTAAAGGCGATCAATTTGTTGGTCATCCAACGACCACTAGCGATGACGGTGGCATGACTGGTGTCGAGTCGCTGGCTGAATTCACGGAGTTCCCGTATTGTCTGCTTGGAAACATAGATCTGGTAGTCAGTCAATTTCTTGAGTCTTGTGTTAAGCTCGTTTTGAAGTGTTGTCTGGTTTGCCAGATACTCATCAATGGCCGCATGCAGTTCGTCTATGAATGACTCGTTATTCAGATATGTCCGTCCCAAGGCCAAATTGGTCAACGCCAAGTTCGCTTGATGATTGATCACAATGTCAGGGTAAGTGAGCAACAACGGATCTTCGGGTATCTCTTGATGTTCTTCTTCGGTGAACTCATGTCGTTTGCTGATCAATTTGGCGTAATTCTGCTCTTGTAAGTCGAACCGTGCAAGTTGCTCGTCAAGAATGAAACGGAGAACAGGCAACACGAATAAGAACAACGAGGTCGCGATCGCAGGCTTTCTCATCATCTTGACTTTTGAGTTTTATAAACTAGGAAACACATATAACAAAACTGCAAAACAAGCAAGCCGCCAATCATGTGCGGCCACCAACTTGTGTTCACTACACTGTCTTTGATCTGAAACCGGACAAGCGTCAGACACAGCATGAACATTGATACAAAACGCAAGAGTCGGTCGAAGCTAGGATGAGATGCGAGGCGAATTCCAGAGGTCCATAGATGATAGAAAATCGTCATCTTTGAGAAATGAATCAATCTTTATGCATAACTTTTGAACCCGCGTACAAGCAACCACAACACACACATATTATCAACCCCAACACCACGAAATTCATGATCATACCGAAAATGCCACCCAAGTTACCCAGTAGACCAAACGGTAGTCCCAATAGGTCACCGATGCTGTCGATCCAATTCTTGACAAAGTTAAGATTCAGACCCTTGAGGAAATCAAGATTCAATTTCGACGGCACGTTGGCTGCATCGAGTCTATCTTTCAACTCTCTCAACTCGGTCAGCGTCTTATTGTACAGGTCTCGTTGGAAGTCCGTCATGTTCTTCAATTGCTCATTGAATGTGGTCAGTTGCGATTCCAGTCCTTGTTGCTTCTGATCAAGGTCATTCACTTTCTTCGCGTTGTCCTCGTATTGGGCAATGTTGTCGGCAAACTGCTGCTCATCATTGCTCAAGTCAGGCTCTTGCAAAATGTCACTGAGATTTGCACTGAGACTGAAATTCACGCCACCCTCGATTTGGTCCAATGACGAGTAGCCTGCAGCGGCCGCTTGTTGCACTTGTTGCAAAACATTGATCATGTTCACCAATTGAGTGGCCACTGGTGTAACAATCTGCATCACCGCTTGATTGATGTTGTCCGCCAACCCAGAGTCGGCAAACGAGTAAGTGCGATTGACCAAAAGTCGGATTCCACGTCCAGCCGATTGCCAGAAACATTGGTTGGCATTGTTGGGGAACAATGAAGTGAGGGGCCAAGCTTGGAAGAAGTACTCACGATTCAACACATCAAACACTCGTTCAAATGGAGTGGTCATGGTGTCACCTTGCACCAAACAGTCGACATTCGAACAAATCGAATATTTGAGTTGGGATGGAGCGGCACTACTGGTAGCTCGCAGAATCGACACTCCACTGACCGTTTGGATCGTTACCGAGTCAGGACATCGTGTGCCAGCATCAATTTGCAATGCGCCAGCAGGGACTGTGATTTCCATCTCAAAGGCAAACTCACGAGCTGAAAAAGCCAGAGAGTCAGTGGTCTGAGGATTCAAGTTCAGCAATTGATCTCCAACAATAAAGTGATGCAGAATCGAACACATGTGATTGTTGGTGAATGTGCCTGCGCGCGGTTGCATGGTGCGCGAATCGATTCGGTCACCACAATACCCAGTGTCAGGATCCACTTTCACGAAATAGTTGGATGGCGAGTTGACATCTCGTGGCTCAAAAATGTCTTGCTCTACTTGTGCCCACATTGAGCGATTGAAGGGCATTCCTTCACCAAAGTACACTTCCGGATACGTGCCCTTCCGCAACTCCAAGTAGTTCAACGAACCTCGACGACGCCGACTGTTGGCATTGTACTTGAGTGCGTCTTGTTGGAAATCCACAAACAAGATGGGCTGACCCGACTCGTGAGTATCGGGATCGTCGAGGTACACAGTCTCAGTGCCCAGCCACATCATTGTCTCGGAAAAGAGTTCGATACCAGGAATCGAGTTCAGCGTCGAGTCAGTCACCAGTGTGATGTTGCCACTCTGACTATCGTTCATCGTCATGCTCGTCACACCGGCCGACAAGTTGACAGTCACCGATGATTGCTCATTCACGGTCAATGTCATGGCGAATTCGGTGCGTGCATTGGTCAGCAAGTACAATGGCATCAACCGCGGGATCGAAGGATCGGTCTCACGCGACACCAAAGCCGCAAACGTCAAGTCGAATGATTCGTAGGCTTCATTGAGTCCAGGGTACTGACTACCCAAGTACTCACGAAACATCGCCTGTCCCGGCACACCATACAACTGTCGGTCCAGCTGTTGCTGAGTTTGTCCGAAAAATGTACTGGCCTCACGTTGCAAGTAAGTGAAGACGGCAAACGCCATGGTGGTGTTCGGTGGAGCATTGGAAGAGGTGAGATTGTAGTAATCTGACTCACAGTTCCAGCCCCTGTCAAAGGCGTACGGATTCACAGAAATGGTGGAGTGATAGGAGCCCAGACGCGTTGACATCACACGCACCTGTTGATACACCCACGCATGCGACTCGCACTCGGACTGAAGACGAGCTTCAAAATCTGCCAACGTCGAGTAGTAAGCAGTGGTGCCCGTGGTTTGACCACATTCGCGATTGGCCAGAGTTTCAGCGCTGCATTGTGGAAAATATTTGTAGGTGTTAGGATCGTTGATCATTTTCACACCGGGATTATCAGAACTAAAAGGGAAGGTGTAAGTTGATGGCGTTTCGGCGGCGGAGTACTGAATGTTGGTGTCGTTCACACGCAACACACATTGACAATACCAGGAAGGTTGTGCAGGGTCGGCGAAACAACCAGTTGGACCGAGCATGCGGAAGAACATGTCGGCAGTGACACGACTCAACGAGAAGTTGGCAATCACCGTCGGATCACAGAGCAACGCAAACTCCGTCTCTGAGGCGTAGTAAACTTGGTTGCTCAGATAAGTTCCCTGAACTATCACCGAGGCCATCACTGCAGCTCGGTCCTTGTTGCGCAAGTTCTGAACGTCACCATAGGGCATCGGTGGAGTGCCAATATCATCCATAAACGGCAGTGCTGGACCGAGAGCATGCAGTGTAGCAGTCACATTGGCCAGAATGCGATGGAAGTAAGCGGCTGCCAATCTTTGTTGTACCTTTTTCACTCGCACTGACTCAATCGAATCTGCATTTTGCTCCACAGCCCACAACATTTTCTGCAATGTAGCATAGATGGCCTTGAAACGATTCACATCGCGCGCATCCATCTGTGACATGTAGTTCACAATGTTTGCATCGGTTGCAAACACTTCATTGATGGAGTCCGCCAGTCCCGAACGAAACCCATCATTGTTGGTGACAATGCGATTGATTTCGTCTTGCAACAATTCGGTGTTGTTCGTCAGCAACGCAATCGATCGCTCATCAATTTCTTGTCGTTGACGAGTGGCAGCCAAATTCTGGATCACATCAAAGTTGAACGCTTGTTGTTTTTCGTTGATCAGAATCTGCTCGCCCTGGAACGCCAGCAATCCACTGGCAATGTCCACCACTGCTGCTGCAATGATCTTAATGTTCTCAATGACTTTAGCCAATGGTGAAATGCCTTCACCCGTGAGAATGGCTTCAACTACACCAGGAATGATTCCCAATCCACCGGTCAACAGTCCTTGCACCGCCTCCGTGATGAGTTCTTGGTTGAGAATCTTATCCCAGTTGTTCAGGTCAGCCACTGGACCGCCATTGTAATCGGGAAGGTCGATTGGAGCGGGATCCTCGTCTGTGTTGGATTGCAGCAAGTTGCGACCGGTCGAAGGGACTGTCAGGCTCATGTCAGAGTTTCGCAATTGTTGAGCTGCGATCGACTTGAAGTAGGCATCAGCACGAGCAGTGGCATTGACTCCCGATGGAGCCAGGATGATTGGCACCACGCCGAGAATCTGTCCCATTGGCACATACGAGTAGACGGTCACGTAGTCGTAGATCTTTCGGGGCCGATGACACTCGACTGTGATGTGATCGGTGATTGAGGGGTCGTTTTCACGCACCACGTCAAAGGAGAAAGGAGTCGTGTCAGTGCACTTGATTCCCAACACTTGTTTCGAGAGCAAACTGCCTCCATCGTGATAAACTAACGGTACACGTGAAGTAATCTCGGTTGCCCCGATTATGGCTAAGAGGTAAAAGTAAAGAAACATCATCGTCAGTGTATTGATTAACCCTTTGAGTTTGTATATAAGAATTAGAGTGCAATCACTCTTCTTGTCCAGTAGTTGCATCGACGATTCTGAGTATTGGTCCACTCGCAAATGCCACCGATTCTACATTAGGAAAGAATTCGCAAACACGAGAATTCTTCACCGCATTGGTGCCCTCAACGGTTACGATCTTCGTCACATCTTTGTCGGTAACTAATCGCAAATTCGACCCCGTTCTAAGTAACACCATGTGTGCTCCCCTGCTTGTCGCAACGACTGCGTCGCTGTGGATCGGATGAGTCCACTTGGGTGTGCTGGGGTCGGAATAATCGTTAATGATCATGACAATTGGCGGAGCTGCACGTGATACAACAGCTACAGTTTCTCCGTTCCCTGAACCAAACCATACATTGGTTGCCACGAACCCGAATAGGATAGTCACTTTCAACACACTGGTGGGATCGTGCGGTCGATTGACAACCGCAATATCATTTTCGGTGGCTACTACCAACCGCGGGCCGTCCATTGTCATAGCAACTATTTTTCCTCTGCTTTCAAATGTTCTGACCAACTGGCCGGTACGCGGATCCCAAACGTAAATGCGAGCGTAGTCCGTGCAAATCAGGAACCCATCAGAACTTGCACATGCGAACTGGATTCCTCGTTTAACTTGCATCGAATACACATTTCCCATGCCAGTTTTGAGATCCCACCAATAACAATAACCTTTGTTGTCATCCGAGAGTCCAACTAGAAATTTGTCATTCGGTGACACCGAAACGGTTGCAATGCCACGATCAGCGGACACGGGACGGAAAGCGTTGATCAACTGAAGCTCACAACCGAGTGCGACCACGGTACCACCGACACACACAAACAACTCACGTCTGTAGTGAGAAGCAATCAGACAAGTGATGTTACGACCCTTCTGACCATTGACGCTGAACGTTTTGGTAGTAGGATCATAGGCAACATCTTTGACCCTTTCCATCACTTGGACCAATTTCGTTTCTGTTGGTGGTGGCTGTTGTTTGACTTCCGCAATGACTGGAGATGGCATCGGCACATCAGGTACCACTGTGGCTGGTGGTGCCACTGGGGCTGACGATGTCATTGGCGCATCCTCTTCCTCCAGTAAAGTTCGTCGTCGCTGATTGAATTTCACCAGTACGGGCTCACGCTCCTCATCATCGTCACCAGCTGAAGATCTTGATTTCTTGACTTCTTCTGCGATCAACTTGGAAAGTTTCACCTTGCCATCTTTCGCTCGCACGTATGCAACAGAGGAGGAGGAGACAATGCCATAGAGGTTCTTGTCAGGTAAGATGATTTCCGCAATCTTACCCGTGTCTCGGCCTCTGTATATTTGCATGACCTCCTCCTTGTCCTTCTTCAGAAACACTGCCAATAAACGACTGCTTGAAATGAAGTCGATAACAATGTCGGCCTTGAAATCATGCGACCACACCAACGGCGCTGGATCGTACAAATCCTCCATCACCGCAATCTCATTGTCTGATGAATACGTCAGTGTAGAGTTGTCAGAGCCAATGTGCGCACGGGAAGTTCTGAATGAGAACCTTGTCTTTTGTTCCAGTTTGCTGTCATCATCTCGTAGCTTACAAATGGAACAAGCAGTTGTTGTGACTGCAATCAACTCGTGGCCGTCAAGTTTCATGTCGCGAATGTTTTCGGTGGGGTCCAGTGTCTTGAGTATCTTCCCACTAGAAGGAGACCAGACAATGATTTTGCGAGGAGCAAGAGTTGCAACAGCCAAATAATCCTTATTCGCGCGCACGTGTGTGATCGCAGAATCCTTTGGAACATCAACCATGATTCCTTTGCCATTTTCAATGTGCCACCAGCAGACTTGTTTCCTGATCGTAACCCCAGCCATGTACACTCCATCCACAGAAGGTGAAACAATGTCCATTCCTAGCTCATTGTTTGCCAAACGGGACGCTTGCTGCATTCTGAGATTGGCGTTGTCTAGTGTGACCACGACACCGTCGACACACACAAACACTCGTGATCCAGGGGTGCATGTAACCAAACACGTAGGTTTCGCTCCTACCCCGTTGTTGAACTTGAAGCTATTTGTAACATCTTCCATCAATTGCGCAATCTTCTTCGGCTCGTCTTCTGCTTTCTTCTTCTTCTTAGATGACTTGCGCTTGACGATCGGTTGAATTTCTTCTTTCTTTTCTTCCTCGTCCGCTTCATCATCAACTGTCTCTGAGTCGTCGCCATTCACAGGTTCGTTGTCTTTCACGATGATCGCAGGTTCGTTGTCTTTCACGGGTCGCACAGATTCAAAGAGTCTGAATCTCGGAATGTCCATGTCCTTGTTTCCTTTGGAATAAATGGGCTCGTTTTTCTTTCTCATGACAATCTCATCTCCGTATTCGTCGTAGATCTTCTGTCCCTTCTGGCTCTTCCCGACAATTTCATTCTTGTTCTCGTCAAAGATCTTCTGTCCTTTCTTGACCGTCCGCAACAATTGACCACTATTGTTATAGATGGGTTCTTTGGCCTTTTTCAAGCGAGCTGGGACGCCTTCTCCGTCAGTCCCTCGTTTCAAGTATTCGGCAATGAGTTGCTGCTTTAAAATCGTCTCCGGTTTCGTTTTTCTTGGTTTCTTCACGAGTGGCGGTGGTGTCGAATCAATGTCCATGGGAACGATCCCAGCTTCAACTGGACGAGGAAGTTGAAGAGCGGGTTGTGCAGGTCCCATCTTCACATCTCCTTCTTCTTCTTCTTCAAATGACTCGCCAATATCCAGACTCCATCCGGTAAATCCCTTGTCAAGTCTCTTCAATTGGGTATAGTCACAGTAAAGAACCTCGGCCTCGCCCGGGAAGAAGCCAAATGTTGCATACACAGATGAGTTCCCGGTTTCATGAACCATGTCAGTATCCACTACACCGTTGGATACTATTGCCATCTTGGCATCGTTTGTCAACAGTAACAACGTACTGCCGTCGGAAGACATTACGATTTGATCGACAATCACGTTCAAAGGTGCCACGTCAACCACCATCGGAGAAGCGTGGCGATCCAAATGATGCACGTGAATCGTCATCGTCTTCCGGCGATTGCGTCCTTGGTCCTCGCTGTAAGCCAAAGCCACGGTCTTGCAGTCAGGAGAGAAGCTGGCCGTGTCGATTTCCAGTACTTCATCAAAGACGACTTTCGTCTCCAATTCTTGTTCAGGTCGGCAATACAAAACTTGTTTAGCGGTAACCACCCACAAGGTTCCATTCGCATGGAATTTCATATTCAACACATGTTCACACTTGTACAGCTTGATGACTTTACCAGTGCGCGGTTCCGCAATCTGAAAGCCGCGATTGTTCACATCTTCGTACGCAAACGCCACGTACTGTTCGCCACTGGTACACGCTGCGCTAACTTTCTGTATGTACGCGGTCGCCTCCTCATCATCGACCTTCCACCAACAAAATCCATTGGAGTTCAGACAGACGGCGTACTTTCCGTCAAACGAAGGAGACACGAGCTCAATCTGATGTCTGGCAATTTGCTGACACTTCACCAATTGGAGTTGACTGTCAAGTATGCACACAGCGCCATTTTGAAGACTCACAAACAGTTTGGTCATGTCACCCGACACACTGACACTACTGGGGTCTTCTTTGAGATCATGATTCAGAGAATCATACTCAATTTCAGCATCCTCCAAGTCGGTCGGCATTGTCGTTGCTTGATTCGGATCTCGTTCTTTCTTCTCCTCCTCCTCCTCTTCACTGGCTGGTTCTTTCTCCTCCTCTTCACTGGCTGGTTGTAAATCTCCTTCGACTCTTAGACGACGTGATTGAGAATCCTCTTCCTCGTCGTCATCCGAATCGTCAGAATCACCAGATCTCTTCTTCTTTTGTGGCTTCTTCTTCTCAGAGTTGGCTGACGAGGGGGTCTTGAATTTCAATGATTCGCTGGATGTGACTTGCTTGACATCTTCCTCATCGTCATCCGAATCGTCAGATCTCTTCTTCTTTTGTGGCTTCTTCTTCTCAGAGTTGGCTGACGAGGGGGGCTTGAATGTGAATGATTCGCTGGATGTGGCTCGTTTGATCTCTTCCCGAGCTTTCTTCTTCCTTTCCGCCGCTTCTGCAATTTCAACAGCTTTCTTCTTTTCTTCTGCTTTTCGGGCTGCCTTCGCTTTTTCTTTCTTATCTTCTTCGTCTTCTGATTCTTCATCTTCTGATTCGTCATCCTCTTCCGGTGGCGGCGGTGGAGTCTTGCTGCGTACAGAACTCTTCTTCTCTGGTTGAGCCTTCTTCGCGCTCTCATCGAATTCCGTCATTCTCATCTTGTAAGAATTAATGGAGGAGTCGGATACTTTTTCTTTCCGTTCCAAGTAGGCATCGTACGCTGCATACATCTCTTCGTCTTCCATTTGTCTCGGAAAGTTCTGGTCCGAGTGCCATTCATTTGCCGCTTTGACGTATTCATCAGGTCGTCCATCTGGTAGATCAGCCGCGTACTCGAATTCCGACGAAGATTCCGCTCCGGTAAGTTTGTTTTCAAACTCCACGCTGAATGATGTTCCTTTCCGTCGATACACGATCACACTCTCTCCAAACTGGCAAACACTTTCCACTGTCATGTCCAGCGGAATTCCCACGCGTTCTCCGTTGGTGAACAAGACAAGCTTGGTTGCATAAACCAATACTGCATGACGACCACCTGGGGTTACGATGACTTGAATCACTTCTGCATTCTTGTCGATCGGGTTAGTCCACAAGACTTTCTGCTCGTCAAAGTTGATGACCTTGATAGACGAGTTACTGACAACGGCCACTGTGTTGACATCCGATGCAATGGAGACCGTCAACAATTTCTCATCGTCAAGAAGGAAAGTTGAACTCAGTTCAGGCACTGCATCACTTCCACCAATCTCGTATGCTCGACACCCGTCGGTGCTGACCACCAACAGTCGACAAGTTGGTTGGTCTCCAACCACACCGCCTAGTCGAAAATCCAGTATATTCTTGCCAGCGACTTTAACCAACGCCACTAGGGCGCCATCGTCGTCGGGATTTACAACCTTGACGAATGAATTGGGTTCGCTGAAGTACGAAAATGCAACCAGCAAATCATTGCATCGGGCGAGAGACCCGGAAGCTTGTTTGATGACCGTCGGCTCCTCTCCGCTGTTGAGATCCCAGTGAAACACATTCGATTGATCATGAGTGATTCCCACCAGACTGGAATTGAATCCTGAGATGAGATCGATTGCCTTGGAAGGTTTGGCTGCATGCACTTGTTCGAATTTGTCGTTCAACACAAACATTTCACCACCGGCACACACAAACAATTTGGTCATGTCAGGTGAGGCCGCAATGCTGGAAATTTTGTTGGTGCCGAAACTCTTTGTCTCTGACTTGTACTTGACCACCATCTCTGGTCGAAATTGTTTTCGTGACACCACCATCCCTTTGTTGTCATCGTCTTCCAACTGTCGTTTTGGTGGGCCGGTAATCGCATGATGGTCTCGATCAATGGTTTGGATTTGACCATTGGACAATCCAAGTAAAATTCTTCTGTTTTGGATTGCCACTTCACACACCACCTCTGGACATTTGATTGGTCCAAACTTGCGGTCATTGTCGGCAAGATCCCATCCGAAAATGCACGAACCATCAGTGCACACCAACATGGAACCGTTTTCAGACATGGCCATTCGAGTGACTTTGTGCACGTACACGGGCAACTTGCGATGTTTCGTACCCTCGGCATTGGAGACCAGAATAGCAAGTCCAGAGAGAGTGGCTGCACATGACAAGTCGCGCGAACAAATTACTTGCTTGCCGATCAGATTGCGCCAAGGTTCGTTTGCCAACTGGCCGGTTTTCGTCTTCCACACACAACGGAACCCGTCGTTGGACCATACTTGGGCCAGTTTGTTGTCTCGACTGACTTGGACACACACGACCGATTTGATCATCTTATCGGTGGTGTCAAATTCACGAATCAGACAATTGTTGCACACGTCCCACCACAACACTGCGCCACCGTGACACACCAAAGTCATGAATTTGCCATTGCCTGAAACGGCAGCGTCGGTCGCATGTCGACCTTCAACACGCACCTTGTGACATGCGCCTTTACACCAAATGATCACACCGGCAGTGGACACAATGGCCATAGTGGCGCCGTCGTCGGAGACAGAAAAGTAACGCAGAGGAATGGCAGATGAGGTTTGGAGACGAGCCGCGTGTACGCAGATGTTGTGACTCCACCAACGGAATACATTGGTCGAGTCCAGTGTGACCAATCTGTGTGCGGCGAGCGGCACCATGTGGACAACATCTGTTGAAGCTGCTGTATGAACTCGAGTCATCTTTGGCTGACGATGAGCCGAGTTGGTGGTGACAGCACACGCCATTCCATCATTGGCACGCCAACATTTCCAGTCGCCATTGATCATGACCTTGAAGGAATCGCGTTCAAAGAACATGCCACCGCAAAAGCCAGTTTCCTTGATGATGGCAATGGGATCAGGTGTCCCGAATTTCCAAATCACATAACCGACGCTAGTTTGAAACATAGCAATGGTTCCGTCGGGAGACATGGCAATGTGTGGACCAATGGTGAAACTCTTTGATTCCGTGGAACTGAATTTCATGCCGTAACCAATGCTGGTGATCCACCATCCCACATAGTTGTCGCCTACTGCAAGAGTGCGAGTTCCGTCCTCCGAAATCAGCACATCATGCAGAGGCGGGTAAACTGCAACCGAGGTAAAATTGGTGATGCCAGCACCACTCACGAGTCGGATATTACTGCCACCATCGACAATGGCCACGAGTCCACGCGACACCACACCCTCAGGATTGACAGTTGCCAACTGGGCGCTGTAGTTGACAAACATCGGCAGTTGTTGTTTTTCTTCTTGCTTAGGACCTCCTGTGTTGGTGGCATGAGCAATACGAGGGATGGTGATAGTGCCATTAGCAAATCCCACAGCCACATGATTTCGGGAGATGGCAACTGCAGTCACGTCTCCTGGAATGACTTGGATGCATTGCTTATTGTGCAAATTGTACACACGCGCCTGAGTACCAAATCCAGCGACCAAATGACGGTCGGATAGAGCGATACAAGTCGGAATGGCAGTGGACAAACACTCCTTGCCAACAATCAATCCATTGTCAGTACCGAGTGCCAACACTTGACCCGAAGGTGAGATTGCAGCACACACAGCAGACGGGACATCAGTGAGCTCTCGCTCATTCAGTCGCACCTTGCGTTGTTTGTCGACAGTACACACAATACCTTGTTCCGAAAAGACAGCACATGACATGTTCATGACCCCTGGTGACGCACCCCAATGTGCTATGGGTCGGCCGGTTTGCGGATTGTAGACTCGCACGTACTCTCGGTCGGAAATGGTCAGCAACATTCCGTCAGGCTGGAAGGCCGTGAACGATTGAGGTCGCATCCTATCCCATAGACAGGTGCCTCGTCCGGTGTTCGCGTTCCACACCTTGATTGGTTCATTGACCGGCGAACAACTGACCACACACGATCCGTCGTACGAAAGCGACGCTGACGTGACAAACTGTCGTCTCAATTGTTGTGCAACGTCGCTATTGTTCTGTCCAAGAACTGAGACCGCAGTTACCACACACTGATGTGTGGCTGTGTCCCATATCTTGACAGTACCGTGTTTAGAGGTGCTGACAGCTCGAGCTCCGTCGCCTGAGAAACAGAGAGACTCTACCGCTTCACCGTGCTCACGATCATCGTTGACAATCGAAGCAACATGTTCCCGATTTCGGAACATTTCAGGTTTGGTTGTCTTGATCTTCGGTACTGCAATTGGAGCTTCTTCATCTGACGACGATGATGATTCGGATCCATTCTCCTCGTTGTTTGATTCGGGTCCACTTTCTTCTTCCTTGGTTTCAGATCCACTTTCATCGTCCTTTGGTTCTTCTTCCTTG